>JAABUN010004888.1_pt1 | contig 17428 bp, 20 predicted proteins | sample 5559311 | NCBI WGS metagenome assembly JAABUN01 (sample SAMN10711877, study PRJNA513370) | rock metagenome | isolation source: Antarctica rocks | place: Antarctica: Victoria Land, Siegfried Peak sud
TCACCCACCCATCACCCATCACCCATCACCCATCACCCATCACCCATCACCCATCACCCATCACCCATCACCCATCACCCATCACCCATCACCCATCAACCATCACCCTACCATCACCCACAAACCACAAACAACAAACATACCACATCCCAACTACCAAAAACAAAAAGACACCCCACCCCCAAACCTCAAGCTACTCACCTTACCTACCCTGCAAGCTTTCGGCGAGGTGTCTAGAGACCTTGGCCGATGTGCACGTGAGACAGCTGGAGTGTTTTGATCCCTGAGGCTGGCTGGCCTTGGGCTAACGGGGTTGTTGTGTTGGACGTGTTGGTACGTGGTTTCGGTGTACTGATTTTGGGATTTGTAATTACGCGGGTGCTGCGATTCTGAGTGTTTGATGAGGGAGAGGGTGGGTGGGTTTTTGTTATTTGTGTATATGAAGAATAAGTTGCGAATTATGGAATGCATAGGTATCTTCCAAGTAAGGTAAGCTTTGATGGAAGTTGCAGAGACTTGGAGGAGACGTGTGCGTGTGTTCGTCGAATGATGTTGTATATATTTGTGAATTGCGAATGCGCTCTGCTGAGGAGGACACGGTGGAGTGGAACGCAGGGTTGAAAGTCGTCAATTCATGCTCTGTTATCTATTCTATGCGTAAGTACGATATGCTAAAAATTGATACATTTCTTATGATGGAAATACAACCAGGACCGAACGCCAGGGATATCCGTAGCGCCATAACCATTGGTAATCCGGATTGTTATGTGTGAATACTCCCTAATGTGCCATGACAACCTCAGCATGGGGTTGCTCATGTAACCCCTGCTGCTTGTTACCACTCGGTTCGGCCGTCTCACCCTCACCCATCTCCATATCCTCATCTCCCTCGCCCTCTTCTTCCTCCGCATCTTCGTCCTCGCTACCGCTGCTCTCCGCTTCCAGATCCTCGCTACCAGCGTCAGAGTCTTCGTCCTCCTCTTTAGCGCCGCCAGCAGTCTCTTCAGCACCAGCCATTTCCTCATCTTCTCCGCCAGCTTTGGCTTCCTCGGCTGCGAGTTCGGCTTTCAGACCCTCCTCAAGCTCGACTTCCTCGGCACCATAGTTAACGCCGTCGTCTTCTACCACATCAGCTTCTGGTTGCTCCGGCGGAAATTCGGCTGGCGCCGAATCTTCGGTGTCCCTACGTCGTGTCAGCCAATGACCTAATACAGGCTTCGATGGCGTGTGACTCACCATTTGATGGCGAATCTTGTCACCCGGGGCTTTTCGGCAAGCACGTTCCTCTCCACACGATCAATCTCTAGTTTGGCTGGGGGCTCAGCGTTCATCTCTTCCGAGTCGTAAGCATTGTTGACGTAGTATCCAACGCGCACAAACTCTCTGCCATCGTAGCTGCATGTGAGAAGAATGACTGTGACGCCGAGAATCTCAGTTGTAGGGATGCGTCGAAGGTCTGGTGGATCGGCTTCGAAGATGAATTTATTGACGCCGATGGGGATCGGGCCAACGAGGAGGGAATCGAGTTCCTGATCGTGCTCCGATCTAGTCAAAGTCAGCCCTTGCTCCAGACGGTATCGAACTGCGAGGCATGTACGATGTCGCCGACCCCACGTAAGTGAGCTTCCATTCCAGATCTGAGCATTTGTATCAACAGAAATTCGGCACCATGGTCACTAGCGAAGATCGATTACCCTTCTGTAGCTGCTCAAGACATTCAAAGGTAATCTCAAAGTGGTAGGGGTCGCTGAACTTGGCGGGATTATGCAAGACCTTCACGCCCAGGAGTGAGACGACTGACATGTCTGTGGTAGAAATGTGCTCAATTAACTTGTGGATGTAGGATTTGATATATTAGTAATCAGCCTTCTGTAGCTGTGGTACGAAGTGTGTATTTGTATGATTGAAGGAAGAGCAAGGCAATGTATGGTGTATTGTTTGAGATCGCGATTTCTGAACTTCGCGTCGTCTGTGTGTACGTGAATTACCGTCTCCGGTAGAATGAAACGTGCCGTAGAACTATAGAAGGGTTCACCTAGCGAGCCTAGTAACCGTCCACACCTAGTAACCGTCCACGCTAATACCTTAGAGCCGCCCGGAGTTTTCCATTCTGTCACTCCGGGCTGTTGCTTTAGGGCCTTACAGGGTCCAAAACACGAGATGCTATAAGTTCTCATCAGGCTGAGTTCTTAACAAATACTTGCGACAAGAACTGACCGGTCTACTATATACTACAGATTTATAGGCAAAAGTAAGTCATCAAAGTGTCTGGTTGTAGATATAATCAGCGTGGACGGTTACTAGGTATGGACGGTTACCAGGTGAACCCTTCTATGACTAGCGCACCCCTGGCCTTGCTCTGCTTCTCGACTGCCCCTCAAATTTGAGCCTTTTTAACTCGAGACCCATCACTTTGTTTGCTGTTTGCTACCGCCACTGGTAGATCAGAAAAAGCAAAAAGATATTTCTCCTTGACAGGGAATCGAACCCTGGCCTCCCGCGATTGGCTCCGAGAAAGGAATGACAAGCGGAAATCATAACCACTAGACTATCAGGGACTAATGATCAATGTGTCACTAATTTAGTATATGTCCAAACTTTGAAGTGAAGAATATGATATATCTATCAATGCCTTCTTAGCGCCACGAAAATCTTTCTGCCCAACCGTCATCCTTTAGTAACAAATGGATTTGGACTGCTACGGAGGCGAAGAACTTATAAAGGAACTATGCTTGGACTATCAGGACCGAGAAGCTGTATATTTCACTACTTGTATAGCGTGCTTAGTAGTTGAATACCTAGAAGAGTTCACCTAGTAACCGTCCACACTTAGTAATCGTCCGGCCTTATAGGGCTGAACCCCTATAAGCGTACCCTAGAATATTATAAATATGGTCTATAACGTCCATTTCATGCTATAAATCCATAAAGCGACTGTTTCTAAGCTATTTAAATCATCCTTTACGAGGTTTTCTTATTCGTATGCCTCGTCCTAATTAGCTGATTCCTCTAATTACGTGTCCTTCCTATCCTTCCTATCCTTGCTGGCTATTTTACCCTTATAGGCCCCGTTCTAACTCCGCCGTAGTTATTCTAATAGGTAACCTAATAATAAGTCTTTTTAGTCGCTTAGTTATTATACGGGCGATGGTATAATCCCCCTTACTTAGTATTTCTTCCTGTATCGCCGTCGTCGGGGGTGCTCTAGTTCTATATAGGATCGCTGTTACGGACGTGGTTATAGGGGACCTGAAAGGGGTAACGACTACTAGCCTAATTACTGGGGGTAATGGCTTCTTCCTAGGAGTAGGACGTGATTTAGGACCGGGTTTTTCCTTCGGTTTAAAGATTTCTAGACCGAGTCTATTTAGGGTAGTAATAATAGCTTTCCACGCTTTATTAGCCTAATTAGTCTATCGTTCTATAAGTACCGCTTCGTTTATGAATCTAGCAGCCCTATAGTTCCCCTTTAGACGATTAGATTTCTATTACTTCCGTCTATTAAGTTCTATAAGTTCTATATTAGTAACGCCCTAGATTATAGACTTAGCTATTACTTAAATAGCCGCTTTACCTACTTTTTATAGAATATTTAATAGATTAGGTTATTACGTCTTAACTCTAGTCTACGTAATATACTATAGGATTTATTAAATATATAGAGCATTAGCTGGTATTAATACGAGGTGAAATTTCCCGTTAAGGCTAATTAAGGTAATTATTGCCTTAGGAGGTATAGTAGGGCGGATCTTAATATTATATTATTAAGGTAGCTAAGTCGTAGGAAAATATTATAGAATTAATTCAGGCCTGAATAGTAATAGTCCTATTATAGCCTAGGCCTTCTTTATATTAACTACTATTATCGCTTCTTACTAGGCCTATTAATAGATATCTAAGAAGTCTACCTTATTAATATAATAGCTTGCCCCTAGACGTGTAACTTACTAGATATAGGATTTATAAGCTGTCGCTAAGGGAGAAAAAATACTAACGTCTAATAGCTGAAGTAGATATATTATATATAGCGGTAAGTAAAGAAGAATAATCTTATAGTCTATATAGTACTAAATCGTTATAGTCGTAATATAAGAAGTATAGCTATTAACTAGTAGTATTTAATATTCTCCTTTTTAGTACGCTCGTATCTCTTAATTAAATCCCCTTTAAAGCCATTTAAACCCGATCGTATTATTAGTCTAACTATTCTCGCTAATATAAATTTCGCCTGATTTAAAAGCTTCTTTCTAAGATTTCTAGATTAATTTGCCTTTAAAAATGATCTAGGGGGGTAGAGATCTACTATCTATTAAGACGCACTTAATAAATAATACCTATTCACGATTCCTATATTATATTATATAAGCCTTCTTTTTATTATACTTAGGTATTATAACTTTAAGCTTAGCGATTACCCCTTATATAAAACCTTTCTTATCTATATTATAGATATCCCTCTCGTCTACCTTATACTCTATCTTAATACGTAGGTAGAGATTAAACCAGCCTAATAGTACCTTAGGATCCTATATTATAACACGTTCCTTATCGAGTAGCGGAATATAAGCTGTCTTTACCTCCGGGTATTATAATATAAATTTCTAGGGCTAGTTTAGTCTAATTAGGGTTTTATTATCCTTTATAAGAAGGATTTCATTCGTTATAAAGCGTATTTACTTTATCCTTAGTAGCTAACCCTATATATAAAGACGGAGAACCTAGGCTAGAAGTACTACTTCTTCTCTAGGAGTAATTCGCTATTAGCCTTTATAAGTATTAGATATTAGTTTACGGCCCTTAATCCTATCGGCGAGTATACTCTTTAGTATACTATATTACTTAGCTACCTTCGTGATTAATAGGATTCTATTACCGTGTCCCCTAGCCTCGATCTAGGCCGTGTAGGCTAGTTCTATACGATCTTCCCTGCCTAGTTCGGTCTCGTATGATAGAGGAATAGACGGTAGCGGTGCGTTTAACATGCTGAATAGATTTATAGACAGCGATTTTACAGAATTCAGGTTATAAGAAGTTATAAATGATAAAATCTGAAGCTCTAGGGTAGCCTTATAGGGTACTAACCCTATAAGGCCGGACGATTACTAAGTGTGGACGGTTACTAGGTGAACTCTTCTATGTCATTGTGAGGACCGTACCTGCCCTCACGCCCAGCAGCCCTAATATGCTTCTCCACGCCAGTCCTGTGACAGGTGAAGGCATCAACGATTGGTATCTCAAACTGATTGTAGTGGTACTCTACTTGAAAAGCTAGGGACGCGTGATACATTGTGTATCCATTGGCAAGGCAGCGCCCGACAACATTGCTGTAGGGAAAGGGCGTCCCGGGACCATTCGCCCTTTCAAACAAAATGCGCCGCCGAACTTTAGATATTTGTGCGAGATAAGATAACAGTAACACTGAAAATCGACGCTCGCGGAGGAGTAATACGCAAGTACGCACATTTCTGTGGACAACTATGGGCACGAGCACGGTTTTACCCTTCCTCCAATGTTGGCGAAGCCTTTCCGAAACAGGGCATCGTTAGGATCAGACTGCTAAAGATTGAATACTTCCGACACCTCTCGATGCTTACCTAAAGAGCAAAGCCTGATCAGCTAAATTGGTTGAAGGGTTTGGTTCGGGATTATGAAAGCTCCAGTGTAAGCCTCCAAAACATCATCTCAGAAATGCCATCGGCGACTGGATGGGTTTATTACGCGCCGCCTCGGTTTCAGACATTTGCAAATCAGCGATGTCTATTGCTGGTAGGGGGTTTCCCGCAAAATGGGGAGACTATCCCAGCTGAGGGAGTAGCAAGCCACGCAAGAGTTGCGGCGACGACCCCAATCATCTGCTTCACAAGTGCTGTTTCTGGCTTGTTCGGCCATGTATCTGGTCACACAGTCTCTCTCTGTGCCCGCAAAGATTGCCGAAAAGCTAAGAAGCTTGGTACGCAGCAAATGCATCAGATCGTTCCCATATCGATCGTTTCTAAAATGCGGTTCGAAGATCTACCGAGCCTGTCTGCCCTTCCCTTATGACTAGAGAGCTACACAAGACACGAACATCCTTTTGAAACGGCATATAACGTACTCTGCCCGGTCCTCCCTTTGGAATGTGACACCCTCCAAGTCCTTCTGATGTAATCTCTTACACCTAAAGTAGACCTCCTAGCTCTTCGCCCTCGATTCTAAATGCTCGAAATTCTCCTTCTGAGCAGTACAGATACCATTCGCTTCGATTTCCTCCACAAAGTGATAGGTGCGTATTCATCGGAGGCAACGCTTTCTGGCTTCTGGCTTCTGGCTTCTGGCTCCTATCACTTGAACACACAAGGCTAGGTACAAGAGGGATGCAAGTCCCAAGAGCTCACCACTATGAGTCATGCCGGGTAGCGCTGTGCTCAGCTAGATGATGGAGTCTGCTATGTCTTGACTTGCTGATCTTCTTCCTATTGCGGGTAAAATCTTATCTTCTTCGTAGCATAGATGGCCGGAGCATACGGAAGGGGTGCGTGAAGCCAGAGATATTGGTCTAGCCACGTTGTCCGATACATCATTTAAATCAATAGCATACATAACTATATCGTAAGCTTAGCTATCTTGAATATTGTGCATCTAGTGCGCTCCCTTCACGACAGTCTGCATAATCACCAGTACTACGCCAGTGGCAAAGGCAGGCCTTGTCTATGTCAATTTTATAAGCTGTTGTTAGGAGTTTGTGTACCAATTATAAGTAGAATAGATTCAGATTAACAACTGAATTCAAAGGAGGTCGATGAATGTCATGTCCCGATAATCTTGTCTCCATGACATCCACGTGACCTCTTTGACTGCTGAAAACGTCCTGTTGAACTTCATTATGTGCAACGATCTTTCATCGCCCTCCACATACAGCAAAACACTCACATTCCACGATCTATCAGAGCTATCGCCCCAATATCAGTGTATCCTTTCACCTTGGCTTACATCCTTGCATACATTGTATGAGTGGCAGCGGTACTGACACGGTCGCAACAACTGGCTGGCCTAGCTGTGTGGAAGACGCCATCATGGCAGACGAGGTTGTCGGAGACTTACAAGGGGGTGTTGATACTAGCCAACAGCAGGTGGATGGGTCTTCATCTGATGAATATGATCCGCAAGCAGTGCAAACAGATTACATTTCCACACCTCGTGCGAAAGATCCTAGTGTTCAGTCCCTTTCCTTTGACACCGTTGTGCCCAACACCTTGCCCCACACATTCGCCGCTCCTTTAGATCCTACATCCTCTTCAACAAACCTTCCTCTCATCGACAACGCTACAATGGATCGACAGAGTTTTTCAAGGTCAATGTCTCGCGCTTCCTCTCAGTCTAGTGATGAAGTTGAAATCACCACTATCGTGCACGACTCAAGTCAGTCTCTATCCAAGAATGCCGAGGAGGTTACAGCAGCAAGGAAAATAAGTGGGGACAATAGTGCAGATACGGCACATATACTGTCGCTTGATCCAGTTCCTGATCCTTGCCTGACTGTTCCCACCAACGCTGTGTCTTCAGATAAAGTGCAAGTTCAGAATAACGTGTCAGACCAAAGCCCATCGAAATTGACGCAGAATGGCGTTACTAACACTGTTCCCAAATCTGCTGCTATTGTGCCTGATACAGGAGCGTCATTCCACAACGAAACTACCACGAAGTCTACAGGGACCTTGGCCGCTCCATCTGCCACAAACGGAGATCTGCCAGTGGTAAATATACCTTCCACACCTATCACATCGGTTCCACGAGCTCGGCTACCCCACGACAAGATCGGAATATTGGAGGATAGAATCAAAGAAGATCCCCGTGGCGACCTAAATGCTTGGCTCAGTCTACTCGACGAGCACAAGAAGCGTGGGAAGTTTGACGACGCTCGCACTGTCTATGAACGCTTCTTTGAAGTCTTTCCATCTGCAGTATGTTCCCTTTTTCAGTATGTACTTTATAGTATATGAATGTACTGATCTTGCTCATCAGGCAGAGGAGTGGACTGCCTACGGGCATATGGAGAATGAATCCGGTAAAGCGAACGCAATGGACAATGTTCTTTTTCGAGCACTGCCAACGAATCCTTACCTTCCCCTATGGTCAATGTACCTCGATCACGTTCGCCGTCACAATAATCTTACCACCGATGTTTCTGGCGACGCGCGCCAAGTTATATATCAAGCGTACGATGTCGCCTTGAAGCACATTGGTCTTGATAAAGAGTCGGGCAAAGTTTGGCAGGACTATGTGAACTTCATCAAGTCCGGGCCGGGCAACATTGGAGGTAGCGGTTGGCAAGACCAGCAAAAAATGGACTCTCTCCGCAAGATTTACCAACGTGCCATTTGCATTCCCCATCAATTTACAAACCTTCTATGGAAGGAATACGATGGGTTCGAGATGGGGTTGAACAAGATGACGGTAAGCTTTTAATGAATGACTACGGGAGGCAATGCTAAGACCCACTGTCAGGGTCGAAAATTCCTCCAAGATCAGTCACCTTCCTATATGTCCGCCCGTAGCTCCTACACCGAGCTCCAAAACATCACCCGTAACCTTCATCGAACCACACTTCCCGTCCTGCCACCTGCCCCAGGCTTCGATGGAGATGTTGAATACGCGGAGCAGCTGGACATCTGGATGCGGTGGATCCAATGGGAGAAGGATGACCCTCTGGTGCTCAAGCAAGATGATGTAGCTTCATATAGAGAACGGATCCTATTCGTTCACAAGCATGCACTGATGGCTATGAGATTTTGGCCTGACCTTTGGTGCGAAGCGAGCGATTTCTGCTTTGCTAATAATCTGGAATCGGAAGGCAATGATTTTCTGACCCACGGTATCGCTGCAAATCCTGAGAGTTGTCTGCTAGCCTTCAAGCGTGCAGATCGTATAGAGCTTTCCACAACAAATGAAGAGGGTGACGAGAGTGCAGTCCGTCGTGGGGCTGCTGTTCGTGAACCTTACGATGGGGTTCTTGACGCTCTCTATGAGCTGATCGCAAAGTCCAAGCTGCGTGAGGCCCAAGAACTTGCTCGCATCGAGTCCAGTTACACCGATTCCGGCGACCATCCGTCAAACGGTGCCAAACCGGAAGACGATAATGAATTGGGTGAGCAGGACGAGGACGAGGATGACAAGGAGAAGCAGAAAGCCGCACAGCTTGAGGCTGTGAAGAATTCCTATGCCATACATACTCAAATGCTATCTAAGACCCTGTCACACGTCTGGATTGCCCTGATACGGGCTATGCGACGTATACAAGGTAAAGGTAAGGTCAACGATACACCTGCTGGCCTGAGAGGTACCTTTGCCGACGCACGTAAGCGGGGACGCATAACGAGTGATGTCTATTCTGCATGCGCCTTGATTGAATTCCATTGCTACGAGGTGGAAACTGGCAAGAAGATCTTCGAGCGTGGACTGAAGCTTTTCCCTGAGGATGAGACATTTGCACTGCAATTCATCAAGCATCTTGTGGCTAACAATGATCACACCAGTAAGTTTGCGCTTTTGTCTGACGGTATGAAGATAGCTAATCGTTCGCAGACGCCAGAGTTACCTTCGAAACTGCAGTCAACAAGCTAGCGCAGAAGCCTGAAACAGTCTCAAAAGCAAAGCCACTTTACGTCTTCTTTCACGATTTCGAGTCTCGCTATGGCGAATTGTCCCAGATCGTAAAGCTCGAGAAGCGTATGAAGGCCCTATTTCCTGATGATCCTACATTAGCAAAATTTTCAAGCCGCTTCGTCGAGCAAGGCTTCGACCCTACCGTCATCAGGCCGATCGTGTCTCCAGCCACGCAGACCAAGATCAAGGCTATTCCGAGTATTGAGAATGGCACCTTAGCGCAGGGATCGCCACCTAATCGCTTCAACCCAGATATACCTTCGCCCAAGCGCCCGCTACCTCTCGAAGATTCCGATAACGAGGGTGGTCGCCCACAGAAGCTCGCTCGTACAACTCGTGACGTATCGCCTCTCAAAGGAGCAGCAGGCCGACGTCTTGATCAACAAAAGCGAAGCCGGCAGCAGCCCGAGATGCCACTTTTCAACAACAAAATTAACAATAATGATCAGCTTATGCCGATACCGCCTCGTCCTCCTCCTCCCCTTCCTCGAGACGTTATGTTCCTGCTCAGTATCATTCCCAAGGCCGAGACTTATCACGCAACAAAATTCAGCGCAGAGTCACTGGTGAGGCTCATACGCGATACACACATCCCTCCGAGCATGGCCCAGCTGCCACCCCCGCCAATGAGTAGAGGGCCACCGCCGCCCCAACAGATGCCTCTATATCAGCCGAATCCGCCGATGCAAACGCCGATGCAAGCGCCGATGCAAACACAGATGCAACCGCCAATGCATGGCCAGTACAATGGACAATTCAATGGTAGGCATCGCGATTTCTCTTCTGCGCCTGCTCCCTTTAGTCACAGTCAAACCCAATCCCAACAAATGTCCCCTGGAGAGGATTCGAAGGTTGGAAGACAGACTCCAGCCTAGGTGGCCTTCTGAATGTCTGGGAGTCCCCCAGTCTTCGATCGATTGACCAGCTCGAGGGCTGCTGGTTGGGCCTGTATGGCTATCCTCAAACGCACTCGGGCATAAGAAGTATATCATTGAACCCTTGTTAACAGATCTCAGGTCCCTACCCTTACCAGCGATGAAGGCTTCTTCCGCATATGGTTTCACTCATCCCACCTTCAACCGACCATGACCGGAGATTATAACCCGGGCCGGTAATCGTTTCCACATCCGTCGTTCCCGATGTCCCCAAATGAATCCTACTCGACATTACTTTCCATGGTGCTTACTGTGAGAAAATTGTGTTTTACATTGTTAGTATGCGGCTGCTACCGAATTGACTGGAAAGCGGATATCCACTCAAAGGCGTTGATGGTTGATTGAATCTGAGCGAATAGTGGCGTGTTCGAGAGGAGATCGGTGAGAAGATGGCATCTTGTACGATACAGTAGGTTTGGTAGAGCTCGCGATGTCATAGACCAACTCACAGGTTGAAATTGCAAATTTGTGCTGTTATGCCTACGGTTTGCTACAAAACTACATGGGAATCGAGTCACTATCTCTCAACTGCAATACCTTGTTGTCTGGAGAGGTCTCACACAAAGGCATGCCCTCAAATCACTGTCTCCAATCAACGTCAAGTCTTTTCCTCAGTCCATGCCCCCACTTCATTGACACACTCTCGGCCTCGTATCTTGTTGCCACTACGCCCGTCATACCAAGGCTAATTTTAAGGGCCAGTCCTGTCGTACAGTTACCGGAGATGGCTAGAAATAGTAAGAGATGCGACGGACGTACAGATAGCTGTGTACTGATGACACTACTGGTTTCTCTGGTGGGACAAATTGTAGGAATAGTTCTAGTGTCCGCGATTGGCCCATGAATATCGTGGACACCATCGGAGTTTCCACGGACTTCTCGACATGTCACTGATGTCACTTTGTATATTTAGCTACATACACGGTAAGGGTTGGTGCATGATATTTGGTGTTCACCCGCCAACAAGAAACGCCACAATCAGCGCTAACGGCGGCCCGCCGGCTCAAGCGAATTTCCCCACCAGGATCCCACACACCCACAGACGTCACATTCCCTGAGCATTGAACGCCTGCCCGCTGTCAGAACCATTGACACTTCAATATGTTGACAAGAATCAGACCTTAATCCTACCTTACAAACCGATGCCTCCAGGACGGTGCGAGCTGATCAATTGTCGCCGCTCATAAGGTTTAACAGGCGCGTGCCAAGACGCGCGTGGCTTATCGGCCTCTCAAGAAATAAACAGCACCTCTTATCGAACGTTCCTGCTCTTTCTTACAACCATTACGACTCATCTCTCTACCTTCAATCTTCCTCCACCTCCCCTTATTCTTCTCCTTCTTCTTCCTCACTCATTGCTACGACTAACTACTTCATCCGTACAATCAACAACTTCATCAGTTGACCGTTTCATCAAGTGTTCATCGTACTCTGCTCCTGGAGCACACGATAGCACAGTGCAGCTGAAACACGTCAACTCATCTTCACCTTGACAACCATCTTTTTCTTCCTTACTAGGTCGACTTGATTGGACTCGCCCACACTTTAAATTGCAACTACTGCGGCACTCCATCGTAAGCCATCTCATCCATTGATTGGGATCAATATCAGCGTAGGCATCAAATTCCAGAACATAACGAACCTGTCATGCACCCCTGATCATCTTGCTTCTCCTCATCCTCACCTCAAACGTCCCCCAAAGCTGCATCAACCATTAACCTCCTCATCTGCACACTTTATTGCAACCCTCACATAACACACTCATCTCTCATCGTTTGTATCTTCTCCACAACCACAACGCCTTTCGCATTACAACCCTTGCAAATCGCTCCGAGACTTTCACCTCTTCTCTGCTCATCTCACAGTCACTATCATTTCTTCTGGAGAGCACCAGCTTGCCATTTCTTCTGCAACGTTCGCCTCATTATTACTCTGTCGTTTGATGCTCTGCTGACCTTTCATCACTTCTCGTAAAGCAGCAGTCATGCCTTCTCAGACGAAGAATCGTGGCAAGCCCAAGGCTGGGCAGTCTTCTGCGCCCCCTCGGACTGATGCACCCCAGCAGTCCTTCGATGGACCCGATGACTCTCCAGGACGTGGCCGTGGTGGTTCCGCTGCTGGCCCACCTGCCTCCTCACGTGGCCCTTCCCGAACTAGAGCCACGAGCCAAACACGTCGAGTCGACCCTGCGCGCGATAGAACCGCTGCACCAATGTTGCTCAGGAACGTAGATTTCGGCGGCCAGGCTTACGATTTATTCTCCTCCGTAAGTGGTAGGATTCCCTAGGTGCCAATTCGTGTCGTTCCCCCACTTCACAGTATACCCCTCTGCGATTTGCCTTTGAGTCGAGAGATATTGAAAAGGCGTCACGCAACTCGTGAAAGGCCTCCGGCTTCCTGCATTCTTCGATCACTACAGACGAGGAAGCTTCGTGTTATTCAATACGCCCGTTACCTGCCTTCCCTCCTCCTATTGTTTCTGTCACGCTCCCTTCTTTCGGATGCCCCCGGGAAATCCAAAAACTGCTTCACATCTTCTTCATTGGTAGAAATCCTCAGCCGTCGTCACGGCTTCACGCTTCCTGTGTCTTCCTAAGACCTTCACGTCTCCCTTTCTTTCTCCATTCACGCACGCAGGCCTCTAGCCCGGCGTCCAACAGCATATAAACCCCTTCCTATTCAACCATCTCTGTCTCTCTTACCACATCCCATCCACATACATCTCCAGCCTCATTCAACATCTCCATCCTCAACATCCTCACCCTCCATCATCCAATCAAATAATCATTCATCCTCTGCATTCACCAAGCGCTACTACAGTCTTCAGTCCAATTGAAGCTGCCAGCAATTGGTAATCTCTTTACTCATAATACTCGACCTATTCCAAGCTAGATTGGCAGCCTGATCCATCATCATGTCTTCTAATCCGGCCTCAAAGCCCGATCTTTCCTCAAACACTCCTGATATCCCAACTGGCTTGCCTACCAAGCCCTTCAACGAAGAACAATGGCTGTTGACTAATCCGTTTCGTGAGCAGATGCCTAGTGAGTTGTCCAAGCGCGCTGGGAAATTCGGCAAGCTAGGCAAGAAGGCTACTATCGAGGTCAATTCCCACGCTATCCTGACTTGGCCCGATAAGAGCGTCTATCAGTACGATGTAAGTCAGGATCCATTGACATTGTGAGAAGCTTAGCTGAATTTGATTCAATCCCAGATCTTGATCGGATCTGGCACCGAGAAGCGCGGCCTCATCAAGGCAATCTGGGCCACAAATGCTGTCCAGCAACACCTCGGCAGAGGCTTTATCTTCGATGGCAACAAGATTGGCTGGTAAAATTTGCCATGCCTTAATCTTCCTCGCACTATCTAATTTCAATAGGGCCCCCACCGATATCAAACCCACTCGGATTGTCGTTGACCTTGATGCCGAGAAGGGCGTCGAGCCTCGTGCTCCAAATCCCGCCAAGCCCGACGAACGTTCGAATGTCCACAATGTCTTCATCAAAAAGGCGAATAACCACGGAGTAAATCTGCATCTCATCAAAGACTATCTCGATGGGAGGAGCGACTTCAATAACGGTATCTTAGAAGCAATCAGTAAGTATGAACTTCTATAAAGTAACCTTGATTGCTCATCACGGTGTCTAGACTTTCTGGACCACTTGCTTCGTGAGACTCCTTCAAAGAGCCTCATAAATCTTCGTCGTTCCTACTTCGCGCGTACCGACACGGAGTCAAGCCGGACTTTACTTGACGGTGGTGTTGAGGCCATGCGTGGCGTGTACCAGTCCATTCGTATGGCAGAGGTACCGTTGCATGTGCGAATGATTTATGATACAATCTGACACCATGACAGGGAAAGCGATTGGTGGTTAATGTAGATATTTCACACTCTTGCTTTTGGCATGAAGCTTCCATTGTCCAGCTTGGATTTCAAATGTCTGGTCTACATTCTCAAGAGTCATTCATACAAGGTTGCGTGCCTAAACCGGATGGTACACCTGGCTACGTCTTTCCCTTGTTGAAGCGTCTCGTAAAGAATAACTTCATCGTCAAGCATCGTGGACAGGCCGTTGGCGCCGGTAAGTCCCCGCAGGTTCTCTAAGACTCAGAGTCCAGTCAGACTAACATTTAAATAGACGCCAAAGTATGGAATATCAAGCGGATATCCAACAAGAATGCTAAGACGCACGAGTTTGAGGTGATTAACAAGGAGACTGGCAAGCGAGAGAAAACCAATGTGTTCGCCTACTACCAGAAGCGGTATAACGTCCGCATCGATAAGTGGCAATTACCACTTCTAGAGACCCAGAAGCGGGACGTTCTCTTTCCTATGGAGTTAGCGATTATGGCTCCTGCTCAGAAATACCCTTACAAGCTTAATGAGAAGCAGGTATGAAACACTTCGTATCTATTAGATGATGGCTACTAATAATTATACTAGACTGCCAACATGATCAAGTTCGCCGTCTCTAGGCCACCCGTTCGTCGTGCTGCTATGCAGACCGGCTTAAAGCTTCTCCGCTGGAACGAAGATCCTATGCTCAAAGGATACAATATGAGGATTAGTGAGGATATGATGAAGACTAATGCCCGTATCCTGGAGCCACCTGAAGTCCTGTTCGCAAAGAATGCGACAGCGAAGCCTTTGTACTCCGGCCGCTGGGATTTAAGAGGTAAAGTCTTCTTCTTGCCTAATACCGCTCCTCTTAAATCCTGGGGTATCGTCGTCCTTGCGTCTAGGGACCGCTCGCCCCCTCCTACCCGTGAGCAGATTAATAACTTCAAGAGGAATTTTCTGGATCTTTACCGCGGTCATGGCGGCATCGTCGTGGAGCGTGAGCCCGTAATCGTCACAGGAGAGGCCGACGACGCTAATGCGATCGCCAAATGTTTCCAGCAAGCTGGCGATAAAGCCAACGCTCGACCGCAGATGATCATGGTCATCCTATCAAATAAGGCTTCGGATGTGTATCACCGCGTGAAGAAGAACTGTGACTGCCGCTTTGGGGTCATGTCACAATGTGTACAGGCCAGCCATGTCATCAAAAACGCTCCTCAGTATTGCTCGAACGTCCTGATGAAGTTCAATTGCAAGCTGGGAGGCACCACGTCGGCAATCAAGGCGGTAAGTGGCCTTAGCGAGCAAGCATACATTGGCTGACCGTTCCTAGAAAATGCCGCACTTCACTGTTCCCACTATGATCATCGGAGCCGATGTCTCTCATGCAGCACCGGGTCTCGAGCAAGCGTCCATGGCTGCTATGACTGTCTCACTCGACAAGACCTGCTCTCGCTATGGTGCAGCCGTCCAGTCCAATGGTTCGCGTGTTGAGATGATCACTGGGACCAATATCACCGGGATGCTTCTTCCTCTTGTAGACTGGTGGATCAAGAACGTTGGCCGTGGCCAATTGCCCAAGCACGTTTACTACTTCCGCGATGGTGTTTCTGAGGCGCAGTATATTAATACTCTGAAGTACGAAGTTGCAGATATAAAGCTCGTTTTCGATCAGCTTGGCAATAAGGATCCCTCTCGTATGGTATGTTTGTGCTGATCAATTAATCTGTGGCTAAAGGCTAATCTTCTCCACAGCCCAAGTTCACTGTCGTCGTGGCTGAGAAGCGACATCACATTCGCTTCTTTCCCCCAGCGGGTCCTGCCTCTGACAAGAACGGCAATCCAGTGCCGGGGGTCATTGTTGATAGAGACGTTACTCACCCGTTCGACAATGATGTTTACCTCTGCTCGCATTCTGCGATTCAGGGTACAGCTCGGCCAACACATTACTCGATCATCATGGATGAGATGGGCGTCGACGTCGACAAATTCCAGGCAATGCTCTATGAGTCCTGCTATCAATATCAGCGAGCTACCACCCCTGTCTCCCTCTGTAAGACGATCCTAGATTTTGGAGATAGAGTGCTAACCATTGATAGTCCCCGCTGTCTACTATGCTCACTTGGCGTCCAAGCGAGGAGAATCTCATATTGACATGGCACACCCTGACCGTACGAAGCTACTTGCAGAGCGTGCTCAGCATCCCGGTAGGGAGGTGTCTTCGCACTCAGCTGAGATGAAGTCGGAGACCGAATGGCCCAAGCTGCTGCCGTTCGCGCTTGTAAACAACATTCATCTGGGCATGTGGTTCATTTGAGACTGCTTTTCCAGCACTTCGAGTCGCTTTATGCGAATTAACGGCCCTGATCATGTCTATCATTAACGACACCAGCGAGCATGTATTTCCTCTGCCGATACCCCATCATAAGCAAGTGTAGCTTGCTGCATGCACCGGCTCCCCTAGCCATTCACGACCACACATGCACATCATGTATGCTTTTCCTAGCATAGATAGCAAATTCAGATAGGAGATCAACCAACAATCGAAATGTTGTATCATCAAGATCGTTTGCCATTTGTCCTTTTGTGACTTCTTGCATACCTATGATGCGTTGCTAAAGATGGGTTTGACCAAGCGTGACGACTTGATGGGTCGGAAGGTAGGTTGTAACAATTTCCCAACTCGGATTTTCGCTCTTCTCGAATGTGAAATCTGGTGTGCATTGGAGATGTATTGAGTTGTCTAATATGCATTGAGTTATCTACAGTACGTGTACACAGTACATATCCACAGTACGAGGTTAATGTAGTCGAGGTGAGTCAAAGCTATTTGATGTCGGTGTTGTACGATGACGGCTCTTGAAAATCCTATTTTGTGGAAGGGCTGTTGTGTGGAATGATGAACTATGGAATAGGTGTATTGTGGCATTTGCAGTATGATGGAGAGAGAGAGAGAGAGGGTATTTTGAGGGAAGGGGGGGTGAAAATGCAGTAGCGAGTTCTTGGACTG
>JAABUN010004889.1_pt1 | contig 17427 bp, 15 predicted proteins | sample 5559311 | NCBI WGS metagenome assembly JAABUN01 (sample SAMN10711877, study PRJNA513370) | rock metagenome | isolation source: Antarctica rocks | place: Antarctica: Victoria Land, Siegfried Peak sud
ACCAAGGCGGCCATGGCCGATGTGGAGACGCACCTCACCAGGCATCCAACCCTGGGCAAATGGTTCATCGACATCCCCCCACCTCCCATCCACCGGGATAGCTAATTCCGGGAGAGTCCCTTAGAGCGCGAAGTTGTGGCCTGTCCGATCGCCGCTGAACGGCACGCCGGTACGCTCGCCGCCGAAGCGCCCCGGGGCCTCGCCGATGAAGAGGACGCGCGCACCAGGGCGACCATTCGCCGGGGTGAGCACGCGCCGCCGCCCGGTCATCGTCGGGCAGACCTGGCAGGCGGCGGCATCCGCGCAGAGCGCCGCGAAGGCCGCCTCGGCGGCGCTCACATCGACCCCTTGTAGACGCCGCCATCGACCAGCAGATTCGTCCCGGTGATGTAGCTGGCACGCTCGGAGGCCAGGAACGCCGCCGCCGCCGCGTATTCCTCGACGCGCCCGTAGCGCCCTAGCGGGATCTGCGCCTCGGCGGCGCGACGCACCTCCTCGACCGGCTGGCCGACCCGGCGCGCGGTCGCCTCGGTATTCTGGATCACGCGGTCGGTGTAGATCGAGCCGGGGAGGAGGTTGTTCACGGTGATCCCCTCGGCGGCGACCTCGTTCGAGAGGCTCTTCGCCAGTCCAATCACCGCCGTGCGGACGGCGTTGGAGAGGAGGAGATTGCCGATCGGTTGCTTCACGGCGACCGAGGTGGAGTTGATGATCCGCCCCCAGCGGCGCTCGCGCATCCCCGGCAAGACGCCGCGAATCAGCCGCACGCTGCTGAAGAGCAGTAGATCGACCGCGCGCTGCCACTGATCGTCGTCGAACTCGTCGAAAGAGCCGGGGGGCGGGCCACCGGTGTTGTTGACCAGGATGTCGATCTGCCCATAGCCGTCCAGGGTCGTCGCGATCAGGCGCGCGATCTCGTCGCCCTTCGTCAGGTCGGCGGCGACGACCAACGGCTCATGGCCGGTCGCCGCGCCGATCTCCGCCGCCGCGCGTCGCAACCCCGCCTCGGAGCGCGAGGAGATCGCCACGCGCGCCCCCTCGCGCGCGAGTTCGAGCGCGATCCCCTTGCCGAGTCCTTTGCTCCCCGCCGTGACCAGTGCCACTTTGCCCTGTATGCCCAGATCCATGTCATCACCTCATGCTCATTCTCTGTTTACGATTTCCCCGCCGATCTCGCCCGCTATCGTACCAAGAATGCGGCCAACCGCCGCTGTAGCGGTGCGGTAATAGCCTCGATCCATTCCGCTGATGTATCGATTCGCCATACTCCTTCCTCCGGCAATGGCTCCTCTAGCATCCGAGATATGCGAATGAAGTGCTCATGAGAAATGACAACTTCCCCTCACTTATTGTCTTTTGCTCGTCTTTACGCCTTGCCTCTAAACGAGCAGCGATAACCTCGGGAGACGCAACCGTGTGGACCAACAGGGTCTGTCCACCATGATGCTCAGCGAATTGCCGCAGCTGCGTACGATCGATACGCCCCATGTGCATACCATCGAAGATGAGCCCAGTGTTGAGTGGCAGCAGTTTCGCTGCCACGCCATACATCACCTCATGCGTAGCGGGTCCAGACCTGAGTTGGTAGCGAAGTCGTAGAGCGTCGGTGGGAAGAACAACCAGGGGATAGTGCAGCGACCACCAGCGTGTTACCTCGGTCTTTCCGGTACCTGGCAAGCCGAGGATGCCGATCAGGAAAGGCTTTGACCATTGATCGGAAAGGGCCGGGAGCGCGCCTGCGATCGCATCGACAATCGCATGATTGACAGCCATACCACTTCTTCCAATTCCAAATGATAAAAAGAGTGCGTGTGACAGCTGCCACACGCACTCTTCTGCTATTGACGTAGCCGCCCGTGTGTTTATGCGGGCTGTGGGCGGAAGATGCCACCGGCGGGCGGGGCATCCGGCTCCTGCCGCTCGGGCCGTTGGATCTGCGGCTGCTCCGGTTGCTTGATCTGATTCGCCATCGCGGCGGCGACGAGCGCCGGCTCGGTGATCGGCGGGCCGACCAACTGCGGCTTCGGCTTCGGTTCGGCGAAGAAGCGATCGATCTCGGTGCCGTCGATCGTCTCCTTCTCCATCAACACCCCGACTATGTTGACCATCGGATCCATGTACCTGGTCAGCAATTCGGTCGCGCGGCCATACGCCTCATCGATGATCGACTTGACCTCGTTATCGATCTTGACGGCGACGTCCTCGCTGTAGTTGCGCTGCTCGCTGATCTCACGGCCCAGGAAGACCATCTCTTCCTTCTTGCCGTAGGCGATCGTGCCCATCTTCTCGCTCATTCCGAACTCGGTCACCATGCGGCGAGCCAGCCCGGTCGCGCGCTCGATGTCGCTCGACGCACCGGTGGAAAGTTCGGCGAAGACCAGCCGCTCCGCGACGTGACCGCCGAGCATGTAGACCAGCATGTCGCGGAACTGCGAGCGCGTGTGATAGAAGCGGTCCTCCTCGGGGAGGTAGCGGGTGTAGCCGCCCATCATGCCGCGCGCCACGATGGAAATCTTCGCGACCGGGTCGGCGTGGGCCAGCACCCGCGCCGTCACCGCGTGGCCCGCTTCGTGATAGGCGGTCATGATCTTCTCACGCTGGCTGATCACCCGACTCTTGCGCTCCGGGCCGGCCTGCACGCGGTCGATCGCTTCCTCCATCTCGGACTTGCCGATCGTCTTCTTGTTACGGCGCGCGGCGAGGATCGCGGCCTCGTTGACCAGATTCTCCAGATCAGCGCCGGAGAAACCGGGGGTCTGCTTCGCCAGCGACTCGGGGTCGCAGCCGTCTTCCAGCGGCTTGCCGCGGGTGTGGACATCAAGGATCGCCTGCCGCCCCTTGATGTCCGGGCGATCGAGGACCACCTGGCGGTCGAAGCGACCGGGACGGAGCAGCGCCGGGTCGAGCACGTCCGGGCGGTTCGTCGCGGCGATGATGATGATGTTGACGCTCGAATCGAAGCCATCCATCTCGACGAGGATCTGGTTCAGCGTCTGCTCGCGCTCGTCGTGCGAGCCGCCGAGACCCGCGCCGCGCTGCCGACCGACCGCGTCGATCTCATCGATGAAGATGATGCACGGCGAGTTGCGCTTCGCCTGGTCGAAGAGGTCGCGGACGCGCGACGCGCCGACGCCGACGAACATCTCCACGAACTCGGAGCCGCTGATGCTGAAGAACGGCACCCCGGCCTCGCCCGCCACCGCGCGGGAGAGGAGCGTCTTGCCGGTCCCTGGGGGACCGACGAGGAGGACGCCGCGCGGGATGCGCGCGCCGAGCGCCGCGAACTTATCCGGGTATTTGAGAAACTCCACAACTTCCTGGAGTTCTTGTTTCGCCTCCTCGACACCGGCCACATCGGCGAAGGTGACGGTCGGGCGATTCCCGGTGAACATCCTGGCGCGGCTCTTCCCGAAGGACATCGCCTGATTGTTCGAACCCTGCGCCTGCCGCATCATGAAGACGAAGATCCCGACCAGGAAGAGCGTCGGGAGGAGGAAGGTGAGCGTACTCAGCAACCCGCCCCACTGGCTCGCCGGTTTGGTCTCGATCTTCACCGGATACTGCGACAAATCGGTGATACCATACGAGCGCAGCGCGTCGTAGATGCTCACCCCATCGGCGAGCCGACCCGGCTTCGCCACGCGATTGTCGGCGGTGTAGTAAATATCGATATCGTTCGAGCCAGTCGCGGTGACGATCCGATCGACTTGCCTCGCCTTGATCGCTTGGGCAAGTACTCCGATATCGAGCGCCTCTGGCGGGTTACGGTTACCGACGACCGTGAACCAGATGAAGATCGACGCCAACACCAGCAACACCCAGACAAAGGTGTGGCGCGCCCATTTGTTCGACCCCATGTATCCCTCCGTTGTGTCTGCGCGCGAGACAGTTTGCCGGATCGGGTCCCCGGCTTGGCGACGTAGGCGGTGCCGCTACCGCCCCGGTGTGGTGCGGTATCGACGCTGACTGCGTACGCCGATGACTACCGCTAGTATACCAGACGAGCGCGGGCGACTTCATCGCCCGGCGTGGGGAAAACGTCCGTACTTTGGTGTGCCGACTTGACTCCTGCCGACGCTCGCGACTCTAGGCGAGTACTGATCCACCCGCCACGGGCGTATGGCAAGCGCATCGGGATATCTTCCCCCGAATCCATTCATTTAACCCACCTCGCGCACAGAATGTGACAGCACGGCTATCCCCGACACGGTCCATACGAGCGCGAATCACTCCGCTGCTGGCGCGAGGTGCAGCACACCGAGGTACGGCAGATTGCGATAGCGCCCGGCATAGTCGAGGCCGTAGCCGATCACGAACTCGTCCGGGATGGTGAAGCCGACGTAATCGATCGTCGGGAGGGCCGTCTCGCGCGGGCGATCCTTGAGGAGGAAGGTGCAGACGCGGAGGCTGGCCGGGTTGCGGTGCTGGAGCAGGTCGAGCAGATAGGCCAGGGTCAGGCCGCTGTCGACGATGTCCTCCACCACGATGACGTGCGCCCCTTCGATCGTCTCGTTGATGTCCTTGAGGATCCGCACCACCCCGCTCGATTTCGTGCTCGCCCCATAACTGGATACGGCGATGAGATCGATCGTCAGCGTGCGATCGATGGCGCGGATCATGTCGGCCAGGAAGACCACCGCGCCGCGCAGGACGCCAACGACGATCAGGGGTTCCTTGCTACTCGCATAGTCGGCGGTGATCTGTGCGCCGAGCGTGCGGATCCGCGCCGCGATCTGCGCCTCCGGAATCAACACGCGCTCGATCGTCTCGCGCTGGCCGTCGATGATCAATCCGTCCATCAGCACTCCCCTGCGACGTTCGCCGCGCGACGGACACGCCCGTGCGCTCAGAGGGTGAGCGACGCGCCCGCGCGGTCATCAGGTGAGCCATTATAGAGGACGCGGACCGTCAGTCCCGCGAGACCCGGCGACAGGGCCAGCCCCGGAGCGGGGCAGGCGGCGAGCCCGGCGATCCAGAGGACTTGCCCGCCGCACGCCAGCAGCGGCAGATGGTGGCGCACGTAGCGCGGCAGCCGCCGATCGGTGAACCAGTCCTGGAGCTTCTGACTTCCGCCACCGGACAAACGCAGCCAATCGCCCTGCCGCCACGTTCGCAGTATCGGCGTGGTCCAGTGAGCTGGAACAACGTCCACGGATGCCTCGCCCATCCTCACCCCTCCTCCGCGCGTATCCGCCTCCTTCAGGGCACCTTCGCTAGAATCATCGCCACGATCACCAGGGATATGTCGCGCGACGGCGAGGGGCGTTTCGGGCGTGATCGCCAAGGACCAACCCCCAGCGAGCGGCACAGCGCCCGGTGTCAGCGCCGCCGCCCAGCCCGCCGCGACGGTCGGCAGCCCGAGGCGTCGGCGCAGCAGTACGTCCAGGCCAGCGGTCGGCCCGAGGAAGGCAACGGTCTGTTCCAGCAGCAGGGTTACCCCGCTCGGCAACGCCCAGCGCCCCCCCGTCCGCCCCGTCAGGAGCGCCTCGCGCGCCGCCTCGGTCGGCGCGGCGCCCGGCCCGTCCACCGCATCGTCGCCGCGCACAATTCGCCAGCCGTGCCGCACGAGCCGACGTTGCAGCGCCCGATGCTCGTTGCGGAATCGCTCACGATCGATCGCGACGACCGCGCCATCGACGATCGCACAACGCGCCCAGGCGCGCACCGTCTCCGTCGCCAGCAAATCCTCGTCGTCGGCCAGCAACGCGGCAGTCCGCCCGAGGATCGCCGGGGCGGCGGGGACGATCGCCGTCAGTGCGGGGATCACGTCGTGGCGGATGGCGTTGCGTCGCAGCGCGCGATTGTCGTTGGAGGGGTCATGGCTCGGATCGAGGTTCCAGTGCCGACAATACGCCGCGATCGTCGCCCGCCGGGTCGCCAGTAACGGACGCCAGAGCGCCGGGCGTTGCTCACCTGCGGCGAAGCGATCGAGCAGATCGCCGCCGCGCCGCACGGACGGCATCCCGGCCAACCCGGCCAGTCCCGCGCCGCGCAGCAGATGCAGGAGGAGCGTCTCCGCCTGATCGTCGGCGTGATGCCCCAGCGCCACGACGCGCGACCCGAGCGTCGCCGCCTCCACCGCGAAGAGCCGGTAGCGCTCCCGACGCGCCCCCTCCTCCACGCCGAGGCCCGCGCCGCCGATCGCCCCCGGCGCAACCCGCCGCGCCGCCACGGGGATCACCCACTCCCGGCAGAGCGCGACCACCCGCGCCGCCTCCGCCGCCGACTCGGGGCGCAGGCCGTGATCAACATGGATCGCGTGGAGCCGCGCCCCCATCTCCGCCGCCCAACGCCGGAGCGCGTGCAGCAACGCCAGCGAGTCCGGCCCACCAGACACGCCGACCAGGATCGGCGCGGCCAGTTCCTCCGGGCGCAGCCCCGTAACCGCCGCGCGCACAACGGGGAGCAGATCGGGGGCGTCATCGGAGGTATCGAGGGGGGGCGTGGACACGCTCACGCGGCGACTCCTGCGTCGGAATAGGGCAAGCGTGGTGCCGCGCGCCAACGAATAACGAAGCTGTCGCCGCCCACATCTCAAGCCAAATGCGGCAGCGCCGGACGAATCAACGGAATGGGGCCGATCAGCAGCGGTTCGGCGGCGAAGGTACATCGAAACGCAGCGCGATGCTCCAGCCAGCGCCGCCCGCTTACTCCCCCTCCTCATCGGGGTCGAGGAAGCTGATCTGTGATGCGGCACGCGCCACCGCCGAAGCGGCATACACCTTGCCGAGGTGCTCGTAGGCCCGGCGCGTCGCCACGCGACCACGCGGCGTGCGCTGCAAGAAGCCGAGCTGGATCAGGTACGGCTCGTAGACATCCATGATCGCGTCGACTTCCTCGTTCGTCGCCGCCGCCAGCGTGGCGATCCCGACCGGCCCCCCCTCGAACTTGTCCACGATCGCCAGCAGCACGCGGCGGTCGGTCTCGTCGAGGCCGAGCGCGTCGATCTCCAATCGCGCCAGCGCCTCTCGCGCCACCGTGCCGTCGATCGTGCCGTCGGCGCGCACCTGGGCGTAATCGCGCACACGCTTCAGCAGGCGATTCGCCACGCGCGGGGTGCCACGCGCGCGCCGCGCCAGTTCGAGCGCGCCTTCTTCGTCGATCGACACGCGCAGGATCGTCGCCGAGCGGCGCATGATCTCCAGCATCGCGCGCTCGTCGTAGAAGTCGAGGCGGTGGATGATGCCGAAGCGATCGCGGAGGGGTGAGGTCAGCAGCGCCAGGCGGGTCGTCGCGCCCACCAGCGTGAAGCGCGGAAGGCTGATCCGCATCGAGCGGGCCGATGGCCCCTTACCGATGATGATATCGACCGCGTAATCCTCCATCGCCGAATAGAGGACTTCCTCCACCTGCCGGGCGAGACGGTGGATCTCGTCGATGAAGAGGACGTCGCCCGCCTTGAGATTGGTGAGAAGGGAGACGAGATCGCCCGCGCGCTCGATCGCCGGGCCGGAGGTGATCCGCAGGCTGACGCCCATCTCGGTCGCCAGGATCTGCGCCAGGGTCGTCTTGCCGAGGCCGGGCGGGCCGTAGAGGAGGACGTGGTCGAGCGACTCGTCGCGCGCCTTCGCCGCCTCGATCACGATTCGCAGATTTTCCTTGACGCGGTCCTGGCCGATGTATTCGTCGAGCTGGCGCGGGCGCAGACTCGTCTCGAGCACGCGATCTTCCGAGCGCTCCGTGCTGCCGACCAATCGCTCCACCGCTCTCACCCCCGCCTACGGCCCTGTATCGGTCGAGTATACCATAGGGAACCGAACATCTGTTCGCAAAGACCGCTCGCCCGGGCACAGGATTACCCCCGCCGGTGCCGGGCACGACGCCCACAGACTCCGTTACTATGGTAGCAGGATCGGCACACACGCCGCGTGGCCCATACGACCGGAGAAGAGCAGCATGCGACCCGAACACCCGGCCCCCGCACGGACGCGAGCTATCGCGCTCGCGCTCGCGGGTGCGCTGACGGTCGTCGCGGTGCTCTGACGGCTAGGCGTGCCCGACACGATCATCTACGGCCTTGGGGGCGGGCTGGTCGCCTGCCTGATCATCATCGGGCTCGATCGGCTGCACAGCGCCGATCGCCGCCTGAGCGAGCGCGACCAAGCGTCCGACGAGCAGCCGCCACGCGAGGATGGGTGCTGATCGGCGGTGGCGGAGCGGGCACCGTCCCGAGCAGGGTGTGCCCTATCTCCATCGCCAAAAAACTCGCGCCCCGATGGCATGGAGACGCTGCGCGGCATTATATCCCGCTGTTACGGTGCGCCAGTTCGTCGCTGGCGGGAATGACAGGGTGACGGCTGGCGTTCTGCCCGAAGTCAGACGCTGCTGCACGCACGATACTTTGGGGGTAGCACGAGCCGCCCTATCGTTCGCCCCCGCGTACCGGGGCGACAACATTTCAGCGATGGAGGCCGAATATGTCCGCCGATCGTCTTCAGGTTGCCGTCATCATCGGCAGCGTCCGTGCGGGCCGCTTCGGCCCGACCGTGGCGACGTGGTTCGCCAAGCAAGTCGCCGCGCGCGACGACATGACCCTCGACCTGATCGACCTCGCCGATTTCGCACACCCCGCCGACATGGGCGACGTCGACGATGTGCGCGCTTTCGCCGCGCGGATCGGGGCGGCGGATGCGTTCGTCGTCATCACCCCCGAATACAATCACAGCTACCCCGGCCCGCTGAAGACCGCGTTGGATAGCCTTGGGCAGGAGTGGCGCGGCAAGGTCGCCGGCTTCGTCTCCTACGGCGGGCTGTCCGGCGGCCTGCGCGCCGTGGAGCCGTTGCGGGTCGTCTTCGCCGAACTGCACACCGCCACCATCCGCGAGACGGTCAGCTTTCACGGGGTGCGCGGTCAGTTCGACGCCGATGGCAACCCGATCAATGCCGAGGCGGTCGGCGCGGCGGCCACGGTCATGCTCAATCAGCTCGCCTGGTGGGGGCGCGCGCTGAAAGAGGCCCGGGCGATCCACCCGTACGGCTCCTGACGCGCGGCACCCGCCCCGCGACGAGCGCCGCGCCGACCGCCCAGCGCCGCCCATATTCTTGTCGAGACGGGTCGCTGGTACTGGAATTGCGCCGCCGCAACTACTGGTGTGGCCAGCGCGGTCCCACCCCCAGCAAAGGAGGTTCATCCGTGAGTGGGCAAAGCTTGCAGGGCGGCGCGGCGCGTCACCCCGAGGACACCGAAGACCCGACCGGCGAGTTCATCCACGGCGAGGAGCGCGACGAGGGCGTCGGCGAGTTGACGCCGTTGCCGGACGACGCCGGGGGCGACACGCCGCCGGAGACCGACGCGCTCGCGGAGCTCGAAGCCTCGGTCGGGCGCACGCTCAGCGACGATCTGACCGCCGAAGCGACGCAACTCAAGGGCGACGAGGGCACGGGGTTCGGGCGTCCGACGGGAACACCGTAGGCTCGTCCGCTATACTACGGGCCGGACGTGCTTAGCGCACGTCCGGCCCGTCTGTATTTGCACCGTGCCATACCATCGTGCCGTAATGTGCCGAAGGAAGGATCGAGGTCGCCGCCGATGCTCCTGGCCGCCGCCATCGCGCCGCAACGTACCACCCTCTACGGCAATCTCGCCCGCTTCCTCACGGTGCCGGAACTGCTCGCCAGCCCGCTCGCGCCGCGCCTGCGCGACCACACGATCGAGCGGCTGGCGGGGCAGGAATTCCTCCTGCTCGATCTGGACGAGCCGACCGACGCCGACCTGGCGCTCCTCTGGCGGCTCGGCACGGTCGCGGGCGTCTACGAATACTTCCCCACGCTCGGCGAGCGCGAAGGGCCGTTCCTGCGCCCGCTCGCGCCGCAGACGCCCGCGTTCGTGTCGCCGGAGATCGCCGAGGCGCGGCGCTATCGCGGCAAGACCGGCGAATTGTTCACCGCCGTCCTGCTCAATCTCGCCATCTTCGGCGGCGCGTATGCGGCGGAGGCGACCGGACGCCTGCGGATCCTCGACCCCCTCTCCGGCGGTGGCACGACCCTCTTCACCGCCCTGGTGCGCGGGTACGACGCCTACGGGATCGAGCGCGAGAAGGACGATTTCGACACGACCGACGCCTACGCGCAAGCCTTCCTCCGCGGCATCGGCGTCCCCTACAAACGCGTCGAGGAGCGGGTGCGTGGCTCGGGCCGCCGCGCCATCCTCAACGTCGGCTGGCGCGAGGAGACCCGCCAGCTCGGTTTCGTGCTGGGCAACACGACCGATACGCCGACCCTCCTGGCCGGGATACCGGGCGGCGCGCATTTCCACGCGATCGTCAGCGATCTCCCTTACGGCATCCAGCATCAGGGACAGGTAACGGACTTTCTGGAGAAGGCGGTGCCCCGGTGGGCGCAGGTCCTCCTGCCGGGCGGCACGATGGCCCTCGCCTGGGAGGCAACCGCGCCGCGCCGCGAGGAGGCGACCGCCATCGTGGAGCGCGTTCGCGGCCTGCGCGTCGTCACCACGCCCCCCTACGACGCGCTCGCCCATCAGGTCGATCGCCAGATCAAGCGGCGCGACATCCTGGTGATCCGGCGCGAAGATTAACCCTCCCCGCCACCGGGCGGTGTCGGCGGAACCTGCATGGGGGCGATCATGCCACCCGCCCGGCCCCTGCGTCGGAACGGGTTCCCCTCGAAGAACCGGCGCTGGCGCGGCAGGGAGCGGTCGGACGACCACATCGCGTAGGGTGCCATCGTCGGGGCCGCGAGCGCCACCAAGGCGAGATCGTAGTTGGCGCGCCAGCCGCGAAAGGCGAGCCAGGCGGCATCGCGATCGGGGCGCACCGGCCCCCCGCCTCGCGGAGCCGCTCGTAAACCTCATCGAACTCGCTGCGGCTGATACTGATCGGGTCATCGGGCTGCGGCGGTGCGTCGTAAGAGATGCCAAAGAAATCGCCAATCCGTTGCAGCGCGAGGTAACCGGCACGGATACAAAGTTCAACCCGGGGATCGCGGGGCAGATCGAGGGTCGAGGCGTAGAGCGATCCCGAATCGAGGATCGCCCCCGCCGCCGTCACCCACGACTGCTGCGGCTGCGACGAACGGAAGAATGAGAGCGCCGCGAGCGAGATGTGCGTCCCTTCCAAATCCACGAACCACGCTTCCCAAACGCTCCACATCCCGCCCAGTTCCTCCAACCGTTCCAGCCGCCGATAGCGCGCGAGCATCTCGACAGCCGAAGGGGGCGACCCGGCGCGCACCTCCAGCAGGTTAACAACCGCCTCGCGCTCCAAGAAGGCGGAATACATCGTCGGCAGATAGGCGATCAACAGTGCCACCAGGATCAGGCCGATCGCCGCCTCGGAGAACTCCAGCAAGGTTGTCGGTGCCCCGTTCGCCACCGCGAAGCCGAGGGTTAAGAGGGACGAGCCGCTGAGCCGAATCGCGTCGTTCAGCGGGCGCACCCCGATCGCCCAGAACATCGCCGTGTAGCCGATCAACACCGACCCCAGGAAAGCGATCGGCAGGATCAGCAGCGTCACCGGGGCGTACATCGCCATCACCCGATCGCGGTCTTCGTAGCTACTGGCCCGATGCAGCCGCAGGTCGAAGAGCGCCCGCATCAGCCGGAAGACACCTCGCGTCAGGTTGTCCGACGCGCCACGCGGCAGCACGTACTGCCGGATCGCGCCGCGTACCGTCAGCATGACCAGCGACGCCCCGAACACGAAGAGCAGCACCCGCAACGGGATCGTCACCATCTCCGACACCGTCGTCCCCCTCGGCCACGCTTCAGTAGTCCCATCCTTGCAAGAACCGGCGTCGATCCTCATTCTGGCCCGCGTGCTTGGTCGGCGCAAGCGCACTCGGTCGGCGGCCATTCCGATCGGCACCGAGGCCGTATTGCCGTCGCCCGTTCGCCATGCGACACTCGGCCTGCACAGCATGGCCACCGCAACGATCGGAGGGGAAAATGGTCCACATGGCGCGCGGCGACATCTTACGCCAGACCGACAAGCACGAGGTCGTCGCCTCGCGCGCGATCGTCGCCGCCAATCATCCGCTCGCCGCTGTCGCCGGGGCCGAGATCCTGGCGCTCGGCGGCAACGCGGTCGATGCCGCCGTCGCCACCCTCTTCGCCCTCTCCGTCGTCGAGCCGATGATGGTCTCGCCGTTCGGCGCGGGCTTCTTCGTCATCCGCGACAGGCGCACCGGCGAGACGGTCACGATCGACAACTACGCGACCGTCCCGATGCGTGCCACGCCCGACATGTTCACACCGATCCCCGATAGCCTCGATTACGAGACGGTCGGGCAGGAGAACGACATCGGCTACCGGTCCGTCGCCGTGCCGGGCGCGCTGAAGGGCTGGGCGCACGCCGTCGCGCGCTACGGGCGTCTCCCCTTCGCCCGCCTGCTCGAGCCGGCGATCCGCCACGCGGCGGATGGTTTCCCGGCCAGTGCCTACCTCGTCCAGCTGATCGCGGACGGTCGGGCGGCGCTCACGCGCTTCCCGGCCTCGGCGGCGGTCTTCCTGCCCGGCGGGCAAGTTCCCGCCGTCGGTCAGCGGATCGTCCGCGCCGATTACGCGCGCACCTTACGCCAGATCGCCGCTGAGGGGCCGGAGACCATGTATACCGGCGCGCTGGCGCGGGTGATCGCGGACGACATGGCCGCCAATGGCGGGCTGATCGGACTCGACGATCTGGCGGACTACCGCGTGATCGAGCGCGCGCCGGTCCGCTCGGGGTATCGCGGCCACGAGATCCTCTCGATGGCCCCGCCCTCCTCGGGCGGCACGCACATCGCGCAAATCCTCAATTTGCTGGAAGGGTTCGACGTGGGGCGGGGCGAGTTGCGCTTCGGGACGCCGGGCTATCAGCACCTCTTCGCGGAGGCGCTGAAGATCGCCTTCGCCGACCGCCGTCGCTACATGGGCGATCCCGAGACGACCCCTGTCCCGGTGGAGTGGCTGACCTCCAAGGCCTACGCCGACGAGCGGCGCGCCGGGATCGACCTCGCGTGGGCGCGCGCCCACGCGGCGGGCGAACTGCCGGGGGTGGCCCGGTTCCTCGGCGGCGAGGGGGCGAACACGACCCATCTCACGCTGATCGACGACGAGGGGACGATCGTCAGCGCCACGCAGACGCTCAACAGCGCCTTCGGCTCGAAGGTCACCTGTCCGGGGACGGGGATGCTCCTCGACAACTGCATGGTGCTGATGGACCCGGTGCCGGGGGGCGCGAACTCGATCGCGGGCGGCAAGCGGATCCTCTCCTCGATGTCGCCGACGATCGTGCTGCGGGACGGTGCGCCGTTCATGGCGCTCGGCACGCCGGGCGGCAAGCGGATCTTCGCGGCGGTCGCGCAGGGGATCATCAACGTGATCGACCACGGCATGACCCTGCAAGAGGCGGTCGAGGCCCCGCGCTGCTGGACGCAGGGGGCCGACCTTGAACTCGAAGAAGATTTCTCCGATCTCGACGGGTTGCGCGCGGCGCTCGAAGCGCGCGGACACCGCGTCACGGTCGTCGAGAAAGTGGCGGGCGGCATGAACGGCGTGCAGGTCACGCCCGACGGCCTCCTCCACGGCGCGGCCTGCTGGCGCGCGGACGGGGTGCCGCTCGGGATCAGCGGCGGCACCGCGCGCCCCGCGCGCACGAGCGGGGTGCCGGAATAGGCTCGCGACCGACTGGTTCGTCGCAGCCGCTGGCAGGGACGATGCACCATCCCCACCGGGTGACAGCCGCACGCTATCGAGGAGCATGGCACGGGAGGACCGGCACCGCGCTCCAGAGGGCGCGGTCCGGCCATGCTAAGATTGTGAACCTGCGGTGAAGAATCGGGCCACGCGGAAGGGCGGTGTCAGCGATGCAACCAGAGACATTGCGGATCGGGCTGGCATCGCCCCGCCCCGCCACCACGCGCGAGGACGGGCTCGCCACGGTGGGGCGCTTCCTGGCCGAGGCGGCGGCGCGTGGCGCGGCGATCGTCTGCTTCCCGGAAACCTACCTCCCCGGCTACCGCCCCGATTTCCCCGCGACGCCGCCGCCCGACCAGGCAGCGCAAGAACGCGCCTTGGAGGCCGTCCGCGAACTAGCGCGCCAGCACCGGGTCGCGGTGATCATGCCGATGGAATGGGCGAGCCCCGCAGGATCGCTCAATGTCGCCTTCGTCGTCGAGGCGGACGGCACGGTCCAGGGCCACCAGACCAAGAACCAGATCCCGGTCGAGGAGGAGCCGTATTACGTCCCCGGCGCGCGGCGGCACCTCTTCACCGTCGCCGATGTGCCCTTCGGCATCGCCATCTGCCACGAGGGGTGGCGCTACCCGGAGACAGTCCGCTGGGCGGCGCGGCGCGGCGCGCGCGTCGTCTTCCACCCCCACGTCACCGGGAGCGACCACAGCGGCGATGTGCCCCGCTACTGGGGCGACCCGGACGCCCCCTACTACGAGAAGGCGATGATCGCGCGGGCGGTCGAGAACGTCATCTACTTCGCCAGCCCCAACTACGCCTTGCGCTACCAGGAGACCGCCACCAGCCTGATCGCGCCGGACGGTCGGTGCGTCACGCACACGCCCTACGGCGAGGAAGCGCTGCTGATCGCTGATCTCGACCTGGGGGCCGCGACCGGGCTTGTCGCCCACCGCTACGCCCCAGAGCGCTACGGCGGCTGAGTTAAGCACCTGCACAACAACCGATCATCCCGCAAAGAACCTTGAACTGGGAACCTATCTCGTCCGGTCAGGACTACCTTTAGTGGCTGCTGCGAACCAGGGGCAGACGATGATTGCGATGATAAGCACCGTACAGCGAGGCAGCGAGGTATTCCGCAGCGATGACGAACGAATAGTCACCTATCGAGGAGCACCCCGCATATGACAACCGCCCTGAACATCCCCGACCTCGGCGACATCTTCGCCTACATCGACGCGCACCGGCAGGAGTACCTCGAGCGGCTCTTCACCTACCTGCGCCAGCCGAGCATCAGCGCGCACGGCCTCGGCATCGCCGAAACGGCGGAGCACATCGCGGGCGTGATGGCCCCGCTCGGCCTCGCGCCCCGGATCGTGCCGACCGCCGGGTGGCCGATGGTGCTGGGCACGCGGGACGACCGGCCCGGCACGCCGACCGTCCTCCTCTACGGCCATTACGACGTCCAGCCGCCCGATCCGCTCGACGCCTGGGTTTCGCCGCCGTTCGAGCCGACCATCCGCGACGGGCGCATCTATGCGCGCGGGGTCGGCGACAACAAGGGGCAGCACTTCGCGCAGATATTGGGGGTCGAGGCGACCCTCGCCTGTCGCGGCGCGCTCCCCTGCAACGTGAAGGTGCTGCTCGAAGGGGAGGAGGAGATCGGCTCGCCCCGGATGCCAGCCTTCGTCCGCGATCACCGCGCCGACCTGGGCGCGGATCTCGTCGTCACCTCGGATGGCCCGGTCGATGAGAACGGCCTGCCGGTCCTGCGCTTCGGGGTGCGCGGCGTCATCAACTTCGAGCTACGCGCGCGCGGTGCGAACCGCGATCTCCACTCCGGCAACTGGGGCGGCGTCGCGCCGAATCCCCTCTGGACCCTCGTCCACCTCCTCGGCACGATGAAGAACGAGCACGGCGACGTGACGATCGACGGCTTCTACGACGCGGTCGGGCCGCAGACACCGCTCGAACAGGCGGCGCTCGCCGCGCTGCCGATCGATCTGGACGCGACCATGCGCTCGCTCGACGTCACGCAACTCGACGCCCCCGCCGACCGCGGCTTCTACGAGCGCCTCTCCGCCTGGCCGACCTTCACGATCAACGGCCTCCACGGTGGCTACGGCGGCCCCGGCTCCAAGACGGTGCTCCCGCACGAGGCGTTCGCCAAGTGCGACATGCGGCTCGTGGAGGCGCAGACCGCCGAGGACATCTTCGCCAGGGTCGAGGCGCATGTGCGCCGCCACGCGCCGGGGGTGGAGGTCATCTGGCAGGGGGCGATGGACCCCTCGCGCACGCCGATCGAGTCGCCGTACACCGCGCCGCTGCGCGCGGCGATCACGGCGGCGCAGGGTGCGCCGCAACTCGTCCCGGCGATGGGCGGCAGCCTGCCCGACTACGTCTTCACCAAGACGCTCGGCCTCCCCGCCTTCCAGATCCCCTACGCCAACGCCGACGAGGCCAATCACGCGCCGAACGAGAACCTGGAGGTCGAGCGCTTCTTCAACGGGATCAAGACCGGCGCGGCGCTCCTGGCGCACCTCGGCGCGATGCGGCGGGCGGGTGGCTGATCCGACGACCGGGCGCGGCGACCCGCACGCTGCATCGGCCCCCCTGCCGGGTGACTCGATCGCGGACGCCGCGCCGGGGGCGATCTACGAGGCATTCGCACCGCATTACGATCGCCAGGGGTTGCATCGGTGGGGGCGCGACCTCGCCGCCTTCACGCTCGACACGCTCCTGCCGCGCTTCGGACGCCCGCCGCGCCGCGCCCTCGATCTCGCCTGCGGGACAGGGGCGGTCGCGCTGGCGCTCGCCGGGGCAGGCATCCCGACGGTCGGGCTCGACCGCGCGCGGGCGATGCTGCGCCTCGCGCAGGCCAAAGCCCGCGCCGCCGCCCTCCCCTGTGCCTTCGTCCGGGCTGATCTGCGCGCGTTCGGCTTCGCTCAACCCTTCGAGCTGATCACCTGTGCCTACGATAGCCTCAACTACCTGCTCACACCGGGCGATCTCCGCGTCGCCTTCGCGCAGGTCCGCGACGCGCTCGCGCCGGGCGGTACCTTCGTCTGCGACCTGACGACCGCGCGCGCCTACACCCCGGCCCCGCCGGAAGGGTTCGACCTGGGCGACGTGCATTACGGCTGGGCGACCGCCTGGTATCCCGCGCGGCACCGCGCCATCACGGTCCTCTCGGTCACCAGTCGGCACGGCGACCGCAGCGAGACGCTCGTCGAGCGGCATCACCAGCGTCCCTACGAGCGGACCGAGGTGGAGTCGGCGTTACAGGTAGCGGGCCTGCGCCCGCTCGCGGCCTTTGCCGTCGGCCCCCTGCTGCGTCCGACGCTCGACCCGCCCGATGCCGCGACGACGCGGATCATCTACGTCGCGGCGGGCGACTGAGCGCGGCGCGGCGGAACATCCCGATAGGGGCGGGACACAACGGCGAGGGCTTTCCCCCACCGTGCGTTGCCCGAGCGCCCGCAACCCCTACGGGAGGTCCGGGCTGAAGAAGTCGCTGGTCGTCAGCACCTGGTCGATTAATGGGATGGAGATATGCCGCGCTATAGATGGTCTGCCCGGCGAGGAGATATGGGCCTGGCGCGATCGTAGAGGCCATAGCCGAACCCTGTGCTGGTAACGCTGGCGACCGCGGGCCGGGAGATCAACAACGCGCCGTACAGGGGGATGTCAAAGTCGGGCGGGGAGTGCGCCAAGGAGGGTGAGGGCGCGCGTGGCATAGGCCCCGTAGTGGCGCAAGGCGGCGGCGATGTTGGTCCAGCCGCGCACGCGCAGCAGGCTGAGGA
>JAABUN010004890.1_pt1 | contig 17426 bp, 23 predicted proteins | sample 5559311 | NCBI WGS metagenome assembly JAABUN01 (sample SAMN10711877, study PRJNA513370) | rock metagenome | isolation source: Antarctica rocks | place: Antarctica: Victoria Land, Siegfried Peak sud
GCCACCGAGGTGGCCACGGAGCAGCTCAATGCCCGCGCGAAACCCTGGATCTGGGGCCGCCCGCAGCGCCCGCCACGCGTCCTGCGCCATCCCTTTGTCTACCGTATTTGAGGAACGGCGCACTAGGGGGTCCGCTGAACGAACGCAACCGGCGCGAGACGCGCCCTCCATGCCTGCGGCGTAGGGAATAGCCGCCATGGCGCGGCGTTAGTACGAGAGGGTTCCAGGCGGTAGCTTGCCTCTCCCAATAAGGGAACACGGCGATACCGCCCGACGGGATGCCGGTGGCGGCGTGTCGAGCGAGGTGCGCGATGGTAACAACTGCGTTGAGCGGGAGCGGGACGGCGGCGCTCGACCTTATCGGCAATACGCCGCTGGTGCGGCTGGAGCGGGTGACGGCGGGGTTGCCGCCGGGCGTGACGGTCGCGGCGAAGGCGGAGTGGCGCAATCCGGGCGGCAGCGTGAAGGATCGCCCCGCGCTGGCGATGATCCGCGATGGGATCGCGCGCGGGCTGCTGACGCCGGGGAAGACGATTCTGGAGGCGACGAGCGGCAACACCGGGATCGCACTGGCGATGATCGGGGCGGCGCTCGGCTACCGGGTGGAGTTGTGCCTGCCAGCCAATGCCAGCCCGGAACGCAAGCGTATCCTGGGGGCCTATGGCGCGGCGGTCATCCTGACCAGCGCGCAGGAGAGCAGCGATGGGGCGATTCGCGAGGCCCGGCGCCGCTTCGCCGCCGATCCGGCGCGCTATTTCTACCCCGATCAGTACAGCAACGACGCGAACTGGCGCGCGCATTACCTGGGCACCGGCCTGGAAATCTGGGCGCAGACTGCGGGGGGCGTCACCCATTTCGTCGCCGGCCTGGGCACGAGCGGCACTTTCATGGGGACGGGGCGGCGGCTGCGCGAGTATAGTCCAGGGGTGCGCCTGATCGCGATGCAGCCGGATGGCCCGTATCATGGGTTGGAAGGGCTGAAGCACATGGGGAGCGCGCTCGTGCCGCCGATCTACGACGCCGCGCTCGCGGACGAGCAGGTCGTTGTCCCGACCGAGGCGGCCTACGCGATGGTGAAACGCCTGGCGCGCGAGGAGGGGCTGCTGGTCGGCATCTCCGCCGCCGCCAATGTCGTCGCCGCCATCGAGGTCGCGCGACGGCTGACGCACGGCACGGTGGTGACGATCCTCTGCGACGGGGCGGACAAGTATCTGTCGGCGCGGTTCTGGGACGAAAGCGAGGGATGACGGTCGAGGGACGAGGGACGAGTGCCGAGTGATGAGGGGCGCGCAGTCCTTGGGAGGATCTTCGGCTCAGCACTCATCCCTCATCACTCGGCACTGCCATAGGAGGCTTGGTGGCGTTACAGTGGACCGGGGCGCAATGCGACGCGATTGCGCGCCATGCCGAGGCCGGGTACCCTGACGAGGTTTGCGGCTTCTTGCTCGGGACCCAGGAGGCGGGCGAGAAGATCGTTCGTGAGGTCGTGCCGGTGGAGAACACCTGGGAGCAGACCGAGGAGCGGCGGCGGCGCTTCCTGATCGCGCCGCAGGACTTCGTGCGCGAGGAGCGCCGCGCGCGCGCGGCGGGCTGGCAGATCCTCGGGTTCTACCATTCGCATCCCGATCACCCGGCGCAGCCCTCCGAGACCGACCGCGAGGCGGCCTGGCCCGGTTATTCCTACGTGATCCAGTCGGTGAGCGCCGGACAGGCCGCCGAGGCCCATAGTTGGCGACTCAAAGACGATCGCTCGGGGTACGATCGGGAGGAGTGGCGGGTGGAGGGGTGAGCGCAAGGCAGCGTCAGTGGCCACGATGCATCCAGCCCCGGTTTCATGCCATCCAGGCTTCGTGATTCAGGCTCCGTTATCCAGGTTCAGGGTGCGGGTTACAGGGTTATAGTGGAGGTACAGCAGTGGTGAGCAATGTGAAGGTTCTGGTGCCGACCGCGCTGCGGCAGTTCTCCGGCAACCGCGAAGAAGTGGCCCTGACGGGCGGCACGGTCGGCGAGGTGCTGACGGCGCTGACCGGCGAGTTCGGCGAACTGAAGAAGCACCTGTATCGGGAGAATGGGCAACTCCGCAACTTCGTCAACATCTATCTCAATGACGAGGACATCCGCTACCTGGAGAAAGAAGGGACGACGGTCGCGGAGGGCGACACGATCACGATCGTCCCCGCCATCGCGGGCGGGACGGCGACCGCCGAGGAAGTCACGCTGTCGTCGGACGAGATCGCGCGCTACAGTCGCCACCTGATCATGCCCGAAGTGACGATGGCGGGGCAGAAGAAGCTGAAGGCGGCGCGCGTGCTGCTGATCGGCGCGGGCGGCCTCGGTGCGCCGCTCGGCCTCTATCTGGCGGCGGCGGGTGTCGGCTGCCTCGGCATCGTGGACAGCGATGTGGTGGACGACTCGAACCTCCAGCGGCAGGTGACCTACACCACCGAGGATATCGGGGTGCCGAAGCTGGTGGCGACGAAGCGGCGGTTGTCAGCGTTGAACCCGCACATCGCGATCGCGACGCATGAGACGCGCCTGACGAGCGAGAACGCGCTCGACATCTTCCGCGACTACGACCTGATCGTGGACGGGACCGACAACTTCCCGACCCGCTACCTCGTCAATGACGCCTGCGTCCTTCTTGGCAAGCCGTATGTCTACGCCTCGATCTTCCGCTTCGAGGGGCAGATCACGGTCTTCGGTGCGCCGAATGGGCCGTGCTACCGCTGCCTCTATCCCGAGCCGCCGCCGCCGGGGCTGGTGCCGTCGTGCGCCGAAGGCGGCGTGCTCGGCGTGCTGCCGGGGATCGTCGGTGCGCTCCAGGCGGCCGAGGCGATCAAGCTGATCATCGGCATCGGCGACCCGCTGACCGGGCGCTTGCTGCGCTTCGACGCGCTGAAAATGCAGTTCCGGGAGTACAAGCTCCGCAAGGACCCCGAATGCCCGGTCTGCGGCGCGAACCCGACCGTCACCGCGCTGATCGATTACGACGACTTCTGCGGCCTCAATGCGGGTCCGGAGGTTGAGCTGGATGTCAAGCAGGAGGTCACGCCCGCCGAGGTGCAGGCGCGGCTCGACGCGGGCGAGCGGCTGGTGATCGTGGATGTGCGCGAGCCGCACGAGTGGGCGATCGGGACGATCGCCGCGCCCGACGTGCGCTTCATCCCGCTTGGCGATCTGCCCTCGCGGATGCACGAACTGGACTCGGCCGACACGATCGTGATGCAGTGCCGCTCCGGTGCGCGTTCGGCCAAAGGACTCGCCATCTTGCAGGGCGCGGGGTTCCGCAAGCTGCAGAACCTGACCGGCGGCATCCTGCGCTGGTCGGACGAGGTGGACCCGTCGCTCGCCAAGTATTAGCGGCGACCGACGGCTCGGGCGGGCAGCCATCAAGGCGGCATAACTCGCGCGGGGCGATACCTCAACGGTACCGCCCCGCCCGCACGATAAGTGCCGGATCGGCGGATGGTATACTGGCGTTGCATCGCGGCCCCGTGGTGGAATTGGCAGACACGAGGGACTTAAAATCCCTTGTCCTCGGGCGTGTGGGTTCGAGTCCCACCGGGGCCACCACGCTGTTTTATAAGCTATAGCAAAGAAAACTGCGCCGAGTGCTAGCCCTAGCAATCGGCGCAGTCGGCATTTGACGGCAACCTTGACGGCAATCGGGTTCAAGTGCCCGTTGCAGCGACGGCGAATAGCCCGTCGCTCAGGGCGTGGAGTGCGTCACGCTGGGTTTGCGGCAAGACGTGGGAGTAGACATTCATCGTCAGCGCGATCGTGCTATGGCCGAGGATTTCCATCACCACGCGCGGGTGGATGCCTTGCGCGAGCAGGAGCGAGGCGCAAGAGTGGCGTAGATCGTGGAAGCGCACATCGGGCAATCCCGCATTATGGAGATGCCGCTTGAACTGCCCATGCAGGGTGAACTTGGAGAGTGGGCCACCGAGCGTGTTCGGGAAGACGAGTCCCCATTCCTCACCTTGCCACCGCTGCCCGGCGAGCAGGCGCTCCTCTTTCTGGCGTGTGCGGTGGGCCTTCAATTGCGCCACGAGGGCGGGTGGCAACGCCAGCGAGCGCCGACTCTGGCGCGTCTTCGGCTCGACCAGCGTCGGCGCGTGGCCGGAGAGCCATTGCAGGGCGACGCGCACATGCAGCGTCCCGCCATCGAGGTCCACATCCTGCCAGCGTAGCCCCAGCGCCTCCCCTTGCCTCAGTCCGAGCGAGAGCGCCACCGCGTAGAAGGCTGCGAGACGATCGCCCCTGACCGTATCGAGGAACTGCCGCGCCTGCTCTGGATGCAGGATCTTCATCTCCGGGCGCACGACTCGGGGTGGCTCGGAGAGGGTGGCGACATTCCGCACCACCAGCCCCCATTTCATCGCCTGATTGAGCGCCTTGCGTAGCACGGCCCGCGCGTACTGGACGCTGCGCGGCGACAACCCCCGTTCGCTCATCTCATTCATCATGGTTTGCACTTGCTGTGGGGTGAGCTTGGTTAGTTGGTGCTTACCGAGCGCCGGGATCAGGTAGTTTGCAACCTTGCTCTGGTAGCTAACGTAGGTCGAAGGGCGTATCTTCGGGCGGGCCGTCTCGGTCAGCCACTTTTCGAGGAACTGCCCTACGGTCTGGCGATTAAGGCTGATCGGCTCGCCCTGGTCGAGCGCACGCAAGAATGCCGTGAGCTGTTCTCGAACCTCCTTCGCCGTCTCGCCATAGAACCGCTTGCGCTTGCCTTCCGAGTTGGGAATGGTGATTGCGCCTTCCCAGCGTCCATCCTTGCGCTTGTAGATCGTCCCTTCGTTCTGCCCACGCTTCCCGGCCATTGTGTACACTCCTCACGCCGATAGTGCGATACCACCACCGGCAATAGTGGCGGCCTGGTTACGTCAGACCGCCGCTTTTCCCTGGTCGCTCATCTCGTCAACGGCCAGTGCGATGTCATCCATCAGCATACCGAACGCAAGCGCCAGCTTGCGGAGTTGCGACGCACGCGGGTCGAACTTCCCGCGCTCCCAGGTGTAGACCGTCGCCGGTGTCACCCCTAGACGGTTCGCCAACTCCAACTGGGTCCACCCCTGCGCCTCGCGTAATTCCCGGATCGTCCGCTTCGGCATCGCCGCGCCCCCCTTCTGACCAGTATCCGTATCCGACAAACCTATGCTAACTTACTGTTACAGATAAATCAATAGTGATAACCCTTGACAATGATCTAATGAGATGTTACTATAGGTTTATCGCTAGTTGGTGGCGAGAGAAGAGCCTCACGGGACAGCCAGCAAGCATTCCCCGTGAGGCCGCAAGTGGGCCGAGGCCCGAGGAGATTCTAGCATGAGCGCCCGCACCGTCGCGCAGCACACCGCCGACGAACTGGCCTACCACGGCACCAGCGGCGAGATCGCCGTCTTCTCCAGCGCGGCACTCGCCGGCCGCCCCGGCGCGCGCAACTTCACCTATCGCGACACCGTGACCGGGGAGGCCCACTGCGCGTGCCGGGGCGCGGAATGCGGACGCCGGTGCTGGCACCTCGACTGGCTGGAAACGGCGTGGGTCATGAGCCGCGTCGCCCCGTTCGTCGCCGCGCTGGACGCCGCCGCGCTGTGCGCCACCGGCACCGCCGCCGGGGCGCGGCTCGCGGCTGGCAGCGCCTCCGTCACCGACATCGCGGTCTACCACCAGTGCCGGGCCGAGTACCGCCGCCGCCGGGCGGCGGTCGCGGCCCCGGTGGTCGCGCTCCCGGTCGTCGCGCTCCCGGTCGTCGCCGCCGTCGCCGTGGCCGCGTAGGGAGGGGAGAGAGCAACCATGACGATCAACGATGCGATGCGCGCCCTGGTGGCCGAACTGCTCGCCGACGACGTGCCCGACCCGCTCGTCCGGCCGCTCACGCTGGCGCTGGTGTGGGCCGACCTCGCCCGCCACGCGGGGGAGCCGACGCCGCTGGATGTGGCCGCCCTGCTCGACGCGCCGGTGCCGTTGCGGCGTTTGCGTCCGGCACCGAAGTAGGCTACCTTGCGCGTAGTGTGATCGCGCCGGGCGCAGCCCCGCAGCCGCGAGGTTCAGAGGTCAGGGGCGCGGGACACGCCTCCCGCGCCCCTCCACCGTGGGGTTGTGCGCGCCGCCCGACAACGATCCGCCGATGACTGCAATCGCGAGGCGCGATTCTCCGGCGATCATCGGCGTGTTCGTCGCCGTTCAAGCGACTGGTATGCGAGGGTAGGGGGAAACTATGAGGCGCTGGTGGTCGCTGGGAGTATTGCTCTGCCTCGTCGCGTGCGGCGGCGCGGCCCCGGTCGTCACGACCGTGCCCACCAGCGCCCCACCTTCCGCAGCTACCGCGACCCCCGCGCCATCGCCCACCGTCACGCCGACGCCGACCATGACCGCCACCGCAATCCCGGCCACCGCCACCGTGTCGGCGACGGCGACGCCGGTCCCCACGGCCACGGCGGTGCCAACCGCTACCACCGTCCCCACGGCACGACCGGTTCCCACCGCCACGACCGCCGCGACCGCGACGCCTGTGCCCCCAGCGACAACCGTGCCAACGGCGACGCCCATGCCGCCCGCGACGGCGCTGCCGATGAACACGCCCCGCCCGCCCGCCGTGGCCCCGACCGCACCGCCAGTGGGAGGGAGCGGACGCGCCGCCCCGCAGGGGAGTAACTGCCCGGCAAGCCACCCGATCAAGGGGAACAGGAGCAGCATGATCTACCACGTCGCCGGCGGGGCGTCCTACGGCCGGACGATCCCGGAGGACTGTTTCGCGACCGGGGCGGATGCCGAGGCCGCCGGGTATCGCCGCGCGCAGCGGTAGGGAGACATCTATGCGACGCCGGACTTTCATCGCCCTGGGGCTGGTTGCGCTGCCATGCGTCGCCTGCGGCAGTACTGACCCGACGCGCTCCACCAGCAACACCAGCGCGACCACAGTCCCGGTGGCGGATGTGGGTCCGACGCAGACTCGCGCCGCCGAGATCGCGCAACTCTCCGGCTTGCAGACGCAGGTCGCCGCACTCTCCGTCTCCCCCACGCCCCGCACTGCCCCGGTCGCGACAACCGTCACGACCGCGACGCCACCCGCGACCGCGACGCCTACGCGGGTGCCCCCCACCGTGACGCTAGCGCCCACAGCGACAGCGGTGCCCGCGAAAGTTGAGATCGTCGCTCGCAACATCACCAGTTACAAGGCCACGACGGGGTCCGCTTATGTAGTGGGGGAGGCGCTAAATGTTGGGCAAGGCGAGGCCGATCGTATCCAGGTCGCCGCGAGCCTGATCGACGCGACTGGGCAGACGGTCGGCGCGGGCTCGGTGTCCGACATTTTCTTCCCCGTAGCGCTGCTGAAGCCGGGTGAAAAGACGGTGTGGAAAGCCTATATTGACAAGGCACCTGCGGAGTGGAAAGAGGAGCGCGTGCAAGTGCAAGCGAGCCCGGCGTCGAATGCAACCCGGACGAACTTCTATTTCGACTTAAAGGTCGAGGGTGCGACGCTCGTCCTCCCGCCTCGCCCGACCGCCTCTACTGGCGTGACGGGGCAGATCGTCAATAGCGGCACCGGCACCGCCACGAATGTTGCCGTCACCGCAGGGATTTACGACGCTGCCGATAAGTTGCTCGGTGTCGCGGATGGCTACGCAAAATTGGAACAGATCCCTGCGGGCGGCTCGGCACCTTTCTCGGTGGATGTCTTCGGCATCCAAGGAGTACCCACCAAGTTTGTGGTGTATTTGCGCGCGCGGAAAGCAACGCCGTAGTATGCAACAGCGCCGCGCCCTGACGCGCGGGCGGTGGAGGGTGGGGGGCTGGGAGGTGATGAGCGAACCGGCGTCAACGACCACCCGGCATCTGGAACCTCTGGGCATCCGCGGCGGTGCCACCGGCCATGCCAGACCGCGCCTCCCCGATCACTGGGGCGGGGTGCCATCTCCAGTGCGCTCTATTGTGGCCTGGCAAGCGTTGGTGGCACGGATGGAGCGACGGGTATGGTGGGCGGCTACCTGATCCCGCAGGCGTTCGCGGCGAAGTGGCGCAGGGCGCAACCCCCTGGGGACCAGGCCGAGAGCCGGGCGACGATCCGCGCGTGGCGACGATCGCCGAGGCGGCGCGGCGGCTGGTGGAGTCGCGCGACCGCTGGCTGAACCCGCCGGAGCTGGGCGAGGCGGAGTTGAAGAAGCGCACGCTCACCAATCTCTACAATGCCCGCCCAACCTGGCTCGACAACGCCCACACGGCGCTCGACCGCGCCGTCCTCGACGCCTACGGCTGGCCGCACGACCTGGCCGACGACGACCTCCTGGCGCGGCTTCTGGCGCTCAATGCCGAGCGGGCGCTCGGGGCGCTGGGGTAAGCCGCCGACTGCTGAACGGACGGGGACGGGTGGTGCGATCTCGCCGCCGTGCTACACTGCCGCCCCGGCGGCGGGGTGATCTCGGGGGGAATACGATGGATCTGCTGCGACCGCCCGACAACCGCCTCGCGCTCCAGCACCTCGCCCACCGGCGCGGCCACCGCCACGCGGCGGTCCTCGGCCCGTTCGACCAGCCCGACGGCCCGCCGCACTACACCGTCGCCCTCTACGACGACAGCGGGCGCGTCCACCGCGAGACGCTGCAGGGCACCTACAACGAGCTGGCGACGCGGCTGGGCGAGCCGGGCGCGGGCGCGGGGGGTAATCGATGACGGGCGCGACGAACGACACCACGCCGCCCTACATCGTGGATCGCCGCCCCGGCCCCGGCCTGGCGACGATCACCGACCGCCGCGACGGCACGACCGGCCTCTGGTCGCGCGCGCTGCGCGGCGCTGTCGGGCGGCGCGTCAGCGGGCGGCCCCGCCTTTGCGCGAACTGCGGGGCCGCGATGCCGGGGCCGTTCTACAAGCCGCCGCAGCGCATCCCCCGGATCGCCGATCGCCTGTGCGTCGCGTGCGTCGAGGGCGACTGGGCGGGCGGGCGATGAGCGCCACGGGCGTCGCCGCGCTCAGCACGATCGTCCTCGCGCTGGTCGTCATCGCGGCGGTCGTGGTGGCGCTCCTCGCGCGGCGGGACGAGCGGGGCTGAGGGCGGTGCCGACCGGGGCGAGGCAGGGGGGCGCATGGGGCTGTGGGGGGATCACGGGCCGAGGATGGTGCCGGGCACGGCGCTCGGGGGCGACGACAAGGGACGGTAGGAAGCGAGGCAGGGGGAGGGGAGTCATGGTAGAGTTGCCGCAAAAGCTGAGCGAAGAGCAGAGGCAAGCCTTGCTGCGACTGCAAGAGAAATCCGCTGGCGGATCGATCGGCTTTACATTCACGCGCGAACGAGAAACGGTGTGGTACAAGCACGTCTCGCCGACAATGGATGGTGAGGACGCAAACATGTTGCCATACCGGATATTCGAGGAACTTGCCGGGCTTGGTCTGATCGAGGTGGGAGAGACCAAGTTTTTCCTGAAAGGGTACGGCACAAGAAAGCCGCGCTAGTCTTAGTCAGTGCCGACCAGGGCGAGGTAGGGGGTCAGGCCAGCGCGAGTGCGGGCAAGTGCTGCTGCTGTCGCCACAGGTCGTAGAGCGCGAGGCAGCGCCGTGCGGTCCACGGCTCCGCCGCCCAGCCATCGCCGCCACCGTCGTCGGTCCTGCGCTCCGCCAGGGCATAGCCAGCGCCCCACGAATCCTCATCGAGCCAGCGCAGGAAGCGTTGCACGGCTTCGCGTTCGCACTCGACATCCACCGTGGCAATCCTTTCACGCGAGACGGGAACAGGTGCATGGGTGAGAGCGTGCCGCCAGATCGAAGCTTCGGCCATACCCATTATAACGGCGCGCAGTGGTTCGTCCCCGTCGCCCTGCGCGACCTGTGCGACGCGCTTGACCTCCTCCCCGTCGTCGCGCTGTATTGCGGCACCCGTCTCTCGGACTGGTTCGCGCAGCACCGCCCGGAGTTGCGCGAGGGCCGCTACCCCCACACGCCAGAGCAATTTCGCGACACGGATGCGCTTATGCGCCCCTCGATGGCGATCGAGGAGAAGATCGAATATTCGGGCACCGTGGCTATCCTCATGGCGGTCATCGATCTGGAATCCCAGATTAACGTGTTCATCCACGAGAATTTTGCGGCAGGGGTGTCCGCCTCGGTCGAATCGTTACAGCTCGGGAAGAAGTTCACCCTGGCCTATGCCCTGCATGGGAAGCCCTATGTTGGCACCCATGTGCAGGAGGCGCTCGGGGAGTTGATCGGGTGGCGGAATGAATATGCCCACGGGAAGTGGGTCGGGCGTCCGAAAAGCTTGCTGCAAACCCTCTCCCCTCGCCTGCCCGGCATGGTGCATACGGCGGGGGACGTGGCGCGCGAGACAACCCATCTCCTGCAGCGCTATTTCCTCGTTCGGCGGGGCCTGGATAGCATCGATTCGCGCTCGCTCGGTGCCGAGAGGGAGAAAGATTACCGGGAAGTCGAGGAGACCCTGGCCCGCATCGCGAGGACGCGCTTCGATGATGACGGGCAGCCCTCATGGTACGAGGGCCAAGAGTTGCCGAGGTCGCTGGGTGCCTTGTTTCAAGACAGCGCCTTGCGCGAGCGCCTGCGTTTTGCGGGGGTTGACATGGTTGCCGATGGGATTGGCACTGACACGCCCTGACGAACAGGTGGAAGAAGACTACCTCGACGACATAAAGTTCTACGACGTCCACACCGGCGAAGACGACTAGCCCCAGTGCCGATCCATGTCGCCCGCTCCACCGCCTCCGTCTGTGCGCCACCGCGCCGCGCTACCCCAACTCCCGGTACCGGGCGAGGAAGGCGTCGATCCGGGCGTCGTAGGCCGCCTCGTGCCGTCGCGCCTCCCGGAGCAGCCGCCCATACGTGCGCCAGTGCATCCCCCCAGGCTTGGTCGGGAACGGGTCCAGCATGTTCGCCGTCCCCCCCAGCCGCATCCGGATCGCCTGCGCCTTCGTCAGGGCGCGGTCGCGGGGCGTCTCGCGCGTCGAGGGGTAGGCCAGGCGGTAGCAATGCCGGCAGGCGAAATACTTGCCCGCCCCGTAGAGGATCGCGACCCGCCGCCTGCAAGCGACGCCATTCACCGCCGCCGGGCAGCGGAACCACGGCCGCCAGCCGCCGTAGCGGCAGGGCGTCCAGGTGAGGCGCACCGGCTCGGCGACATCCTCCCAGGTATCGCCGCCGCACCGGGAGCGGTAGTGCAGCACCAGGTAGAGCGCCCGGCCCTCGACCGCCGTCGCGCCGACCCGGATGGTGACCATCCCGCCGTCCGTCCAGTGCCACCCGTACTCCCCGCCCGGCAGGAGCCGCCCGGCCCGGTGCAACTGGCGCACGTCGAGCCGTCGCGCGCCCGCCGTCGTGTCCTTCACGTCCCACCGATAGTAGGTGCCCGAGCCCAAGCCGCCCATCCGTCACCCCTCCCCGCGCGCGCCCGCGCGTCGCGTTTTACCGAAATCAATAGGGAATTCGGCCACCGCAGACCCCGCTTCGTGCCCCTTTTCCCCGCTCCCGAGGCGGAAAACGAGCGGCGCACGAAGGGTCCGGTTTTGTCCGGTTTTCGACCCCGAAACGGCCCGGTATCGCGCGTGTTCGACCCCCCAGGCGGGGGCAACACGCGCGAAAGGCCCGCAGATACCCCTATTCGCCGCCGTTTTCACCCTCGTTCGCCGCTTCGTCGCGCTCCTGCACGCCGCGCACCAACCGGGCGAACTCCGCGAAGTCGAGCAGGACCAGCCGCCGCGCCCGCACGCCCTGCGAGACCGCCGTCAGCACCACCGCCGCGCGCTCCCCGTCGGCGCGCTGCCGCCCCGCCCGGTCGAGCGCATCCCACAGCCAGCCCGGCGCGGTCGCCCGCGTCAGGATCGAGACCGCCCAGCCCGGCGGGCGGCAGTCGGGCCGCCCCGATCCCGCGCCGGGGAGCCGCCGCGCGCCCAGCGCCCGCGCGACTAGCCGCTCGTGCCGCAACCCGCGCCCGCCGTGCATCCCCGCCCCCTCTCGTCACTCCCACGGCCAGCGCCCGTACCGCGCGTGGTAGCGCCGGTTCGCCCGCTTGCGGTGCCATTGGCGACTATGCGCCTCGTCTCGTGCCAGCGCCGCCTCGTGTCGCCTCCCCAGTTGCCGCGCCCGCTCCGCCATCACGGCTACGGCGATCTCCGGGTGCCGCTCGCGCAGCCGCCGCAGGTGGGTATGGACCGTCCCCACGCCGATCCCCAGCCGGGCGGCGACCTCGGGGTAGGTCGGCGCGTCCCGCCCGGCGACCAGCGCCAGCGCCACGCCCGCCCGCCCCGGCGGCAGCCCGCCGAGCGCCGTGAGCAGGGCGGCGCGTCCTGCGGTTTCCGTCTTTTTTGGGGGTGTACAACGGGCGACATCCTCCCCGGTCCGCATCGGTCAGCCCCCCTCACTGAGCAAGAGATGGACGGCGCGGATGCACGGCTCGCACCGGGCGGCCAGCCCGTCGGGGTGCGCGGCGACCGGCTCGCCGCACGACAGGCAGCCGCCCGCGCCGCGCGGCACGTCGCGCGCCGTGAGCGTCGGCACCGCCCGCCACGGGCGCGGGTAGCGCTCGCGCATCGCCGCGCCGCGCCGGGCGACGGCGGGATCGCTGCTGACCATTTGATTGTTTGAATTCGCCCCGGCATTTTCGGGGGTATTCAAACGATCGCCCGACTCTCCGACAGCGAGCAGGGCGAGGAGCGCGGGCTTGTGTCGGCGCAACTCGGCGAGCATCGGCGGGGTGAGGATGCCGACGGGCGCGTCCACCGTCAGCGCCCCGCCCGCCGCCGCGACCGTCACCCCCAGCGCGCCGAGCCGGTCGAGGAACGCCGCGCTCACAGCGTCACCCGCTCGCGCTCGGTCTCATCCGGGCGCTCGTTATCGTCAATCCGATATTCCGGTTCGCCAGGGTGGGCGGGCCCGCTCGCGGCGTATGGCGCGGCGAGGGTGCCACCCGCAGGGGCGACACTGCTCACCGCGTCCCCTATCGGATCTACCTGCCACAACCCGACATGCCCCGCGAATTCGGCACCATCGCCGGGGGAAGTCGTCTCGGGCGGCACACCGGGGGGGGTGAAAAAGTCCGAGAGCGGGGGTAGAGCGGCCGGCACGGCCCATGGGTCCGAGGCGGGCGTGTCGGGTTGTGTCGGGTTCTCCCAGGTGGCGAGGTCCGCCGCGAGATGCAGCACGTCCCGCGTCTGCTCTTCGAGGCGGCGACGCACGGTGAGCGTCTGCCGCTTCCCATCGGTCGCGATCAGGTGGCCGCGCTCGTTGAGCCGCTTCCGCAAGGTCGCCGCGCCCACGGGCAACCCCTCGCCGCTCCTCGCGCCGAGGCCGTGCGCGACCGTGTAGGCCGCCTCACCGTCGAGGTAGAGCGCCCCGCCATCCAGCCAGCCGATCCGCGTCCCCTGCGGCTGCCACTCCGTCCGCTCGTACTCGCCGGTGCCGATCGTGCGCTCCCGCCAGCCCCACGCCGTCGGCTCGCCCGGTTCCCGCCCGTCGCGCCCGGCGATGTGGGCCGCGCCACTCCCCAGCGCCGAACGCAAGAGGGTCAGGAAGCGGCCCACCGGATCGGCCGCCCCTTGCTGTCGCACCTGCGCGCCGGTGGCCTCCCCCAGCGCCCGCCACACCCGCGCCCACAACGCCGCCGCCTCGTCGGCCGACAGTGCGCCGGAGTCGCGCGCGTAGGCGATGAAGGCCAGCCAGCCGACCGCGAGACCGGCGACGATCTCGGGGGTGCGCCGGTGCCCCGCCGACAGCGCGGCGCGACCGCGCAACTCGGCGACGTGCATGAGGAGGGTCCGGGCGAGGTCGCCGACGCGGGGGGCGAGCCAGGAGACGTACCCGGCCAGGGCATCGGCGTAGGCCCCGCTCGCCGCATCCCGCTGGCACGCGGTCAGCGCGGCGAAGTCGAGGTCGCCGGGGGCCAGTTCGAGGATCAGCAATCGCGCCCGGATCGACTGGCCGCGCGGCACGTCCTCCCCCGTGGCGAGGATCAGCCCACGCGGGGGACGGGTTGGGCGCAATCGCCCGTCGGCGAAGAGCCGGGCGCGACCAGCGTGGTTGCCCTGCCCCCGGAAGACGCGATCGGCCTTCTGGTGGTACCGCTGCATGTCGAGCGGGCTGCCGTGGGGCGCGAAGTCGTCGATCGTCAGCAGCCCGTCTTTCACCTGGAACGCCTGCCCTTCGAGCGCGTTGTCGGTGCTCGACCAGGAGGCGGGGAGGGCGCGGCTGGTCATCGCGGGGCCGTGGTGCTGCTGCACGAGCGCCGCCAGTTCGCTCTTGCCCGCGCCGGTGCGCCCTTCGAGGAAGAGGCCGAAGTCCGCGCCGCCGAGCGGGGCGCGGTAGACCGCCCCCAGCAGGGGGATCGTCGCGCGATCGGGCGCGAGGTCGAGGATGCGCAGACCGGCGCGGATCGCATCGCGCCGCCCCTCGCCCGCCGACGGGTCGGGGAGGCTGTAACCCGCCAGCGCCGGGGGCAGGGCGACGCCGACCCCCGGCACAGCGCCGCCCGCGCCGATCGCGCCGCCATTATGGAGATAGACCCACTCCCCGTCGTGTTCGCGCCAGCCGGTGTGCGCGTAGACCGTGCGCTCGGGCACGTCGCCGGAGAGGAGTTGGATCGCCGTGCGCGCGTGATCTTTCAGCCCCATGCCGGGATAGACGATCGCCCCGGTGCCGAGTTGTTCGAGGGGCCAGTTCATCGCCGCGAACCGTTCGATGGGCAGGTGGAAGGCGCGCCGCCGTTCCCTTGACTGCGCGATCATCTCCAGCGTGCGCCGCGTCTCCGCGCCGTCATCCTCGGACACCTCGCCGACGATGCGCGCCTGGAAGTTCGTCAGCGCCGTGTCCGTCCAGCCGTCGCGGGTCTGCCGTCGCCAGAAAAAGCCGCCATCCCTGGCGCGGTAGGAACCGGCGGCGGTTTCGCCATCATCGGCGGGCGCGGGGCGCAGCGCCTCCTCGGCGAGGGCGAGGAGATCGGCGGGGGTGTGGCCGGCGGCCAAGAAGTCATCGAGGCCGACTTTCGCGCCGCGCTCGCCACTGGGCAGGTAGACGAGCCGGACCAGCGCCCCGCGATGCCCCAGGAAGCCCCTGAAGCGGGCGAGCGCGCCGTACACGCGCGGGTTGGTCATCACGTCGGAATCGAACACGATGTAGGTCTCGCGCCCGTTGAGCGCCACCGACTCCCAATCCGGCAGGGCGACCTTCCCCCCGTCGTCGTTGCTGCCGCGCCAGTTGTAGACCCCCAGGAGCGAGAGGCAGCAATCGATGCCATGGCTCACGGCGGCGTCGGCCTTCCTGATCCCCTCGGTGATGTGGAGCGGCGTCGTCGGGTCGCCGATGAAGCGGCGCGCGCGCGGCGGCACGTCGAGCGCCATCTGCGACCGCGCGGGGGTCTCGTACTTGATCGGCTTGCCCTTGGGGCCGATGCGCGGCTGGTCCGGGCCGCTCTGGTAGTTGACGATCGCGCCCCCCACGCCCCACACCGGGAGCAGGAGCGCGGGGACGATCTTCTGCGCCTCCTTGAAGCCGCGCCGCCCGAGATCGACCGGCCGCGTCACCGACTCATACCCGCGCTCGCGGGCGACCGCCTCGCCGATGCCGGAGGCACAGAGCAGGGCGGCGTGCTGGGGGAGCAGGGCCGGTGCGTCAGCGGTCATCGTCGCCCCCTTCCCCCGGACGCCGACGCCGATATACTATGTCACTGAGAGTCCGACATGGTGCCAGTGCGCCGGGCAGAACGTCACTCTGCCCGGCGCGTTTCGTCATGTTCATGCTACGGTTCCTGGCGTTCCGTCAGCGAGCAGTCGCTCGACCGCTGCAACCGGCACGACTACCCGCTTGCCGACGCGGATCACCGGAGCAGGGAAGCGTCCTTGCCTAATTTGTGTATAGGCAGTAGTGCGGCCGATGCCGAGCGTTGTGGCGGCTTCCTCGACGCTCATGGTGCGACGCTGCGGTTCGGGGATTGTACCCTTGGTCATGTTGCTGCCTCCCTATATCCAAGGTAACGGCTCGTGCCGTTGTCTACCTTGAGCATAGGGAGATGGGAGGGACAAAAATAGCCCCATAAATTGGTCAGCAATGGACAAGAATTAGGTCAGTATTCGTCAGAAATTCTGCGGAACGTTTCGGGGTACTGTTTGAGCCGTCGTTGTGCCGTCTTCTCCGATATTTTGAGTTCCCGAGCAATTTCTGCCCAGCTTTTACGTTGAGCAAGAAGTACGTGAATCCTGACCGCTTGCACTTCACCGCCCGGCGTTCCTGGCGGCCGACCAGCCTTCCGTCGAGGAGTCTTAATCCCCGTGAGCAAGGCCCCAAGTTGTTCTCTTGCATTTTCGATGGCATGAAGGCTATCGGGGGTGAGCGGAATCTCGCGCTGCACTCGCGGTATGGGTCGATCCTCGGCGAAATGCCGCTCCGATATTATTGGAATACGCGCGTAGAGCGCTAATCCTTGAGGGTGCTGGTCGCGTGGGAAGAGCGCCTCTGCGAGCGCCGCATCCATGAAGACCGTCTCATCTGTTCGAGCGGGTGCATTGCGTGGTGTAGTAAACGCATCAGCGCGTCCCCTCGGAAGAGAGAAGTTCAGCGAAGAGAGAGGAACCGCTACATCGCCGGTTGTCTCGTTATAAGCTACCCCATCAGGCCCGACATGCCATCCGTCTTCATCAACCTCGAAGTCTTCTTCGGCGTCCGGTTCGTACTCTTCACTCTCTCGACTTTCATGCGGTAATGTGGGCATGATACTGCACTACCTTCCTTAACAACCCAACCACCGTAATCACAACGGCCAGTACGCTCATGGACAGAAGTATACGACACTAGCGGCTACATGGGAACTCTTGTTCTAGTTTTCCCTTGGCAGCGTGTCTCCTTTTGACGGCAACGCCACGGCAACCCGAACGGCAACCAGCACCGTACCACCAATGATAGCTAGTGCTAGTGGTACAAATTATGGCGCTATCGCTAATAAAACCGGCTCTATCGGTTAGCTGCGGCACAAGCGGTATACCACAATCACGGACTTAAAATCCCTTGTCCTCGGGCGTGTGGGTTCGAGTCCCACCGGGGCCATCACCCGATTTTTCGCAGTATTACAAGGATTATTTCGTCTGCCTCTATCTTAACCCTTGCAAGGCGTGGTCCAATCCATTGGCTGTACCACAATAAGTACCACAATGACAGGTGATCGGCCTCAGTTGAATCACCAGTTAGTAATCGGTATTCTTGTATGTAACTTACCCTTATGTTACCGTAGAGTGGTTTCAGATCGATATATCTGATTGCAATTCTTGAAAATTGGGGGTTGTGCCGATGATACTGCCGATACGACAACTAGTACACTGCGGCGTGAATAGGCCAGTGGTATGCTCGGTGGCGCGAGTGGCGGCGCGAGTGAGGAGGTGCCGATGCGAGGACCGAAGCCACCCGCCATCGTGTTAACCACCGAGGAGCGCCAG
>JAABUN010002019.1_pt1 | contig 17425 bp, 11 predicted proteins | sample 5559311 | NCBI WGS metagenome assembly JAABUN01 (sample SAMN10711877, study PRJNA513370) | rock metagenome | isolation source: Antarctica rocks | place: Antarctica: Victoria Land, Siegfried Peak sud
GTTGCCGCTGGCCCTCGAGCGCGCCACCTATCTGGCGCTCCGCCGCCGGACGGATCAAAGAGTGGTGGCCTTGTCACTCGAGAAAGGTGAAACCACCTTCGACCTCAGAGGTCTGGCAAAGGGTGACGGCTGGGCCGAATATCTCAAGGGTGTGGCGTGGGCGCTCCAAGACGACGGCTTCGAGCTGTCGGGTTGGGAGGGTGTGCTCGTAAGCGACGTACCGGCCGGGTCGGGGTTGTCGTCGTCGGCGGCGCTCGAGCTCGCCACCATGCAGGCGTTCGCCGTCGCTTCGGATTTTGTTTGGGAACCCAAGCGGATGGCGCGGCTTGCCCAGCGCGCGGAAAACGAGTGGGTCGGGGCGATGACGGGGATTATGGATCAGCTCATCTCGGCGTGCGGCGAGGCGGGGTCGGCGCTGCTGATCGACTGCCGTACGCTCGAGACCGAGAGCGTGCCGGTTCCCCCAGGCAGCGCCGTCCTGGTGATGGACACCACGACGCGGCACCGCCACGCCGGGGGCGAGTACAACGAACGCCGCCGCCAGTGTGAGGAAGCCGCCGCGTTTTTCGGCGTTCCGGCCCTGCGCGACGTGAGCCTGGAGACGTTCCGGGCGCGCGAAGCGGAACTCGCCGAACCCGCCCGCCGCCGCGCCCGCCACATCATCACCGAAAATGCCCGCACCGTAGCGGCTGCCGAGGCGATGCGGCGAGGCGACGCCGAGGCGCTGGGCCAGCTTATGAGCCAAAGTCACGTTTCGATGCGAGACGATTTTGAGATTTCCTCACACGAGCTCGACGTGATGGTGTCGCTCGCACAAGCCGAAGCGTCTTGTTACGGCGCGCGGATGACCGGCGGCGGTTTTGCCGGGTGCGCTGTGGCGCTCGTGCGTGAGGAGGGCGTGGGCGCGTTTTCCGAGCGGGTGGCGGCGCGCTACGAGGAGGCGACCGGGTTGAAACCGGCGTTGTACGTCTGCCGGGGCGGTGCGGGGGCGTCGGTTCTTTAGGGTGTTTAAGGATAAGGGTAAGGCGTGCCGGACGGGGTTGACCGAGTGGGTGTTGCGCTGCAAAGAAGCGACGCTGCAATGGGGCCACTAACATCTTGTCATTCAGGCCGCGAGAGCGTTTCCTGAGCAATGCCCAGAGCCTACGCAGACAGCACAACTCGAGGGGTATATTGCCCGGATTTTGGTTTCTTTACCGACCTCGCCCGGCTGCATTGCTCGAACAGGTGACGTTCTCGGAAAAAATGTGAAACGATTTTTAATATGACGAGGTGCTCGGAAATGTCCAAAACGATCTGTGCGCGCAAACTCTAAAACGACGCCCGACATTGCCGCCTCGAGAAGCGCAGGGCGACCGCGCCGTGAGCTTTTCTGACGGCTCGCTCTTTACCCCTTACCGCTCACGCCGTCGGTTCGGACGCACGTCAGCTAAGTTCCGCGTTTCCTTCGCAAAACTACGGCGAAAATATTGCAAAACCACAATAAAGTTACCGCAAAACGGTATCCCTGCCAAACTCAAGTCGGCTTTACCGACGCCCCCAGCACCTTCCGGCAGAGTTGGGTAAAAACTTCGTGCTCATCTCGGCTCAGCGCGCCCAGACGCTTCTGGCTCGTCTGCTGCCACGAGGCGCGCAGTTCGCCCAGCGCCCCTTCGCCGTCGCCTGTCAACCGCAACCGGACGCGCCGCCCGTCGCTCGGGTCGCCCTCGCGCGCCAGCAGACCACGCGTCTCGAGGTCCGTAATCAGCGCCGAGACTGCGGGCGGAACGGTTCCGAGCCTCTCCGCAAGCTCTTTGGGTTGGGTGTGGCCGCGTTCGACAAAACCTAGCAGTAGCGTCTGCATGGTGCGAAACCCGAGTGGGTCGAAGGTGCGCGCGGCGTCCTGGCGCAGCGCCCACATCAGCTGCAACAGGGAGCTGGTTACGTCATATTCATCCGCGGGTACTGCGGCAGGTTTTGACATGAGCCTAGTATGACACTCCGAACTCCAGAATGTGAAGTTTTTCATAGCGTAGTTTCTCAGGATATGCCGCTTGTTACTCCGCCGTTCTCAAAACCACACCGCCCGGGCTCATTTATCACCCGTTTTCGCGTCTATAACGGCGACCGCCACAGTTACCTATTTGTCTCGTACGTTACAATGGCCACGTGAACATCAGACCTGGAACGCCCTATCCGCTCGGCGCAATGTGGGACGGCTTGGGCGTCAACTTTGCCCTTCACAGCCGCCACGCGCACCGCGTCGAGCTGCTTTTTTTCGACCACCCGGACGCGCGCGAAGCGTCGCGCACCGTCACCCTGCCCGAACGCACCGGCCCGGTCCGGCACGGCTACCTGACCGGCGTCTATCCGGGGCAACTTTACGGCTACCGCGTCCATGGGCCACTCGAGCCCCAGAACGGTCACCGTTTCAATCCTAACAAGGTGCTGCTGGACCCCTACGCCAAAGCTTTAGGCCGTAGCCTGCGCTGGGACGACGCGCTTTTCGGTTACGCCATCGGCGACCCCGAAGAAGACCTCAGTTTCGGTGAGGCCGACAGCGCCCCCTTCGCGCCGCTCGGGATGGTCGTCGAAGACGCTTTTGCGTGGGGTGACGACCGGCGTCCGCAGGTGCCGTGGGAAAACACCGTGATCTACGAAACGCACGTCAAGGGGATCAGCAAGCTCCATCCGGAGGTCGAGCCCGAGCTGCGTGGAACCTACCTGGGTCTGGCGTCGGAACCGATTTTGGAGCACCTCACCACGCTCGGCGTCACAACCGTCGAACTGCTGCCGGTACAGACGTTTACCAACGACCACTACCTGGTCGAAAAAGGCTTGTCGAACTACTGGGGTTACAACCCGCTGGGTTTTTTTGCGCCTGAACCGAGTTACGCGGCGCGGCCCGAAGCGGCGGTTCACGAGTTCAAAACGATGGTGCGGGCGCTTCACAACGCCGGTTTGGAGGTCTTGATCGACGTGGTGTACAACCACACCGGCGAGGGCAACCGGATGGGGCCGACGCTTTCATTTAAGGGTATCGACAACGTAAGCTATTACAAAACCAAACCGGGCGAAAACCGCTTTTACATGGACTACACGGGTACCGGCAACACCCTGGACGCCACCCAGCCCGCGGTGGTGCGCCTGATTACCGATTCGCTGCGCTACTGGGTCGAGGATATGCACGTCGATGGCTTTCGTTTCGACCTGGCGAGCAGTCTCGCCCGTGGTTTCGACGATATCGACATGCGCTCGGCGACGCTTCAGGCGATCGAGCAAGACCCGGTGCTGGCGGGCGTCAAACTCATCGCTGAACCGTGGGACGTGGGGCCGAACGGCTATCAGGTCGGCGGCTTTCCCTGGAACTGGTCGGAGTGGAACGGGCGCTACCGCGACACCGTGCGTTCGTTCTGGCATGGCGGCGAGGGCTTGACCGCCGAACTCGCCACCCGCGTCACCGGCAGCAGCGACCTCTACGCGCACAGTGGACGCCGACCCTCCGCGTCGGTCAATTTTATCACCGCGCACGACGGTTTCACCCTCCAAGACCTGGTGTCTTACGACCACAAGCACAACGCCGCCAACGAAGAGGGCAACCGTGACGGCGAAGACCACAACAGCTCTTACAACGGCGGCGCTGAGGGCGAGACCGACGACCTGGCGGTTTCAAAAGGCCGCGAGACGCGTAAACGCACCTTCCTAGCGACGCTGCTGTTGTCGCAAGGCGTGCCGATGATCCTGGGCGGCGACGAACTCTCACGAACGCAGGGCGGCAACAACAACGCCTATTGTCAGGACAACCCTATCAGCTGGTTCGACTGGGACTTGGACGAACGCGAAGAGGGTTTCCTGAACTTTACCCGCGACCTGATCGCGTTTCGTCAGGCTCACCCGATCTTCCGTCGCCGTCACTTCTTTACCGGGCATCAGGTAGACGGTTGCCGCGACATCACCTGGATTCATCCGGAAGGGCGCGAGATGGAGGGGGGCGACTGGCACAACCCACGGCTGCGCGCGCTGGGCATGTTGTTATGCGGCGACGCGTCGTCCGAAGTCGCACGTTTGGGGCAGCGGCAACGCAAGGACGAAAGTTATCTGGTGCTCTTTCACGGAGAACGTCCCGCGCGTTTTGTTTTGCCCGACGTGCCCGGTCATCCGGGTTGGCTGTGGCAGCGGTTATGGGCGACCGAACCGGGCCGAATACGGCGGCAGCGTCCGCTTCATGCAGGCAGCAACCTGATTTTGCCGATAGGTCAGATTACGGTCTTGGGCGGGGTGGTGCCGGAGTAGCCTCGTAACCAAAAGCACATTAAGATTTGCAGCTTGACCCGTCCGACTGCGCAACCCTATGATGACGCCAGAAGGCCGTACAAAATCAGGAGAGGTGGCGTTATGAACGGAGTTCGAGGGTCTTTTCTCGTTGTAGTCGCAGGACTGGCGTTGCTGACAGCTTGTGCAGGGGATCAAGCCGACGACGAGATAAACTTTTTGCGGGCGAAACCGTCCGACGCCCCCGACATGGCGGCACTTTATGAAGGCCGACTCATGTTGAGCGAAAAGTGTTTGTATCTCGAGAGCGGGGATGGAAGTTTGACCCACGCAGCTATCTGGCCTCTCGAGTTCAGCTTGACTGAAGGCGGCGGCGTCCAAATCCTGAACGAGGACGAAGCGGTCGTCGCCCGGGTCGGTGACGAGATTCGAGTGGGTGGCGGTGAAGCGCGGGGGTTCTCAGCAGAAGATTTGGAAGAGAACTTTATTGGGAACGCGGCGCAGTGCAAACCACCTTACTGGAGAATCAGCGACGTCGAGGTCGTTTCCCCGTAAGCTGAACCGAGTGCAAAAGGGGTACGGCTTTGCAGGCAGCCGTACCCCTTCTTTGATCTCTACTTTTCGCTGATCAGCACCGCAAAGGGCAGCGGCAGGTCGCTCAGCTCGAACGTGTCCTGGGTGAACCGCTTTCCGGAGAGCAGCTCGAGCCACTCCCTACCCTCCAACGCTTCGGGCAACGCTACGCTGACGGCGCTCAGGTCGGCGGCTTCGGCGTGTTTGGGGTAACGCGTGACGAACGTCAGGAGCGCCTCGCCGCCGCCCTCGCGCGCGTAGGCGACGAGCTGCTCACAACCTTCACCGCTTACATTCAGGTCGCGGTACTCGCCCGCGAACAGCTCCGGGTGGTCGCGCCGGACGCGCAGGAGGTGCGTGGTCAGGTACAGCTTGGCCTGCGGGTCTTGGGCCGTCAGCCAGCCCCTGAAAACTTCGGCGTCGGGATGTTGGATAAGGGGCTCGAGCGCGTCGATCAACCCTCCCCGCGCCTCGTAATCGACCGGGCGGCGGTTGTCGGGGTCGACCAGCGAGAGGTCCAAAAGTTCGGTTCCCTGATAAAAATCGGGGACGCCGGGGGTGGTGAGTTTGATGATGGTTTGCGCCAGCGTGTTGTAAAACCCGAGCCGCGCCATCTCGCGCGCGAGCGGCCCCAGCATCGCCAGAGCGGTGTCGTCGTCTAAAAGTCGCTTGAGCAGTCCCTTGACCGCGCCCTCGTACTCGCTGTCGGGGTTTAGCCACGAGGTCCGGAGTTTAGCTTCACGCATCGCTTTTTCCATGTACGGCAGCAGGCGTTCTTGGAGGCCCGCAGGTGTTTCGCCAACCCTCAGCGCGCCGAGCAGCTGATACATCAAGTAGAGGTCGCTGCCGCCCAGACTCGCGGCGAAGGGTGCGGTGTTGGGAGCCTGACGTTGCAGCTCGAGCGCCCGTTCGTGCAGCTTTGTGACCGTTTCTTCCCACAGCTCGGGTAGTTCGGCGAGCGTAGCGAGGCGCATCCGGGTATCTTCGCCGCGTTTGTGGTCGTGCGTGGCGGTCGCCAGCAGGTTTTCCGGATAGCGGTAGGCGCGGAACCGGGCGTGGGCGTGAAAGGCGTGGAGTTCGGTAAAAAAGTGGTCGGGTTCGCCGCCGACCTCGTTGCGGGCGGCAAACGGCAGGTAGCGGTAAAAGGTGGTGTCCTCGACGCCCTTGGCTGTGACCGGCGCGGTGAACTGCTGAAAACGCCCGACGATAGCCTCTCGAGCGGGCTCGAGGTCGCCCTCACGTTCGCTTAGTAAACACCCTTCGATAAAGTCGTACACCGACTTTTCCGTTGCCGGGTTGCGCCGTTTGGCGGCCCCGACCGCCTCGCGGACGATAGTCGCGGCCTCTTCCGGGCCGTGCGGCAAGTAGGTGCGGTAACGCGGAAAAGTGGCGATAATCTCAGCCAGCGCCGCCTGAAGCGACTGCAAGGTAAAGTCGCGGGTGTGGTAGTCGGCTTCGGCGAGCCCGCGTAGTTCACTCGCCAGACGAACCAGCTCACCTGAAAGGCTCGTCTCCATCACCAGCATTTTGGCGTCGTGAACCTCGCTTTCGTAGGGTTTGAAGTCGCCTAAAAATCTGCGGTAGCTGCGTAACAGCGGGTCTTCGCCGCCCGGATAGACGAGCACGCCCAGCACGTCGTTCATAAATTCGTACCCCGAGGTACCGGCCGTGGCCCAGGTTTCGGGTAAAACCTCGCCCAGCGCGAGAATCTTTTCAGCCCACGCTTTTTTAACCCCCAACGCCTTGAGGTTGTCCAGATACCCCTGCGGGTCGAACAAGCCGTCGATATGGTCGATCCGGACGCCCTCTAGAGCGTCGTGTAAGGCCAGCTCACCGAGCAGTTTGTGCGCCGCCCAAAAGACTTCGGGCGTCTCCATATGCAGCGCCACGAGTTCGTTGATGTCGAAAAAACGGCGGTAGTTGATGTCGTATCCGGCGGTCTGCCAGTGGGCGAGCCGCCAGAACTGCCGCTCGAGCAGCGCGTGCATGGCGGCGGGCTCCAACTCGGGCAAGTCGCCGAACTCGAGCCGTTCGGCGAGCGCCTCCAAACGAACTCGGAGCGCCTCGGCTTTTTCGACCTCTTCGGGAGCGAGTTCGGTGTAAGCGTCGAGCAAATCCTTCAGATCGAAGTAACCTTCGTTGCGTTCAAAACGGGGGAGAAGCGCCTCTAAAACGACTGGATACGTCGCCGGATTGAGCGCAAAGCGGCTATCGTAATAGGTCACGAAAAAACGTCCGTCCAGGTACATCAGATGGAGGTCGCCGCCGTCGATGACGTCACCGTACGGGCTGCCGAGCGAGGGGAGCAAGACCTTGTTCGCCAGTTCGGGTTTGAGCGGGTGCCAGTCGATATCGAAAAACCCGGCCTGCGGCGAGTGCGGCCCGTAGGCGAGCACGTCGTGCCACAAAACGTTGCGCGGCGCGACCCCGGCGTGGTTCGGCACAAAATCGACGATGAACTTGAGCCCCTGCTCATAGGCTGCGTCCATCAGCGCGTCCAGACCTTCGCGCCCGCCGAACGCTTCACGGACGCGGTTGTGGTCGATCACGTCATAGCCGTGGGTGCTGCCGAGACGCGCTTCGTTGATCGGTGACAGATAGAGGTGCGACACCCCGAGTTTGACGAAATACGGCAGTAGCCCCTGCACCGTGGCAAAGGTAAACTCCGGGGTCAGCTGCAAGCGGTACGAGGCGTTCACGCGTTCACCACGGCGATAAACGCGCCGGGGGTAGCGAACGTCACCTCGTCGTCGGAAAATTCGGGTTCGCTGCCGTTTACGGCGTAGCGCCCGGACTCGGTGACGAGAACGGTTTCGAACTCGCCCGAGAGCGGCAGGATGGTGTTTTCCCTTAGGGCTACATAGAGCAGATGTTTGCCGCGCCGCACCACCAGCCCGGCGTCGGTAGTAGTGATGGTTTCAACCGTACCGGCGAGTTTAGGCCGGAGCTCGAGCAAATCCTTGTAAAGCTCCAGCACCCCCGCGTGTTCCGGCCCTTCACGCTCTTCCCAACTGAGTTTGCTCTTGGTAAAACTCTCCGGGTCTTGCGGGTCGGGGACGTCGCCCTGAAAGTCGGGAAAGTCCTTGAACTCCTCCTTGCGGCCCTCACCGACCAACTTGCCGAGGTCGGGGTTGTGGTCGGTAAAGTAGATAAACGGCACCTTCGTAGCCCACTCCTGACCCTGAAAGAGGAGCGGTAGCTGCGGCGCAAAGAGCAGCAGCGCGCTCGCGGCGCGGTAGGCGCTCAGCGGCACGTCGTCACTCAGGCGGGTACCGCGTGGACGGTTGCCGATCTGGTCGTGGTTCTGGATGCAGATGACGAAGTTTTCAGGCTCGAGGCCGTGGGTGGGCGTACCACGCGCCTCACCCTGATTTTCAGACTTTTGCCCGGTAAAAAACCAGCCTTGCTCGAGCGTCCTGGCAATATCCGCCGGGGTTCCGGAAAAGTCCCCATAATAGCTGTGCCGGTCGCCCGCTAACGCGACCCGCAGCTGATGGTGAAAATCGTCGGCCCAGATACCGTCCAGACCGTACCCGTCTTCGCTCGGCGGCAGCACCAGGTCGCGCAGGTTGCGCGGGTCTTCGGCGATAAGGATGCGTTTCCAGCCCGGCACTTCGCTCACAACTTCGGCGAGTTCTTTAAGAAAATGTTTCGGCGAGTCGTCTACGAGCGCAAAGGTGGCGTCGAGTCTGAAGCCGTCGAAGTGATATTCGCGGAGCCAGTGAACGGCGTTCTCCAAAAAAAACTGCCGGACGTGTTCGGAACCCGTATCATCCAAATTGATGGCTTGACCCCAGGGCGTGTGGTGGTGCGCGGTAAACATTTGCGGGTTGACGCCGACCACGTACGCGCCGTCCGGCCCGAAATGGTTGTACACCACGTCGAGATAGACCGCCAGCCCGACCTCGTGCGCGGCGTCGATGAGCGCGCGCAGCTCGTCCGGGCGACCGTAGGGGTGCGCGGGCGCAAACTGCGCGGCGGGGTCGTAGCCCCAGTTGCGTTCGCCGGGAAACGCCGCCAGCGGCAGCAGTTCGACGGCGGTGACGCCGAGCTCTTTTAGGTGCGGCAGCTTTTCTTGTGCGGCGCGGTAGCTGCCTTCCGGGGTAAAGGTGCCGACGTGCAACTCGTAAAACACCAGATTACGGTGCGGAACACCCGCCCAGCTCTCGTCTTGCCAGCTGTACGCGGACGGGTCGATGACTTCGGAGGGGCCGTGAACGCCTTCAGGTTGAAACCTCGAGGCTGGGTCGGGCATCGGCGCACCGTCTTGGTGACCGTCTTTATGAACGCGGTAACGGGTACCGGGTTGTGCCTCCGGAACGAGCACCTCGAAGGTCGCGTCGTCGGTTTTTTGCATGGGGTGGGTGCTGCCGTCTTCTAAAACGATGTCCATTCGAGCAGCGGTCGGCGAGACGACGCGAAAACGCACGCCACCAGCCTCTATCGTCGCCCCTAAATAAGGGTAATTCAAACTTAACTCCTTTTTGCGGTAGACCTGAAGCGGTCGAATAATCAGCTCAGTCCCGAAAACATGCGGCGGCGTTGCGCCGCCTTATTAAGATTATAAAGGTGTGCTCTGCCGGGGATGTCGGTTCGGGGCGTCGTAGCATAATGTTGAGACGAGCGCAAACAGAGGGCTGACACCGTTTCGTTTCGCCTTACGCACGCGTCACCGGGCGGAGTGTTGTGAGGTGAGCTAACGTTTGCACGCTCCATGCGGCGTCTTTACGTCCACGTTTACACGCCCAGTTTACGAAATCGGCTTACGCCAAACCTGCGTGTAGACGAAACCACCACGAAAGTTTTGAGTGCGGACGGGCTCGAGTCCACACGCTCGCAAAAACGGCCCCGGGGGTACCACGGTTTTTGCGGGCAGGGCCGTCTGGAGACGAAAAAAGGTATACATCAGCGCCACCAGAACGCGGCTGTAGCGGCTTGTCCAGCCTGAAAGCGTATGCGGCGCGGCGAAGTCGGTGACGCACCAGCAGCCCCCCGGTTTGAGGCTGCGGCTGAGTTTAGGGATGAGTGACCGGAGCGCCTTTTGAGAAAACACATCGAGAAAAAAAAGCGTCACCACGGCGTCGTAATGGGCCGCCGGTAGCGGCGCGGTGAGGGCGTCCCGGTGCTGCCAGGTGACGCGGGCGCACGCGTCCGGTAGCTGCGCCTGCACCCGCTTTTGCGCCCGCCCGATCATCCCGGCGCTGTTGTCCAGAACCGTAACGTGAGCGTCCGGGTAGCGAGTAAGCAGCGACAACAAAAAACGCCCGTCGCCTTCGCCCAGAATCAGCACGGTGTCGGCCCCTCCCAGGTCGCCCAGACAGGCGCTCCGAGCCCGCGCTAAAAGATTGCCGAAGACGGCGCGCTCGAGCCCCTCATACACATAGGCTAAGCGCCCGAAACCGTCCTTGCTCGAGCTACCAGACAAAAGGCAGTGCCAGCAGCGGCGTCAGCAGCGCCGCGTCCGCCAGCACCCGCCGCGCCGCCGGAGGGGGCGTGCTCAGGTAGTCGAGACCGAAAAGTAGCAGCGCGCTCCCCCCGAGCGCGAAAAAAAGGGGTGGATAGACCCCCAGACCTGCACCGAACGCGCAAATGGCGAGCCCCACAGCTCCCGCACCCAGACGTGCGGCGATACGCGGCGCGCGCACGGCGAAAGGGACGGCCTCGTGGTCGTGGTCACCCTCCCAGCGGGCGATGAGCGCGCAATTGAGAAAGATTAGGATGGCAAAAAGAACCGCCGAGATAACCAGTGGGATTAGGCGCGCACCGTTTAAGCCCGGTAAAAAAGCGACGCCGAGCGCGAACACCACGGCGATCTGCGCCTCTTTGGGGTGCGCCGCCCGGTCGGACGCGTGGCGAGCCAGAAAGTAACCGAGCATCAGGCTCGCCAACAGGAGAGCTGCGACCAGCTCAGGTCGGGTCAGAACGGTGAGTCCCCCGACCGACGCTGCCGCGCTCACGACCGACCAGACCCGAAGGACGGGGCGGCGGTAACGGACGTAAAAACGGTGACGTTCGGTGCGGGCGTCCCGGCCCAGCTCGAGTCCGTCGAGCCAGCGGTCGGCGCTGTAGATAAGCCACACCGCGACCCCCAAAAGCGCGCTGTGCTGCCAGCCCAGGTCGGCCCCCAGCGCCCTTCCAAAGAGCAGTTGCCACGCCACCGCGATCAGGGGGACGTCGAGCGACGCCACATTCGGAAGCTCCCAGAGCGCGACGCGCCCCGTTCGGCCCGCACCCCGCGCTTCAGGGGACGGCTGCCGTTCGGAAACATGGCGTTCAGGGTAGCGGCGCGTGGACACACCTTTTTATACCCGCGCCCGATAAACGCGCCTAGCCCGGACGTTACACTCGCTTCGGCATACACGGTAAAGGTTCGCCGCAGCTACACCCCTTCGGCGGCGTACGTTCAAAAAACGCAGCCACGCCACCGTCTTGAAGGCCGTGATCTTGAAGACCGTGATAAATTGCACGCTTTGCAGGTGCTCCGGCCCAAGAAATCCACACTGTCTCAAAGAAGTGTTTGCGTCTGAGACGGACGTGCCGAGGTCTTTTGGTTTAGCTTACGACTACACATCTAATTGAACGGGTGTGGTGCAAACCGGAAGGTACCTGCTATCGTCACCCTATGCGTTACCTTTCTCTCGTTCGTCACGCCGTTACCGCCTGGAACTCGGGGGGGCGTGTGCAGGGTCACAGCGACGTTCCGCTCTCCGCCGAAGGCGAGGCGCAGGCGCGCGCGCTGGGTCGGCGTTTTGCGGGCGCTGGAGGCGAGGTGCTGCTCTACACCAGCCCTTTGGAACGCGCCCGAAAAACGGCGGCGCTGGCCCTTCCCGACCACGAAGCCGTGCAGGACTCGAGGCTAAAAGAACTCAATTTCGGCGTGTTCGAGGGCCGAACACTGCCCGAACGTCTGGCGCTGCCCGAGTGGGCGGCGTGGAGCACCGACCCGTTTGCAACGCCCGCACCGGGGGGCGAGTCGTACGAGCAGCTGCGGAGCCGGGTGGTGGCGTGGCTCGAGCACCTTCCCGACGCGCCGCACATCGTCGCGGTGACGCATTCGGGAACGATACAGATGCTGGTCTCGCACGCGCTCAAGATCGACACCCCCCGCTGGCGTAAACGCTTTCAGCTGGCCCATACCGGCGTCACCAGGCTCGCACTCGAGGGCGCAGACATCTTTATCGAACGCGTCAACGACACCCGGCACCTAGACGGCATGTATCCGGACACCGTGCTTCCGAACACCGGTTATCTAAACACCACAAATCCAAACACTACAAATCCGAACACCACAAATCCAAATGCCGTCTATCCAAATACCGTAAATCCTGACGAAGGCCGCTCGCCCGGTGAAGAGATGCGCCTTGAACCCTGATTCGTTTCGGGTCGAGACCGCCGCTTTTTCCGGCACGCTCGGTGAGCTGGCCCACGCGCTGCGAACGGAGCGCGTGCTGCCGGGCGCGCTCGACGTGTCGGCGCTCGTGGCGGACTATCTGGCGTACTACCGCAGGCACCACGAGCGGAACCTCGAGGCCGCGACCGAAACGCTCCCCGGTCTGGCGCGCGTGATCGAACTCAAGCTCCGGTTGCTGCTGCCGAGGCCGCCCAGAACACCCGAAGCCGAACAAGACGAGGTGCTCGACACCGTTCTGGCGCTCGAGGCTTTCGACGAAGCCATCGGTTTTTTACGCGAACGCCGTGAAGCGCGGCGGCACCTGCTCCCGGCGCAAGCCCCGCGCCCGAGCTATCCGCGCCGCGCCCGACCACTTAAAAGTGTGTTGGGCCGCCTTAGCGAACTTGCCACCCGCCACCGCCCCGCGCACTATTTTGAACTCGCTACCGAACGCCTTACGCTTGCCTCGGCGCTGAACACCCTGCGCGCTGCACTCGGGCGCGGTGGGCGCGGCACGCTTCAGAACTTGATAGGCGCGCGCGACTGGCCCACGCTCACGGTTGCGTTCGGGGCGATGCTCGAGATGGTCAAAGAGGGTGAGGCGCAGGCCGAGCAGGGAGGGTCTTACGACGAGATCGTACTGTCTACTCGTGAGGCGTCATAGCTGAGGGCCGCCTAAATGTCGGTAAGATAAACCTCGAGCATAGCCGGAGCCATCGTTTTCGCCTTAACAGGTTTCGTTATTTTGAGGAAGGCTTCTCCCAAGCCAAAGAAGCGGACGGTTCTACACCGTCCGCTTCAAGCCTATGTTTAGAAACTTGATATTGTCAAAGACTTCAGCTGGCCCCGACCTTGTCTTCTTTTTTCCGCATGTTGGGGTCTAAGGTGCGTTTACGCAAACGGACGCTTTTGGGCGTGATCTCGAGTAGCTCGTCGTCGGTGATGTACTCTAGGGCTTCCTCGAGCGTCAGCTTTTTAGGTGGCGTCAGGGTGATGTTGTCGTCCGAGGACGAGGCGCGTACGTTGGTCATTTTTTTGTTTTTGGTGACGTTGATGTTCATATCACCCGAGCGCGCGTTCGAGCCGACGATCATCCCCACGTAGACCTCGGTCCCAGGGTCGATAAAAAAGACGCCGCGGTCTTGCAGCTTAAAGATGCTGTAGGCGAACACCTCGCCCGGTTCCATCGCTACGAGCGACCCGCCCTGCCGCGTTTTAAGTCCACCGACGAGCGGTTCGTACCCGTCGAAAGTGTGGTTGAGAAGCCCTTCGCCCTGCGTCATCGACAAAAAGTGGGTGCGGTAACCGAACAGCGCGCGGGAGGGAATCGAGAACTCGAGGCGGGCGCGGCCCAGCTCTTGGGTGAGGTTTAAGAGCGACCCGCGGCGGCTCGACAACGACTCCATAACGCTGCCCATCGCGCTTTCAGGAACGTCGGCGATAACGTGCTCGAAGGGCTCGAGCGTTTTCCCGTCGACCTCTTTTAAGATCACTTCAGGGCGCGATACCGAAAACTCGTACCCTTCACGGCGCATCTGCTCGATCAGGATGCTCAGGTGCAGCTCGCCACGCCCCGAGACGCGGTAGCTCTCGTTGCCGAGTTCTTCGACGCGGAGCGCGACGTTGGTCAGCAGTTCACGGTCTAAACGGTCTCTGATGTGCCGCGAGGTGACGTACTTGCCCTCTTTTCCGGCAAACGGGCTCGTATTCGGGCTGAACGTCACCGACACCGTGGGGTCGTCGACCGCCATTACCGGCAGCGCGTCGGGGGTGTCCGGGTGGGTCAGCGTATCGCCGATCTGCACTCCTTCGACCCCGGTGAGCGCGATGATGTCGCCCGCCGAAACCTCTTCGACCTCGACGCGGGCGAGGCCCAAGTGGGTATAGAGCTTGGTCACGCGCGAGCGCACCTGCGACCCGTCGCGTACGATACGCAGCACGCTGTCACCCTTGGCGAGCCTCCCGCGCAAAACCCGGCCTACCGCGATACGTCCCAGATAGTCTGAATAGTCGAGGTTCGTCACCTGAAGCTGAAACGGCCCTTCGGTGTCGGCAAGTGCGGCGGGAATGTTCTCGAGGATGGTCTCGAACAGCGGCTCCAAGCTGTCACCGGGCGTCTCGAGCTCGAGCCAAGCCTTGCCCTCACGCGCGACTGCGTAGACGATAGGAAAGTCCAGCTGTTCGTCGTTTGCGCCCAGTTCGACCATCAGGTCGAAGGTCAGGTCGATGACCTCGTCGGGGCGGGCGTCTTTGCGGTCGATCTTGTTGACCACGACAATCGGTTTGAGGCCCAGCGCGAGAGCTTTCTTAAGCACGAAACGCGTCTGCGGCATCGGCCCCTCGGCGGCGTCTACTAAGAGCAGCACGCCGTCGACCATCTGAAGCGCGCGCTCGACCTCACCACCGAAGTCGGCGTGACCGGGTGTATCGACGATGTTGATCTTCGTGCCGTGCCACTCGACAGCGGTGTTTTTGGCCAGAATGGTGATGCCGCGTTCACGCTCGAGGTCGTTCGAGTCCATCACGCGCTCCTGCACCTCCTGATTGTCACGGAAGATGTGCGACTGCCGCAAGAGGCCGTCGACGAGCGTAGTTTTGCCGTGGTCGACGTGCGCGACAATGGCGATGTTGCGGTAGGTCATAAAAATCCTTTGGGGTGACGCAGATTTGGTCAGGTGCCGGGGGTTCAGATACTGGGCGCTGAGATGCTAAGGGTTACTGGGAACACGCCTGGGTGTTTCGAGGGGCCGCGCCGGTGGGGGCGGCTACACAAGGGGTCAGTATACACGTTTTCATCGCCCTGACGCGTCATGTACCTGTCACGCGTCAGACGAGTTGAGTACCGGCCGGTTCAATAGCTGGCACGGATAATCTCGTACTTCCTCAAGGCCGAACAGGGTTTTGATAGCTTAGCCTGAGTACGGGTTCGTGCATTTGACGGCTCGCGCTCATCGCGGCCGGAAGTTAGGAGCGACGCGCAGAGAGTGGTTGAGTGCAACGCCTTGTTCTACCGCTGTTAGACGCTTCTGAATGCCATTTCAATAATTGCGTCCAACACGGTGACACTTCCAGGCTGGATGTCCTCGTCTCTTATTTCGATCCCATCATAATCTGAATTCGACGGAATATCCACTTGCTGAATCCACCACGTCTCGATTTTCCTGAGCAAGTAACGGATATTCTCAAAATTCTGGGTATCGATGTTGCGGCTTGTATCAATCAAGAAGTGTGGTAACTGGTGAGCGAGTTCGTTTCTGTGCTGGCGAATTATGTCAAACATCAAGATATCGTCAGACGTTATGGCATCGTTTTGCTTTAGCCATAATAGCGATGCTTGAAGTGGGTTTTTGTTGAGACTGGCAACTTCTTGATATTTGGGATGAAGTTGAGGTTGACCATTAACGTCATCGAATGTGAAGAAGTTTTCGGTCCGGTCAGTAACCGTAGATTTCAGAATCTCAAACGCTGCCAGATAGAGCGAAACCATGAGCAGGTTGGTTCGCATTGTTTCTGGGGAAAGAAACTTCGTCCAAACCCCTTTTGTTTCCTCAGCGTCGATAACTGCTATCGTAACGCTTTCAGCAACGCCGCGCGTAGCGAAAGAACTATTGATTGTCAGACAGACATTGGTCTGATGAATTCTCAAAAGGGTGCTGTTGTCCCAACTCGAGTGGCGGACGAGTCGTAGGGCTACTTACCTCAAGCTTCTCTCGAACAACGTCAGGCGCGCAATACACTTTCCAGCATCAGCCCTTCGACAGAAGTGTCTGAAGTGCTGCTCGAGCCGCCCACCAACAAAAAAGCGCCCCACTCGGAGGCGCTTGCAAGTTTGAAATCGGCTACTGCCCGACTTCTCCGCACGAGGCGGGGGCGGTGTCTGCCTCGGACATATCGACCGACAGGGCGTGATCGCCGCCGATAATGTCTGCTAGCGGCACATCCAGAACGGTGGTGCTGAAGCCGGTGTTGCCGGAGACGGGCTCGAGCGCCGCTACTTCGTCGCCGAGCGCCCCGCAACTGCCCATGTAGAGCGCCGCCGGATGAACGCCGCCCGCAGGGGTGCCGGAGAGAGAAACACTTACCACCGTACGGCCTTCGCTGTATTCGGCGACGAGCGCGGAGCCCGACACGCCGCTGCTCCCGACTTCGCTCAGCTCAAAACGCTCGCTCGTTTCGGCGGTGCTTTCGTAGAGCGCCCCGTCCTGGGTGCCGGAATCCTCAGCGTCGGCCTCTTGCTCGGGCGGCGTCAGTACGGTGTCGATAGCGAACACCACCCCGTTCGAGGCCGGGATGTTGACGGCGGTTACGGTCGCGTCGCCGACGCCCGTCTGAGTGATGGGCAGGTCGCCACCCTCGAGCGTCGGAAACGTCGTCATGCCTTCGGTGATGTCCGAGGTGGTAAAGCTGCCCGGAACGACGTGGTAGCTCAGCACCCGCTGCAAGGCGTCGCGGTCGGCGAGAAGCGCGCCCAGCGCATCTTCGGAGAGTTTGGCAAAGGCCGCGTTGGTCGGGGCGAAGACGGTAAAGGGGCCGGTACCCTGAAGCGCCTCGGTCAGTCCCGCCGCGCCCAAGGCGGTAATCAGCGTGCTGAAGTCGGGATTGCCTGCGGCGACGCCGACGACGCTCTGGTCTTCGCCGGTTTGGGCCAGCGCCACGTTCACGATGAGCGCCAGGCCGAGTAGAAGGGCGCGGCTGCGGCGGAGCGCCCTGATGGGGGTACGAATCACGGTTAAACCTCCTTTTGCGCCCGCGACCGGCGTCGTTACCGGCAGCGTGGCACTTTCTCGCATTATGCCAAAAGGGAGTCCGCGCAGCTACGTTCTCGGCACGTTTCGGGCCGTACGTCTTGTGTGTACTGCCTGCGTGTGTTCGTCCCGGCTGATCGGTATTCGCCTTCTGGAAAACGCCCCTAAGTTCGTGCCTACGCTTTCCCGGCTTCTTCCTTCCCTTTCCGCACAGCCTCTTGTAACGCTCGGCTAAATAGCGTCAACAAAGATGGCGGGCGTGTCGGCACTTCCCATGTGTGCTGCGCCGGTCTGCTGCGGCTACGACTTCCAAAATATATGTCAGGCTGCGTTTCCCAGACTAGTGCATTGTCCACCGATCAGATCAGCATGAGGTCTATAGCGTAGCCCTAAGCTGTAGTGATGAAACGACGAGAGCTAAAGCTAACGAGCGACGAGCGAGCTTGGTTGGAGCACTTTACCGGCT
>JAABUN010004891.1_pt1 | contig 17423 bp, 16 predicted proteins | sample 5559311 | NCBI WGS metagenome assembly JAABUN01 (sample SAMN10711877, study PRJNA513370) | rock metagenome | isolation source: Antarctica rocks | place: Antarctica: Victoria Land, Siegfried Peak sud
GGTCGCCGCCTGGGAAGCCACGCGCAACGCCGCCATCAAGACGGTCGATTGGCGCTTCACCACCGCCGACGCCCGCATCACGCTCAAGCACCTCTATCCCTCATTCGACGATTGACACGCCACTAGGTTCTGTTGACGAGTTACTTGAGCCAGAGGCACATGCTCGCGAAGTGGACGAAGGCGAGGCAGCGCGTGGCGTACTTGTCGAAGCGCGAGCAAACGCGGCGGAAGTACTTGCGCTTGCCGATGCAGCACGCGACGAGGTGCCGCTCCTTGTAGGCGGCGTAGTCGCAGGGGCGTCGCACCGTCCGGTTCTGCCGCGGCGGGATGGTGGCGACGGCCTGCATATGCTGCTCGATATGCGCGCGCGTCGCGTCCGCGTCGTAGCCGCGGTCGGCCAGCACCTCCTCGGTCTGGATATCCGCCAGCAGCGGGATGGCCTGCGGGTTGTCGCCCGCCGCGCCGCTGGTGAGGAGGAACTTCAGCGGGTTGCCGAGCGCGTCGACCAGGACGTGGATCTTCGTGCCGAACCCGCCGCGCGACCGCCCTAACGCCTGCGCGGCCTGCCCGCCGTTTTTTTGGGTGCCCCCGCCGCGCAGGCGTGCGCCCGGATGACCGTCGCGTCGATCATCACGCTCTGCAGATCCGGATCCGCCGCCACCTGCGCGAAGAGTCGCCCCCAGACGCCCAGATCGTCCCAGCGCGTGAAGCGCTTGTACACGCTGTTCCACTCCCCATACTCCGCCGGGAGGAACCGCCACTGGGCGCCAGCCCGGCAGATCCAGTAGCTGGCCTCCAGGAACCGCCGGACCGCCTCCCGCTGCTTCGTGTGGATCCGCCGCTCGCTGCGCAAGAGGCGGTACACCCGGTCGAACTGCGCCGCGCTGAAGAATGGTGCCGCCACACCGCCTCCCGCCGCGCCGCCCTCGCACCCCACCAACAGCGCGCGAGTATACCGGAAACTCGTCAACAGCACCTAGCGTTTGGTCTTGTGGGGGATGATCGGCTTCTTGCCCGTATTACCGTACTGGGTCGCTTTGCGGTGGCTTGAGGGTTTCTGCTCTGCGATCACTTCGCCGGTCTGCACGTCGATCTTCTTGACCGTGCATTTGGCGAGTTCGCGTGCAATCATAGCTTGACTCGGGTTGCGCCATGAGCCGCGACGTTGCTTCTTTTTGGGTTTCTTCTTTGTTTCGGGAGGGAGGATAGGAGCGCCGAATTGCGGCGTCCAGTCGGTGTGGTAGTAGTGGGGCATGGGACAACAAAAAGACCAGTTGAAGTGCAGGCTTCAACTGGTCTTAATGCGTTGTAACCAGAATATCAGTTGCCTGCACAATTTGTCAATCTATGTATATTTTACCACGGCTACTTAACCAGCCACTCCCCCGAGGCCGCACCGCTTTACACCGCGCCCGAACGCCTGTATCCTGCGCGGATACACCCTGCCTATGGACGCCGATGCACCGTTGTTGTCATCTTCAGCGAAAGGGTCCCGGCATGAGCGATCGAGCGGACGTACTGGTGCGGCAATTCACGGCGATCAACGACGAGACGATCGCGGCGGTCCAGGGCTTCAGCGCCGCGCAGTGGGGCGCGGTGAGCGCCGGGGAGGGCTGGCCGGTCGGCACCACCGCCCACCACCTGGCCGGGACCCATGGGATGGTCATGGGCCTGACCGAGGGGCTGGCACAAGGGCAGCCCCTCCCGCCCGTCACCTGGGACATGATCCACGGGGGCAACGCGCAGCACGCGCAGGACCACGCCGCGCCCGACCAGGGCGAGACGGTCGCCCTGCTGCGCCGCACCGGGGAAGACGTGGCCGGGCGCATCGGCGCGCTCAGCGACGAGCAGCTCGACCGCGCGAGCCCCTGGGGCCTGGCCGAGGGGGCCTCCCGCAGCGCGGAGCAGCTGATCACGCTGCACATCATCGAGCACGCCCAGGGCCACCTGGCGAGCATGCGACAGGCGGCGGGAGGCTGACAGCCGCAGACAGCCGAGGGATAGGTGATAGCGCCTGCCCCTCGGCTGCTTTTCCACTGGTACTGTCAGGGTAATTGCAACCCGCCCCTCGGGCCGTCTTGTGCGATACTCGGGCCATGAATGCACTGACGAGCGTCCCCAGTTACAAACGCCACCGGTTCCCGCCGGAGATCATCGGCCACGCCGTCTGGCTGTATTTCCGCTTCGCCCTCAGCTACCGCGACGTGGAGGAACTGCTTGCTGAGCGGGGTGTCATCCTAACGTACGAGACGATCCGCCAGTGGTGCCGCACGTTCGGCCAGACCTATGCCAACGCACTGCGTCGCCGTCGGCCACGCCCGGGCGATAAGTGGCATCTCGACGAGGTCTTCATTCGTATCAGCGGGGTGCAGCACTACCTCTGGCGCGCCGTGGACCAGGACGGCAACGTCCTCGACATCCTCGTCCGGCGCCGCCGGGATACGGCGGCGGCCAGGAAATTCTAGAGGCGGTTGCTGAAGGATCTCGCGTACGTCCCGCGCGTGGTGATCACCGACAAACTCGCCAGCTACGGGGCGGCCAAGCGCGAGGCCCTGCCCAGCGTCGCGCACCGGCAGCACAAGCGGCTGAATAACCGGGCGGAGAACTCGCACCAGCCGACGCGCGAGCGGGAGCGACGCATGAGACGCTTCAAATCGCCGGGGCACGCCCAGCGCTTCCTCGCCGCCTATGGCCCGATCGCTTCACACGTCCGCCCGCGCCGCCATCGCCTGACCGCCACCGCCTATCGCCAGACCGGCGCCGCACGCTTCGCCACCTGGCGGGCGGTCACCGGCGCCCCGGCCATGGCCTGAGTGACAAGCGCTCCGCGTACAGGCACGCCTCAGTGCGCCAGGTAGCCCGCCGATATGACTTTAGTTGACAGTGCCTCATCGAGCGGTACCGGTACGACGGGGACGAGGGTGCAGTATATGCCAAGCAGGCGAGTCCTACCCGGCGACCCCACAGCGACGCGCCCCACCGTTCCCCGAGCGAGGCACGGCAGCCCCGACCAAGCCCCCCGTTGCGCCTCGGCCTAGCCCGGCTGCTCCCCGAGATAGCGCCGCACCCAGGCGAGCATCCGCGTGTAGCAATCGACGCGATGCTCGCGGCGGCGGAAGCCGTGCCCCTCGCCGGGGTAGACGACGTATTCGTGCGGCAGCCCGGCTGCGGCCATCGTCGCGGCGACCTGGGCCGATTCCTGCGGCGGCACGCGCGTGTCGCGGTCGCCGTGCAGGATCAGCAGCGGCGACTTGATCTCCTTCAAGCGGTGGTGTGTCGAGGCGCGCTTCATCGCCGCCGGGATCTCGTGCGCCAGCCGATCCCAGTAGTCGCGCGCGACGAAGACGCGCCCGACTCGGTCGGCGTGCGCTTGCGCGGTGAACATGTTGGTCTTGCCGTAGAGGTCGATCGCCGCGTTGAAGAGATCGGGCGCGGCGACGATGGCGTGCAGCACCAGATAGCCGCCGTAGCTCTGCCCGTAGATGCCGACCTTGGTGATGTACGGCTGGGCACGCAGCCATTCACCGGCCGCCACGGCGTCGCGCGTCTGACCGCCGCCCCAGTCGGCGTATGACAACCCGGCAAAGTCGCGCCCATAGCCGCTGGAACCCCGGTACTCGACCGCCATAACCACGCAGCCCTGCCGGGCGAACCACTGCTCGACCGGGTGCCAGCCATTGCCGAAGGCGTTGGTGCCGCCGCCGTGGACCTGGACCAGCCCCGGATACCGCCGCCCCTCGTCGAAGGCGGGCGGCAGGTAAAGGTAGGCGTCGCAGTGGAGGCCGTCGAAGGAGCGATAGGGCACGCGCACCGGCGGGCGGAGGTCCGTGCCGACCTTCGTCCGGCAGTCGGTCAGGCGTCGGGGCAGGCCACCGGATGCCGGGACTGTGAAGAGATCGGGCGGGGCGGTCTGTGATGCGTGGATGATCGCGAAGGTCTGCCCATCCGGCGAGAGCGCGAAGTCCATGACGGTGCCGCTCAGATTGGTCACGGCGGCGCGCACGCCGCCATTGGCCGGGACGGCGGCGATATTCTTGTCGCCGTTGCGGAGGGAGAGGGCGTAGACCGTGCGGCCATCGGGCGACCAGGCGAGCCCCGCCCCTTCCAGCCGCCAGGAGTGCCCACCATTCGGCGTCAGCCGGGTCGTGCCACCCTCGCCCGCGTCGAGCAGCCAGATATCGGCATCGTCGCCGTACCAGTGTTCGTTGACGGTGGTCCCGACGACCGCGATCCGCCGTCCATCCGGGGACCAGGCGGCGTCGGTGTTGACGATCAGGCCGGTGGAGATCTGCCGCTCGTCCACGCCGTCGTGCGAGACGAGCCAGAGGTCGTCGTTATTGCGCTCGCCCGATCGCGACGAGACGTAGGCGAGCCAGTGCCCATCGGGCGACCAACGCGGGGTCCAGCGCGGCTCGTCCAGCGGATTCGTGTCCGCCGATCGCTGGGTGGCCGAACCCCCGGTGACCGCGACGGTGAAGACGTCGAGCGACTGGCCGTTGGACTGGATGTAGGCCAGCGTGGCCCCATCGGGCGAGAAGGAGGGCGAGCGCGTTTCCCCGGCGGAGCCGACCACCCGCCGCTCCGCCGTGCCGTCGCTCGGGACGAGCCAGATGTCCTGGCCGCCCTGGCCGTTACCCCGGACAATGGCCAGACCGCTCTCATCGGGCGACCAGGCAGGCCGGATCCCAGCTACCGGTCGTTCGCCGAGGGTGCGGTGCTCGCCGCTCGCCAGGGTGTAGACGCGCAACTGCCAGCCGAATCCGGGCTGGTCGTAGAGGCAGGCGAGTTGGGCCCCGCTCGGGGACCAACTCGGGAAACCGACGCCGGGGATGTCAACCAGCTGCTCGATCGTCTCCATGCCAGCCTCCCTGCCTACTCATTAAGCGAGATAGCGCTCGACGGCCTGCCGCGCTGCGCGGCAGGCCCAGGTCAGGCGGTTCTGCCCGCGCGTCAGGTGGATCGCGATCACGCGCGCCATGTCGCTGTCGGCGGCGAGGTTCGCGAGCTGGGTCGCCGGGGCGAGATCGGGGAGCGCGGCGGTCGTCCGGGCCGGGTCCTGGCGGAAACGCCCGTCGCGGCTGTAGCCGACGCCGATCAGCTCCCGCCCGAGCAGGCGCTGGACCGCGTTGGCCGCGCTCGCGGCGGCGGCGTCGCCGAAACTGTCGGCGGCGGCCGCCGCGTAGAAGCGTTCCAGCGCGGCGTCCAGGAGGTCGAGTTCGGCCAGGGCGGGGGAGAGATCGAATTTCCCCTCGGCGGCCCCGGCATAGCGGCGCAGGTGGCTGCGAATGTCCGCCACCGTCGCCCGGTAGTCGAACGGGTGGAGCGGGGCGTTGAGGGTGCGCAGGAGGGCGGCGGCGTAAACCTTGATGTCGCGCAGCAGGTTGTCGCGGTCGGCGATCTCCAGCGTGTCGTCCTCGGTGTGCCAGGCGATATTCGCGCCGCAGCCGCCGACCGGATAGTAGCCCTTCTCCTGAAGTAGCTCGGCGGGCATCGTGGACGAGAGCATGAAGTAGATCGGGATGCCGATGTTGTTGAAGGAGCAGTCCCCGGCGCGGATCGGGCGCAGCCCGGTCACCTCCTGGCCGGTCACGTCGCGAATGACTTCCTTGCCCAGCGTCTCGGCCTCTGCCACCCACATCACGTTGTCGTAGACCGTCGCCCAGCGGCAACCGGGGGAGTCGCAATTGATGTGGCTGACACAGTTTTCCATCAGGTCGAGCGCGAAGGTGTCGGCGTACCAGGTGCTGCCTGCGTAGCGCCCGTGCGAGTGGCCGCTCCACCAGGCGATCCGCACGCTGCGGGCCAGACCGTCGCGGTTCGCCCCGAAGACGCGGGCCAGTTCGAGCAGCGTGGCGTCGCCGGTGGCGTTGTCGCCGATGCCGACGTGCCAGGAATCGAGGTGGCCGTGGACCAGCACGAACTCGTCGGGCGCGGCGTTACCCCGGATCTCCGCGACGACGATCGGGATCGGCCGCCAGCCGACCTCGACCTGATTGGAGAAGGCGACCTCGACCGGGCCCTCGCCGAGTCGACGAACCAGTTCCTGCCCGTCGGTGCGGTTGATCGTCAGGATCGGCACCGGTGGGGTCCGCCCGAGCGAATCGAGGTCGGGCGAGCCCCAGCTGGCGGTCGTGATCCCCTCGTGGATGCGCTCGCCGGGGTTGATGAAGATCGCCGCGACCGCGCCCGATTTCTCCAGGTCGAAGGCGCGGGCGGCCATGCCCATCCCCTCGGTGATCACGATCTTGCCGCGCAGGTCGGCGTCCTGCGGCGCGGCGCGCTGCTCGCCGAAGAGGGCGGTGATGCCACTCGCGTGGTGGCCGGGGATGTAGATGAGTTCCGCGACGACCTCCTTGCCAGCCGTTGCCGGGGAGAAGGAAGGTGTCTTGACCGTGAACTGGCGATTGTCGGCGGTCGTGCGCAGCGTCGCCGGACCGGGCAGGCTGATCAGGCAGACGGGGTAGTGGACGGTGTGATCGACGCCGAACGCTCCCAATTGCCCGGTGATCGAACGGACCGCCTTTGCTTCATCCTCGGACCCCGACAGGCGGGTCAGCGTGCTGAACTCCTCGACGAGCGCCCAGGGCACGTCGATGCCGATCTGGTCGAGTAACCCCTGCTCGACGGCGGTGTCTTTCCATTGGCCAAGCGATCCTGTCGCCATCCTCATCCTCCATACCGACATACCGAAACGTTCGCGTCGTTGTGTCGTGCTCGCTGTTGTCGCGGTGGGGGCGAGTTTCAGACCTGCCCCGACACGACCAACAGAGATGCACCCAGGTCGTCCCCGTGCGCTCAGAGCCCGTGCCGCTTCAGGAAGCTGTGGACCGTGGCGTTCCAGGCGATCGGTTCCTCGCGGGCCGCGCCGTGGTAGGCCTCCTGCAGGATTGCGAACTCGCTGTTGGTGAGCTGCTGGTGCCACTCGTAGGACAATTCGATCGTCTTCTGCGGCTCGTGCCCGCCGACGATCACCAGCGACGGCACCTGGAGGGCGTTGTGCTCAGGGTAGCGCGGGCGCATATCCCAGCCGTAGAAGGCCCGCAGTGCCTTGCTCGCGCTCTCCGGCGTGCCACCGAGTCCGGCGGTCAGCGTGGACGAGAACGCGGCGGCTGGCGTGCCGCGCCGCGCCGGGTTGCTGGTCGGCGGCCCCTCGGCCTCCCATTCGTACGAGCGGGGCTGGAGGACGACGGTCGGTTTCCCCTGCGCCGCCGCCGCGACCTGCTCATCGAGCCACTGCACGCCGAGCGGCCAGAAGTACGGCGTGGTATGGCCGACGATCAAGGCGAGCGCGCGGTCGGGATAGTCGAGCCCGAACTGGCAGGAGATCACCCCGCCGAGCGACGCCCCGCCGACGATCGCCTTCTCGATACCGAGGTCGTCGAGCAAGTTCTTCAGGTCGCGCGCGAAATCGGCCATCGTCCATTCGCCGTCCGGGCTGCCAGAGCGCCCGGTACCGCGCCGGTCGAAGGTGATCACGCGGTAGAACTGCGAGAAGTAGGGGAACTGGTAGGGCATCCAGGAGATGTGATGGTGCGCCTGCAAGACGAGTGGTATCCCCTCGCCCGCCGATTCGTAGAAGAGTTCGACGCCGCCGGCGTTGATGCGTGGCATGGCAACCCCCTCTCGCGCTCTTGTCTGGCCGTGGGCGACGATCCGTCCCGGTCGTGCTATTCCGCCTCGATCTCGATGTGGCCGCTGGTACGCTCCTCCAAGTCCCTGATCGCGATCCGGCAACGCTGTAGGAGTTGGGCTTCGTCGGACATTTCGCTCAGCAGTTCCGGCCGCTCTTCTTGCGAAAAGAGTTCGATTTTGTACGCCCATTTCGCGATATCGAGCAGGTATGATGTCTCCGTACGCTCCAGTCCGGGGGTCTGCCCGAGCGTGACGAGCATGAAATCGCGCAGTTCCTTGTTGTCATGAAAGATCGTCTCGATCACGATATCATAGGTGCCGGTGGTGACACCGATGTAACGTATCTGTTGCAGTGGTCTGAGCGCGGCGAGGGCCTCGGCCACCTTGCCTGGATGCACCTTCAACCCGATGATCGTCCGCACACCGAAGCCCGCCTTGAACGGTTCGGGTTGGGCCACAATCTGGATCGTGCGCTCATCAAGCAAGCGCTTCATGCGCCGCCGTACCGTCGCCTCGTGGATGCTCAGTCGGCGAGCGATCTCGGTGTGCGAGAGTCGCCCATCAGCCTGGAGCAATGCGATGATGCAGCGGTCGGCCAGGTCGAGCTTCGTCATTCTCACTTCCTAAAAGTAGGGAATTCGTCACAGGAAGTATGAATCTGATTGTGTTTTGTTGTCAAGCGATTGACAGATGATGGAAATCGTTGCTACACTCAAGTAGTACAGACTAGATGCGAGACGCGGCATTCGCCGCAGCCCTGATTCCGGGTGATCACCTCCAGAGCATTGCTCGTGTCGGTGACGTTGGCCAACGCTCCCAGATAGCGGAGCTTCTTTCCCCCATCCCCATCATTCGCATACTCAAGGAAGGAGACCGCGATGGAGGACCGTTCGCAGTTTGCGCAGGCTCAGGATCTCGCTGGTCGATTGCTCTACGGGCAGATCAGTCGCCGCACGTTCCTTCGGCGGGCCGCCGCCATCGGGCTATCGGGCGGCACCATCGCCATGATCCTGGCTGCCTGTGGCGGCACCGCCGCGCCGACGGCGACCACCGCCCCGCTCCCGACGCCGACGATCGTCCCGACCGCCAGGCCGGTGATCGCCGGTCAGTCGACCGCGCCCGCCTCCACCGCCCCGTCGGCGACCCCGGTGGCCTCCACCGCCCCCACTTCAGCGGCCCCGTCGGCCGCAGCTTCGGCCGCACCCTCGGCGGCGAGCCAGGCGGTGCCCGGCGGGAAGCTGGTTGTCGGTATGGCCGGCGAGCCAATCGGGCTCGATCCGGGCGGTCCGTCGAATGTGAACTCGCACACGCTCGAGATGCACATGTACGACTCGCTGCTGGCGATGGACACCCAGTTCAAGATTTATCCCTGGCTGGCAACCTCCTGGAAGCTCTCGGAAGATCAAAAGAGTTACATCTTCTCCCTCCGCAAGGACGTGACCTTCCACGACGGCACGCCGTTCAACGCGGCGGCGGTGAAGTTCACCTTTGATCGCATCCCTAAGCCAGAGACCAAGTCGAGTTCGGCGATCGCGATCCTCGGCGCGTTCTACGACACGAGCGAGGTTATCGACGACTACACGGTCGCGGTGAAGTTCAAGCAGCCCTATGCGCCCTTCCTGAGCGGCGTCACGACGGCTTTCCTGGCGATAGTCTCACCGACTGCCGCCCAGAAAGGCGGCGCGGACTTCCCGACCAAGCCGGTCAACGCCGGGACCGGGCCATACATGTTCAAAGAGTGGATCCCGAAGCAGAGCGCCACGATGGTCCGGAACCCGAACTACAAGTGGCCGGCGGAAATGTTCAAGAATCGCGGCACCGGCTACCTCGATGAGATTACCTATCGTTTTGTACCGGAGAACGCGACACGCCAGGCATTGCTCGATAACGGCGAGGCGCAGTTGATCGATGCGGTGCCGACGCAGAACGTCGCCCGGGTCCGCAGCAATACCAACCTCCAGATGCTGATCGCGCCGCGCGCGGGCGGGGCGAAGATGACCGACCTCAACACGAAGAAGGCCCCGCTCGATCAGCTCGAAGTGCGCCAGGCGCTGATCTACGGCTTCAATCGTGAGGAGCTGGTCAAGAGCCTCTTCCAGAATATTTTCCCGCCCGCCGGCTCGCCGCTCAGCCCGGCGACCTTCGGCTACGACAAGTCGGTCGAGACGCTTTATTCCTACGATCCGGCGAAGGCGGCCCAATTACTCGACACGGCGGGCTGGAAGATGGGCAGCAGCGGTCTGCGCGAGAAGGGCGGGCAGCAGTTCAAGCTGAATTGCCTGATCGGGACCTCCGAGGAGGACAACGCCATCGCGCAGATCATGCAGGCGCAGTTCAAGCCCCTCGGTGTCCAGATCGACATCAACGTGATCGCCGGGACGGCGCTGACCACGGCCAAGCAGCAGGGGCAGCATCATATCGGCTTCAAGATCGCCGTCTACCAGGACCCCGACATCCTGGGTGTCTACTTCCATTCGCGCTCGATCGGGGGGTTCAACTACACCTTCTATCAGGATGCCGAACTGGATGGGCTCTTCGACCAGGGTGTCACGACCCTGGATGCCGAAAAGCGCAAGGACATCTATGCCAAGGCGCAGAAGTACATGATGGACAAGGCGCTGCTGCTCCCGATCTACTACCTCGCGAATGTCTCGGCGGCGACCGCCAAAGTGCAGGGACTTTTCAATGACACCGCCGGGTACTACTGGCTCCACGATGCCTGGCTGAAGGGTTGAGCCATGAGCGCCTATATCCGCGGCCGACTCCTGCGGGCAATCCCGGTCATGCTTGGTGTGTTGACCCTGGTCTTCCTGATGATCCATCTGCTGCCGGGCGATCCGGCGGCGGAGATCGCCAGTCGCGGCCCAGGCATGTCCCCGGAGGCGATCCAGTCTATCCGGGTGCAACTGGGGCTCGATCAGCCGATCCAGGTGCAGTACCTGCGCTTCCTTTCGCGCACGGCGCAGGGCGATCTGGGGCGGTCGATCATCACGAATCAGGCGGTCAGCACGATGATCCGCCAGCAGGTCGGGCCGACCGTGCAACTGACGTTCGCCGGGATCGCTACCGCCGTCCTGATCGGCGTGCCGCTGGGACTGATCGCGGCGGTGCGCCACAATACCTGGGTGGACACCACCAGCATGACAGTCGCCCTGCTCGGGGTCTCGATGCCGAGCTTCTGGTTGGGGCTCCTGCTGATCTTTCTCTTCGCGGTGCGCCTGAAGTGGGTGCCCATCCTCTCCGGGGGCGACCTGAAGGGTCTGATCCTCCCGGCGTTGACCCTCGGCATCGGGGCTTCGGCGATCATCGCGCGGCTGGTCCGGTCGAGCATGCTGGAGGTCCTGCGCCAGGAGTACATGACGACAGCCAGGGCCAAGGGGCTGCGCAGTCGCGTCGTCATCCTGCGTCACGGGTTGAAGAATGCGCTGATCCCGGTCGTGACGATCATCGGCCTGCAGTTCGGGGCGCTGCTCGGCGGCGCGGTGGTGATCGAGACCGTCTTCGCCCGGCGCGGGATCGGACGGATGGCGATCGACGCGATCCTCGCGAAAGACTTCCCCGTGGTCCAGGGCACCGTCCTCTTCGCCGCCCTGGTCTACCTGACGGTCAACCTGGCGGTCGACGTGCTCTATTCCATGCTCGATCCGCGGATTCGATACGATTAGGCGGTGGTCGGTGGTCGGTGGTGCCGGGGAGGGCCAAAGTCGTGGGCTATCCCCGTGCCACCGACCACCGGCGGCCAGAGCGGAAGCGATAATGGTGGCAGAGGCATCGGAAGTCGAGAAGGTGCAGGTAGCGGGGGTGGGCCTGCGTGCGCGCGTCCGGACCGAGGGGCTCTGGCGCGGCGTCTTCCGCGGCCTGCTGCGGAATCGCGGCGCATTGGTCGGCCTGGCCTTGTTGACGGTGCTGCTGCTGCTGGCGGTCCTCGCCGACTTCGTCGCGCCCTACCAACCGAATGCCATCTCCCCAAGGAACGAGTTGCAGGCACCGAGCGGGAATCATCAATTCGGCACCGACCAGTTCGGGCGGGACATCCTGAGCCGGATCATCCACGGGACGCGCCTCTCGTTCCAGGTCGGCTTCATCGCGGTCGGGATCGCGCTGGTATGCGGCGTGACCCTCGGCCTGCTCTCGGGGTACTACGGGCGCTGGGTCGATGCGCTGGCGATGATGTGGATCGACATCATGCTCGCCTTCCCGGGCATCCTGCTGGCGCTGGCGATCGTCGCGGTGCTCGGGCCGAGCCTGCTGAACCTGATGATCGCCGTCGGCATCTCGGCCGTCCCGAGCTACACCCGCCTGGTGCGCGGGGCCGTGCTGGCGACGAAGCAGCAGCAGTACGTCGAGGCGGCGCGCGTGGTCGGCGTGAGCGACACCGCGATCATGTTCAAGCACATCCTGCCGAACGTGCTCGCCCCGGTGATCGTCCTCGCCACGCTGGGGATCGGCGGCGCGATCCTGACCGGCGCGTCCCTCTCCTTCCTTGGTCTGGGGGCGAAGCCGCCGACCCCCGAGTGGGGGGCGATGCTCAGTACCGGGCGCAACTATCTCACCATCGCCCCCTGGATCACCCTCTTCCCAGGCCTAGCGATCATGATCACCGTCCTCTCGATCAACATGCTCGGCGACGGGCTGCGCGACGCGCTCGACCCGCGTCTCAAGCGGTAAGGCACGGGTTGTTGGTCGTCGGTCGCCCCGGTCGTCAGCCGGGAGCGAGATGCGTTCTGCTCGCAGCCACACGGCTCGTGGCGTGCCCCCTGACGACCGGCGACCGACGACCGACGACCCGTAAAGGAGCGGTGCCAATGGAGGACATCCTCAGCTACATCGACGCGCATCGCGACGAGTACATCGCGCGAATCCAACGGGCCTGCCAGCAGCCGAGCATCTCGACGCAGGATATCGGCATCGTCGAGATGGCCGAGCTCTGCCGCACGATGCTGACCGATGTCGGCGCGCAGGCGCGGATCATCCCGATCGAGGGCGGCAACCCGGTCGTTTTCGGGCAGATCGACGGCCCCAGCAAGCGCATCCTCAACATCTACAATCACTACGATGTGCAGCCGCCCGAGCCGCTGGAGCTGTGGGACTCCGCGCCCTTCGCGGCGGACGTGCGCGACGGGCGCATCTGGGCGCGCGGCGTCGGCGACAACAAGGGCCACCTCGTCGCGCGCCTCTGCGCGGTCGATGCCTGGCGCAAGGTGCGCGGCGATCTGCCGCTGACGATCCGCTTCATCTACGAGGGCGAGGAGGAGATCGGCAGCCCGAACCTGGAGCGCTTCGTCCACGAGCACCGCGATCAGATCACCCCCGCCGACGGTTGCATCTGGGAGGGCGGCGGCAAGGATTTCAACGGGACCATCCGGCTCTCCTGCGGCCTGAAGGGAATCTGCTACGTCGAGTTCTCGGCGCGCGGCGCGAACACCGACATGCACTCCAGCCGGGCGACGATCGTGCCGAACCCGGCCTGGCGGCTGATCTGGGCGCTCGCCTCGCTGAAGGGGCCGGATGAGCGCGTGCTGATCGAGGGCTTCTACGATAAAGTGCTGGTCCCGACACCCCAGGAGGAACGGGCGCTGGAGGCGATGCCGTTCGAGGGCGAGTCATTCCTGCGCAACTTCGGGCTCGATAGCTTCCTGCTCAACCTGGAAGGGCTGCCGCTGAAGGTGAAGGACATGTTCCTGCCGACCTGTACGGTCTGCGGCTTCGGCAGCGGCTACACCGGTGCCGGCCTCAAAACCGTGCTGCCCGGCGCGGCGAGCGCCAAGGTCGATATGCGCCTCGTCCCCGACCAGGACCCGCAGGAGATCTTCCGGCTGCTCCGCGCCCACCTCGACCGCAACGGCTTCGAGGATGTGGAGGCGCGCCTGCTCGCGGCCGAGCACCCGGCCAAGACCGACCTCGACGCGCCGCTGGTCAAGGCGGTGCAGAACGTGGTCCGCACGCTCCACGGCCATGAGCCGGTGACGGTGCCGATCACGCCGGGGAGCGGCCCGATGTACGCGCTCTGCCAGGCGATCGGGATCCCCTCGGTCTCCGGCCCCGGCGGCGGCAACCCCGAATCGAAGATTCACGCGCCGAACGAGAACATGATCGTGGAGGATTACATCAACGCGATCAAGGGGATGGCGCTGCTCTACGACGAGTTCGCGCGGAGCTGATGGGCCTATGCGCGCCCGCGCTAAGGCGCGGGCGTACCGCGCGGGCGGGCGGTGTGGCCGCGTCGCGCCTCTGCAGTCGCCAGCGGCGCTGGACAAGGGAGGATGGGGGGATGACGATCGCGATCAAGAGCGCGCAACTGATCGATGGCACAGGCGGCGAGCCGATCCGCGATGGCCTGGTGTTGGTCGATCGCGACCGGATCACGGCGGTGGGGCGCGAGGCGGACCTCGGTATCCCCGACGGCGCGGAGGTGATCGACCTCGGCGCGCAGACGATCCTGCCCGGCCTGGTCGATCCGCACACGCATCTGACGATCAACCCAGGGAAGCGCGGGCTGCTCGGCCAGTTCACAGGGCTGGCCGAACCCGACGCCTTGCAGGGTGCGCGGGCGGCGCACAACCTGCGCCTCGACTTCCTTTCCGGGATCACCACGCAGCGCGCGATCGCCGAGGTCAACTGGAACGACATCGCCATGCGCCGCGCGATCGACGATGGCTGGATTCCGGGGCCGCGCCTCCTCTGCACGACGCGCGGTATCACCTCCTCGCACGGGCACGGTGCGCCGAGCTGGATGTTCGACGGCCCGGACGAGATCCGCAGGGCGGTGCGCGAGAACCTGCAACACGGTGCCGATTTCATCAAAATCCTGGTGCTGGACCGCACCCCGACCAGCGCCAGCTACTCGGCCGAGGAGATCCAGGTCGCGGTGGACGAGGCGCACCGCGCGGGCAAGCCGATCACCGCGCACGCCAGCGCGCGACCCGATACCTCGCTGCGGCTCTGCCTGGCGGCGGGGGTCGACTCGGTCGAGCACGCTATCCCGCAGAACGACGAGCAGATCAACCTCTACCTGGAGAGCGGCGCGGCCTTCGTGCGCACCTTCACGATCGGCTTCCAGACGCAGACCGACTGGGCCTGGTTCGCGGGCCGCTCGATCGAGGAGCGGGTCGCGACGATGCGCCAGATCGTCCGCGACACGATCGAGAAGCCACCGGCGGAGGCCGGTTTCGCCGACTACTACAAGACGGGCTTGTCGCTGCGCGACCGGGTGCGCAACACCCTGGAGAACGTGGTCCCCTTCTTCCAGAAGGCGGTGCGGCAGGGTGTCCGCTGGACGGTCGGGATGGACAGCATGCACGGCCTGATCGCTCACGAGATCGGGACGCTGGTCGATTGGGGCCTCACCCCGATGCAGGCCATCCTCGCCTCGACGAAGCAGGCGGCGGAGGTCTGCTGCGTGATCAAGGACTGCGGGACACTCGAAGCGGGCAAGTATGCCGACATCATCTCCGTGGATGGCGATCCGCTCGACGACATCTGGGCGATGGCCCGCCCGCGCTTTCTGATGAAGGCGGGGCGGCGCTTCGATCACCTGTCGCTCTTCTAAGTGGGGAGCCGAACAGACGTGGCCAGAAAGCCAGCGGCCCCGACGACATTGGTCGGGGCCTTGCTCGGGACGCGATAGCAGGCCGTCGTTGCTGCGGTCTGAAAGGGGGATCGACATGGCTGGGACGGTGGTGATCACGGCGGCGCGGCTGATCGACGGGACGGGGAGCGCGCCGATCAACGATGCGGCGATCGTCGTTGCGGGGGACCAGATCACGGCGGTCGGCACGCGCGCAGCGGTGCAGGTGCCGGACGGGGCGACGACGATCGACCTGGGCGATCGGACGCTCCTGCCGGGCCTGATCGACGCGCACAGCCACATCACGATCAATCCGGGGCTGGCCGGGATCATCGGCCAGTTGGAGGGCATCAACGAGGTGGACACGCGGCAGGTGCTGCGCGGGGCACGCAACCTGCGCCTCGATCTGGCCTCGGGCGTGACGACGATGCGGATCGTCGGCGAGGTGCACTACAACGACGTGGTCATCCGCGACGCGATCGCCGACGGCTACATCGTCGGGCCGCGCCTGCTGATCAGCGGGCGGGCGATCACCTCCTCGAACGGGCACGGCTCGCGCGTCCCACCCTGGATCGTCGATGGCCCGGACGAGATGCGCCGCGTCGTGCGCGAGCAGTTCCGGATGGGCTGCGACTTCGCCAAGCTGATCGTCACCGGGCGACAGTACGTGCGGAACGCCAAGGAGTATCTGGGCTTCACGGAGGCGGAGATCGCGGCGGCGATCGAGGAGGCGCACCGGATCGGCAAGAAGATCGGCGCGCACCTGCGGGCCGACCTCGACACCGGCCTGCGGATCTGCCTCCAGCACGGCCTCGATTTCACCGACCACGTCTTCCCGATCGACCAGGAGTCGATCGAGCTCTACCTCGCGGGCGGTTCGATCGGCGTGCCGACATACACGATCGCGCTGCAGACGCAGGTGGACTGGAATGTCCTGCGCGGCAAGTCGATCGCCGCGCGACTGGCGCACGTTCGCGAACTCGACCGGCAACGACTGGCCCGCACCGACTTCAACGACACGGCGATCGAGGCGCGGATTCGCTGGATTCGCGAGCGCGCCGCCGAAGACTTCCTGCGGTCGGTCGCGGCGGGCGTGCCCTTCTGTGCGGGCACCGACGCGATGCACGGCCTCTTCGCCCACGAACTGGAGATCATGGTGAAGTGGGGCCTGCCGGCGATGGACGCCATCCGCTCCGCGACCCTCGGTGCCGCGCAGGCGCTCGACATCGCCGACGAGACTGGCTCGCTGGTCGCCGGGAAGGCCGCCGACATCATCGCCGTCGCGGGCGATCCGCTGGCCGATATCACCGCGCTCGGGCATGTCGATTTCGTGATGCGCGCGGGCGAGCGCTACGAGTCGGCGGCCCTGACGACGGAGTGAGGGTAGCCGCTGGGCGACACTCGCGGCGCATAGCGGCCAGGGCGGGAACGCCGAACCTTCCCGCCCTGGCCGCTTGCTCCGTAATCAGATCCGGCGGACGATCACCAGCAGCTTGGCGTCGGCGTGCGTGGTGGCCCCCTCGCCGCGCCTTGTTCCTGCTCACCAGCGAATCACCCGCCGCGCCTTTCGGCGCGCAGCTCCTGCGTATCGCGATCCCCGTCAACGCGCCCACCCGTGGTTTACTTCAAGCGCGCCCGGTCGCGACATGCGGGATGCCCGGAGCATGTCACCAATACAAGGGGTAGTGATGGCGACCGATACACCTGCTCCGTGTTTCGGGCATGTGGCGTTCCGCGTGCCCGACCTGGAGCGCAGCATCGCCTGGTACAAAGCGGCCTTCGGCGCGCGGGAGATCTTCCGGGCCAACCGGGACGATGGCGCGACGCAACTGGTCTACCTGGAATTCGCACCGGGGCAGTGCATCGAACTCTTCCCCGATGGGCAGCACCCGATCGTGGAGCCCGAGGCACCGATCGGCTACGCCCACTTCTGCCTGGTCGTCGATGACCTGTCGGCCACGCTGGCGCACCTGTCCACGCTCGGCATTGCCCCGGTGGCCCCTGTGCTGGCCGTTCGGTCCATCCGCGGCTGGATCCTGGCACTCGAGTGACCGGACTGCCAGAAAATCGCGCCGGATGAACGAAACGGCCAGCATAGGGAGGCCTATTTCCACGCGCGCCCCTTACCCTAACGGGGCAATCTCAGCACAAGGTGTACAACCTCATCTGTCTGGATGTGATGCGGTCCGCTGCAGGTCCGTGCCGACGGTGAACTACACCGGAT
>JAABUN010004892.1_pt1 | contig 17418 bp, 13 predicted proteins | sample 5559311 | NCBI WGS metagenome assembly JAABUN01 (sample SAMN10711877, study PRJNA513370) | rock metagenome | isolation source: Antarctica rocks | place: Antarctica: Victoria Land, Siegfried Peak sud
ACACGCGGAGGTCGGCGTGGAGGCGGGCAACCTCGGCGCGGGCGTCCGCGACCGCTACGGGACGGTTCGGTGTCGGAAGCAGCAGCCGCGCCCGGACGTGCAACTCCGCGCCCACCTTCGCGACGGCTGTCCCGCGTCAAGGAATCTGCATGCTTTGGCGCGTTGGGAGTGGTGTGGTGAGCTCGGCGTCTGACGCGTTGTCGTCGACGGGCGCTGCGGGCTCGGCGAGGTAGCGCGCGATCGGCCGGTCACCGTCGAGCATCTCGTGCGGATGGACGTGGTTGTAGAGCTCGCGGAACGCCTGGACCATGACGGTCATCTCGGTGCCGTCGGCGGGCAGTTCGCGCCAGAGCTGCTCGATCTTGATCGCGCCGTGGTAGCGCTCGATGACGCCGTTGGTCTGCGGCGAGCGTCGGCGCGTGCGGACGTGGGTCACCTCCGGCCGCGAGTCGATGAACCGCGCGAACGCGGCCGCCTTGAAGCAGGGCCCGTTGTCGGTGACCAGGAAGATCGGCGCGAGCTGTCCCGTGGCGAGGTCGGTGAGGTCGTCGAGCAGCGGGCGGCCGAGCAGCTCGGCCGCGGCGTCGAGCGCGAGCTGCACGGAGGCGATCGCGTCGCGGTGGGTCTGCGTCGCGGTGACCGGCCCGGCCAAGACCATCTTGGTGGCGTAGTCGATGACGTCCCCCGAGCGCCACGTCCCGCCGCCGGAGGTCTCTAACTCAAAGAAGTCCATCTGCCAGACGCGGTTTCTGCGGGTCGGCAGCGCGACGAACGCCTCGCGGCGCGCGCCGGCCAGGTCACGGCGCTCGCGGACGTAGTCGACCGGGAGGACGAGCCCCGCCTCGCGCAAGATGCGCAGGCATGTGGCCTCGGCGACCTGCAAGCCGTGCTCGTGGCGACACAGCCAGGCGATCTTGCGGTGCCCCCACATCGGGTACTTCAACGCCAGCTCGACGACGATCGCGCGGATCCCGTCACGGGCAGGCGTCGGCCACGGGCCACGGACATGGTGGCCGGTGTGATGGCGGGCGCGGCGGTCGTAGTAGGTGCGCGCGGGCAGCCCAACGGCCCGGCAGAACCGGCTCACCGACAGACCGTGCTCGACACGCAGTTGCTCGAGCTCAGCGAAACCCCAGGCTCCCAGCCCCGCCGCGCTTGAGCGCGCGCAGCTCGACGTGCGCCTCGCCGAGCGCCCGCGTGAGGTCGTCGAGCTCCTCCGCCAGGCGGGCCTCGCGGCTGGTCGGCTTGGCGGCGCTGGCCCCGTGCTCCAGGCCGCCGCGGCCGCCGGCAAGAAACTGCTCCTTCCACTTGCCGATCGAGGTCTCACTGATGCCGTGGCGCCGGGCGGCCTCGGCCTGGGTGCTCTCCCCCGAAAGGACCGACAACACGATCTTCAACTTCACATCGACAGGGTGCTTGGGCGGGCGCGCCACGGCAGTTCTCCTCACGGGTCAGGGGAGCCGGCGCGGCGACGCGCACGGCTGGTCACCCAGCCGGCAGCACTCGCCCTACGGGCTCGCTCGCCGACTGACTGACCAGCCGCCCACCCTCTCGCTCGGGCTCAACAAACGACTGTGCGGAGAATCATGACGCGGGACACCGACGCCCCAGCTACACCACTTCTACCGACTTGACCCACTCAATGGATCGCCAATACGACGATCGCCAGCGCAACGTACGTCTGAACTGCCCAGAAGCCGCTTACGATTCCGTGACGCATGCGAGAAGTCCTCGATGAGAACGCAGCACTTCGTCCCGCAGATGGCGTTGGACGCCAGCCCTGCGACACGGCTGGACTCCAAGGCTGTAAGTCGATCTTGCGCCGCAGACATGTCGTAAGCGCGGCGCAAGAACTGTCGGTGAACCTTCTGCCCGTGAGCGCTGAGAATCAGCGGTGCGTGCTCGTTGGCAATCGTCGTCGCGTCGCCAGACACGAGGCTTCGGCGGCGTGAGCACATCACGACCCGCCATCGACGACTACGCGTTCTTGTCGGATTGCCATTCAGCGGTGCTCATTGATCGCGCGGGCTCCGTGGATTGGTGGTGTGTTCCACGCTTTGATTCGCCGTCGATCTTCGGGCGGCTGCTCGGCCCAGACGCAGGACATTTCGCGCTGCGGCCGACAGCCGGCTTCGAAGCGAAGCGCCAATACGTGTCTGACAGCCTGGTGCTCTGCACCACGTTCACGACCGCGACGGCAGAAGCAACGGTAACCGACGCGCTCGGCTTCGAGCTTGGCGCGCGGGGGCATGACATCGGAGTGCGAAGCCCGCACGTCCTGCTTCGGCGAGTGGAGGGGATTCGGGGCAAGATGGAGATGGCCCTCGAGTTTTGTCCGCGCTTGGAGTACGGGCTGACCGTCCCCAATGTCGTGCGCTCGCTGGACGGGGTACTCGCCCGTGGCGGCCCGGTATCGCTGGCACTTAGCACTTCGATCGAGCTCTCAGCCGGCGAAGGAGGCGCAGGCGGCCGATTCATGGTCGGAGCGGGCGAGACGGTGGACTTCAGACTCGCGTATGCCCGCTCCGCCGAACCGTCGGACGACACCGAGCAGCTTGAGCCGACGATCGAAGACACGATCGCCGGGTGGCGGTCCTGGGCTCAGCTGCACGAGGACTATGAGGGCCGTCACCGCCAGGAGGTTCGACGCAGTTCGATGGTGCTGCAAGGCCTCACCTATCAACCGACCGGCGCGGTGGTGGCAGCGGCCACGACGTCGCTGCCCGAACAGATCGGCGCAGAGCTGAACTTTGACTACCGGTTCGCGTGGCTGCGCGATCTGAGCCTCACCATTCGGTCGCTGTGGATCGCAGCGTGTCCCGACGAAGCCGGGCGGCTATTCAACTGGATCGCCGACGCAACCGGTCACCTCGACGGGGAGCGCGTGCAGATCATGTACGGAGTCGAGGGCGAACGCGTCCTGAGTGAGCATGAACTTGACCACCTTCCCGGGTTTCGGGGGAGCCGACCGGTCCGCGTCGGTAACGCGGCGTGGGATCAAGAGCAGCTCGATGTGCTCGGCGAGGTGCTTGATGCGGCCGAGCAGATGCGCCAGCAGCTCGGCGACCTCGACGAGTCCACTCAGCGGCTCTTGATCGCGCTCGCTGAACGTGCCGCCTCGACGTGGCGAGAGCCTGACGCCGGGATGTGGGAGGTGCGCGACCAACTTCGCCAGTACGTGTCCTCCAAGGTGATGTGCTGGGTGGCCCTCGACCGCGCCACTAGGCTGGCTCCGCTACTTGGCGACCGCGCCGACCCGCAACGGTGGTCGCAGACGCGAGAGCATGTGAAGACCGCGGTTCTGGCCAAGGCTTGGAGCGAGCAGGCGGGGGCCTACACCGGTGCCTTTGGCTCCGATGACCTCGACGCCTCGGTCCTTCTGCTTCCGCTCGTCGGTTTCCTCGACGCGCGCGACGAACGCATGTGGGCGACGATCGAGGCAATCGAGCGAGAGCTCGGCGACATAGGCCTCGTGCGTCGGTGGCCCGACGACCCGATGGGCTTTCTGATCTGCACCTTCTGGCTCGTCGAATGTCTGGCATTGGGAGGCGAGCTCACTCGCGCCGAGCAGTGGTTCGCGACAGCGACCTCCTACGCCAACGACCTAGGCCTCATGGCCGAAGAAGCTGACCCCGACCGCAAAGAGCTCTTGGGAAACTTCCCACAGGCCTTCTCGCATGTCGGACTCATCAACGCCGCGTGGCGCCTTACCGAGGCCGCGCAACCGTCACCACCAAAGGACGAGACATGAGCGGACGCCTGGACGACCTTGTCGCCCTGATCACGGGGTCGGATTCGGGAATTGGACAAGCGACAGCAATCGAGTTCGCCAAAGAAGGCGCCGACGTGGTCGTGCACTACCTCGACGACGCGGAAGGCGCCGAACAGACACGCAAGGCGATCGAGACTCACGGCCGCCGTGCCATCGCCGTGCAAGCCGACATCAGCGACGAAACGGCGGTTGGTCGGCTCTTTGATCAAGCGCATAGCGAGTTCGGGCGAATTGACATCCTCGTCAACAACGCCGGAGTCGACGCCTCGGGCGACGAGATCGCCGACCTCTCCACCGAGACCTTCGACACCGCGATCAAGACCAATCTCTACGGTGCCTTCTTCTGCTGCCGACGCTACGTCCAACTGCGCAAAGCGGGCAGCCATCCCGGAGGCAAGATCATCAACGTGACCTCCGTGCACCAAGAGATTCCGAACGCCGGCGGAGCCGACTACGACTGCTCAAAGGGCGCCCTGCGTATGCTCACCCGAACACTCGCCCTCGAGCTCGCACCGCTGCGCATCAACGTCAATAGCCTCGGTCCCGGCATGGTTCTCACCCCCTTCAACCAAGCCGCCATCGACGATCCCAAGCTTCTCGAAGAACAAGTCCAGAGCATCCCGTGGAAGCGCGCCGCCGAACCGGCAGAGATCGGCCGTCTCGCGGTCTTCCTCGCTTCAGCCGACAGCGACTACGTCACCGGAGCAACGTACTTCATGGACGGAGGACTCATGATCAACCTCGGCCAAGGTGCGTGATCGTCTCACAGCGGTGGGCACTCGCGTTCTGACCAGCGACACGTTGCCGCATTCGGAACGAATCCGTCGGTAAGCCGCCGACGTGCCTTGTAGAGCAACTCGTTGATGGTTGTCCGCGTCGCCTCCACTGCCGGCCTCCCCCTCTCCTTGAGCGCGCGACCCGTGAACCACGCGCCGAGCTCACGACCGCCGTCCAAGTCGCGGATGGTCGCCAGTCCGCGACCCGTTCGGTCTGGCCTGACTCCCTGGGTTCGGTCCGACCTTTGTGAGAGTTCTACCCGCCCACGATCATGGGCGAGGAAGAAACGACTCACGTGAAGCGACGCCGGCACGCCCGGAGCAGGTCTTCCGCAAGTTGCGGGAGGCCGACCGGATGCTCGGCGAGGGCAAGACCGTTCCGGAAGGTCGCCCGGCCTTGGAGGTGTCGGAGAACACGTATCACCGTGGCAGCGCCAGTTCGGCGGGATGAAGGCCGACGACGCCAAGCGGCCCTGCCACGCCTGCGACTCCACGACCTTTGGCATGTATTCGGCCCCCTCGCCGTGCAGGCCTTCCCGCTTTCAGACCTGAAGGCGTACATGGGCCACGCCGAGATCGCGTCCACCATGATCTACGTGCGTCACGCCCCGTCTACAGATATTGCGGCTCGTACGTCGGGCGTCCGCAACGCATCGCGCTGACACCCGACGTATGAGATCTCGGTGTCTGACGGCGACCGAGGGTGAGATGTGGGCCGAAGCCAGGTTACGGGAGCAGCGTGAGGGTGTCCGTCGACGAGGTCTCGTCGCTTGTGCTGCTCAGGTGGCCTCGCGCACCCTCGTAGCGCCAGAGCTGGCTCGGACAGGAGACTGCCTGACGCACGCTGCCAGAGCGTTCTGTTCGACGAAGGGCAGCCGGTCATCGCGTCGGGGTATCCGGCGCTCGTATGAGCGCCGGGATGAACGCCGCCGTGGTCCGGTAAAGCGTTCAGTTGAGCGGCCGCACCTCGGCGGGCAGCGCGGCGCCCTCGAGCAGTCGGGCGCCCGTGTCGGCGAGCGCGGTGAGCGCGATCCTCTGTGACCATGGACCGTAGGACAACCGAGCGACCCCAAGTGCGGCGAGCTCGGACTGGGGGAGGCTCCCGGGGGCGCCGATGACGCTCAGCTTGCGCTCTCCGATGCCCTCGACGAGCGCCCGCACCGTCGGTTCGTCGAGCTTCCCCGGCACGAAGACGCACGCGGCCCCGGCTCCGAGAAAGGCCCGGCCGCGTTCGATGGCGTCCGCGAGGACGTCCGCGGGATCGCGATCGCCGGCCTTGAGGAACGCATCCGTGCGGGCGTTGAGCACGAAGGGGACCCCCTCGGCTTCCCCGGCTTCGACCGCAGCCTCGACGGCCGCGACGGACCGGTCGAGCGGCTGCATCTCGTCCTCGAGGTTCCCGCCCACCGCTCCGGCGGCGATGGCACGCCGCACCGTCGTCGAGACGTCGCCGTATCCGGCTTCGAGGTCGGCGCTGACAGGTAGCGGCACCGCTTCCGCGATCCTGCCGATGGCGGTGATCATGTCGTCCAGCGGGATCGCCTGGCCGTCCGGATACCCGTACGAGGCGGCGATGGAGTGGCTCGCCGTGGCCAGCGCCCGGCACCCGGGGAGCCCGGCCACGATGGTGGCGCTGATGACGTCCCACACGTTGACGAGGACGAGCAGATCCGGGCTCTCGTGAAGCCGAAGGAGGTCGGCGGACTTCTCAGCGGGGGTCATGTCCGAACCGTACCTGCCGGCCGGGGTTGACCCAGTGGCGAGTGGGTACCGGAGCGCCATGGCGAAGATCGGCTATTTCCTGAGCAGTGAAGAGTTCGGGCCCCGCGAGCTGGTGGCCCAGGCGAAGCGAGCGGAGGAGGCGGGCTTCGAGTGCCTGTGGATCTCCGATCACTATCACCCATGGATCGGCGCGCAAGGCCAATCCGGCTTCGTCTGGGGGATGCTCGGGGCCATCGCACAGGTGACCGAGCGGATCCCGGTGACGACGGCCGTGACCTGTCCGACGATCCGCATCCATCCGGCCGTCATCGCGCAGGCGACCGCGACCGCCGCGCTGCTCCTCGGCGAGGGCCGTTTCAACTTCGGAGTCGGGACGGGGGAGGCGCTCAACGAGCACATCCTGGGCGATCCCTGGCCCGAAGCCGACGTGCGGCTCGACATGCTCGAAGAGGCGATCGAGGTCATCCGGGAGCTGTGGACGGGCAAGCAGGTCTCCCGTCGCGGTGAGCACTATCGCGTGGAGAACGCACGTATCTTCTCCCGTCCCGACACTCCACCGCCCGTCTACATCTCGGGGTTCGGGCCCAAGTCGATCAAGCTGGCCGGGCGGATCGGCGACGGGTACTGCCACGTCCAGCCGAGCGCCGAGGCGGTCGAGCTCTTCCGTTCCTCGGGCGGTGGTGACAAGCCGGCTCAGGGCGGGACAAAGGTCTGCTGGGCCGAGGACGAGGCGGCCGCTCGCAAGACCGCCCATGAACGGTGGCCCAACGAGGGACTTCCCGGCGAGTTGCCGCTGATCCTGCCGACTCCTGCGCACTTCGAGCAAGCCTCGACGCTCGTGACAGAGGAGATGGTCGCCGAGTCCGTGGCCTGCGGGCCCGACCTGGACCGTCACGTCGCTCACCTCCAGGCCTACGTCGACGCCGGGTTCGACGAGGTCTTCGTCCAGCAGATCGGCCCGGACCAGGAAGGCTTCTTCTCGATCTATGAGAAGGAGGTGCTGCCGCGCTTGAAGTGACGAGCGCCGGCTAGGACGGTCCGGCGGCGCGGGCGCGCTCGACGGCCATGGTCACGCCTTGGGTCCACACCGGGCCATGGCCGGTGAGCACCGCACCGGCCCTGGTGGCGGCGAGCGCGTCCAAGGATGCGAGGGCCTGAGTACTGTCCGCGGTCGCGGCCCCGGACACGATCTGCGGGCCGGTGTGACCCGTGTAGGGATTGAGCGTGACGATCGCGTCTCCGGCGATCACGGCACCCCGCTGAGGGAAGTCAGCGCACAGTGTCCATGCGTGTGGCCGGGCGTGAAGACGACCTCCGGACGGCCGGGAACGTCGAGCTGCGTTGCCGACCCATAGGTCTTGACCCGATCGACCCCCTTGACCCGGAGTGCTCCCGCGGCGCCCATCGCGGTGAAGATCGTCACGAAGCGTGGATACCGGATGAAGTACGGAAGGCGGCGGCGCTCGTGGTCGTAGCGCCACGGGTGGCGGGTGACCGGCACTTCTTGCTCATGTGCCCATATATCGACGCCGAGCTCTGACTGCGCGCGCCTGGCGAAGCCCATGTGATCGAAGTGGGCGTGGGTCAGCACGATCGCCTCGATGTCGGCTGTCGAGCGATGGAGGTCGACGAGCGCTGAGTGAAGCGACTTCCAAGAGGCCGGATGGCCGGTGTCGGCGATGGTCAGCCGGCTGTCCTCCTCGACGATGAACCAGTTGACGTACGCGTCTTCTATGGGATGTGTGCCGTCGGCGGCATTCTTCTGAAGCACGACCGGGACCTACCCGCTCGCCGGATCGCCTCAATCGTCGCACGTCCCTGTAAGGATCCGGGCATGAGCACCGTCGCTTCAGCGCGTGGACCGCGTCTGACCGCCGTCATGCGCGAGGACGCGCAGGTTACGCCGCTCGAGCTGTTCTTCGATCTCGTCTTCGTCCTCGCACTCACCCAGTGCACCGCCCTCATGGCGCAGACGCCGACCTGGGAGGGGCTGGCCAAAGGTCTGCTCGTGCTCGGCATGCTGTGGTGGTCCTGGGTCGGCTACGCGTGGCTGACCAGCGTGGTCGATCCCGAGGAGGGCATGGTGCGCCTGGCGATCTTCGCCGCGATGGCCGGGCTGCTGGTCGCCGCACTGTGCGTGCCCGGTGCCTTTGACGACTCCGCGGCGCTGTTCGCCTGCGCCTACGGGCTGGTTCGCGCCGCCCATATCGCCCTCTTCGTCATCGCCAGCCGCGAGGACGCCGGGTTCCGCCAGTCGGTCGTCGGACTGGCCGGCAGCACCGCGGTCGGTGTGGGGTTGCTGGTCGTCGCATCCTTTGCGGACGGTGCCGTCCAGGGCGGGCTGTGGGCCGCCGCGCTCCTGCTCGATGCCGGCGGGCCGTCCTTGTTCGGGGCCGAGGGGTGGAAGCTCATCCCCGGCCACTTCGCCGAGCGCCACGGGCTCATCGTCATCATCGCCATCGGCGAGTCGATCGTGGCCATCGGCGTCGGATCGGATGCCGGTGTGGATGCGGGTGTCGTAGTGGCAGCGGTGCTGGGCATGGTGGTCGCCGCCGCGCTGTGGTGGCTGTACTTCGATGTGGTTGCCCTCGTAGCCGAGCGCAAGCTCGCAAGTGCCGCCGAAGGGCGGGAGCGCAACGAGATGGCCCGCGACTCCTACTCCTACCTGCATTTTCCGATGGTCGCCGGCATCGTGCTGCTCGCGCTCGGGTTGAAGAAGACCCTCGGACATGTGGAAGATCCGCTGAAGCTGGTTCCCGCGGTGGCGCTGCTCGGAGGCACCGCGATGTACCTCCTTGCGCACGTCGCCTTCCGGCTGCGCAACGTCCACACCCTCAGCAGGCCCCGCCTGAGCTGTGCAGTCCTTCTCGTGGTGCTGGTGCCCGCTGCGGTCAACCTGCCCGCCCTCGCCTCGCTGGCGGTCCTGGCCGCGGTTCTTGTGGCGTTGATCGTCTACGAGTCGCTTCGTTACGCGGAGGCGCGCCGGCGCATCCGCCACGCCGTCGCGACCCACCCGTAGTACCGATCAGTAGGTGGCGGGTACGAAGCGCTGCGTCTCTCGAGGCGGGCGCACGTAGCCGTCGTCGCTCTGTCGCGGCGGAAGTGTCAGCGGGACAGGCGCCACGTACTCATAGGGAACGCTCGAGAGCAGGTGCGAGATGACGTTGAGTCGCGCCCGGCGCTTGTCGTCGGCTTCGACCACCCACCACGGAGCGATGTCGGTGTCGGTGCGCGCGAGCATGGCGTCCTTCGCGCGGGAGTAGTCCACCCAGCGAGAGCGCGCCTCGAGGTCCATCGGGCTCAGCTTCCAGTGCTTGGCCGGGTCAGCCAAGCGTGCCTGGAAGCGCAGTTCCTGCTCGTCATCAGAGACCGAGAACCAGTACTTGATGAGCTTGATCCCAGACCGCACGAGCATCTCCTCGAACAAGGGACACGCGCGCATGAACTCCTCGTACTCCTCATCGGTGCAGAAGCCCATCACCCGCTCGACGCCCGCGCGGTTGTACCAGGAGCGGTCGAAGAGCACGATCTCTCCCGCGGCCGGCAGATGTGCGACATAGCGCTCGAAGTACCACTGGGTCTGCTGGCGGTCATTCGGCGCCGGAAGGGCGGCGATCCGGGCTGAGCGGGGATTGAGGCCCTCGGTGATGCGCTTGATCGTCCCGCCCTTGCCGGCCGCGTCGCGGCCCTCGAAGATGACGACCATCTTGAGGCCGTGCAGTATCACGTACTGCTGGAGCTTCACGAGCTCCCGGCTCAACCGCTCGAGCTCGTCCTCGTAGACGCTGCGCTTGAGCTTGCCCTTCGGCGGCGCGGATAGATCCGCGTCGCGGCCGTTGGCGGTCGCCTTGGCCTTCTTTTCCGTCTTCGGCCGCTTCTGTGTCTTGGCCATGCGCGCGAATTCTCCTGGTTGCCCTGTGCGGAGGTTCACCGTTGGATCGAGGAGTCAAACGCACGCGCCGATGAAACGCGGCACCCGCTCGCGCCGGACACCTTTTCTGCACCCGGTCTCAAGGAGCCGGAAGTCTTTAGACATACCGCACCGTGCCGATACAGGCCCATGGCGACTCGGGGCTCCCGCATGGCACGAGGCGACTTTGCATGATGTCGAGCGCCTGGGGGCGCTCGACCGTGCCCGACTGCTGAACTCGCCCGCCGAGCCGGAGCTCGACCGCTGGACCGCCATCGCGATCCGGCTCCTGCACGCGCCGATCAGTCTGCTCACGCTGGTCGGCGACGAACGACAGTTCTTCAGGAGCTCGTGTGGGCTCCCGGAGCCGGTCAACGGGCAGCTCGGGACACCGTTGTCGCATTCCCTCTGCCGGTACGTGGTCCGGGATCGTGAGCCCCTCGTGATCGCCGACGCGCGAAACGATCCGCGCGTGAGTGCGAACGGTGCAGTCACCGAGCTCGGCGTAGGGGCCTATCTGGGCGTGCCGGTCCGTGACGACGACGGCCTGGTGCTCGGTGCGCTGTGCGTGGTCGACACGCAGGCTCACGAGTGGTCGGCCGATGATCTGCGGGTCATGCTGGACCTGGGCGCCGGGGTGGAAAGTCAGATCCACGCGGACAATGAGCATCGTGACCATGAGCGGCTTCGGAACATCCTCGACGGCCATCACCGTGTCCACGACCTGATCGCTGCGGAAGCGCCGCTGCACGAGGTGCTCGAGGCGCTCGTTCTGGGGGTCGAAGGTCAGACGGACGGCATGTCTGGCTCCGTCCTGCTCTATGACCGTGCGACGCGCTGCCTCTCGCGCGGCGCGGCCCCAAGCTTGCCGGATGCGTACTGTGCCGCGATCGATGGTGTCGAAGTCGGACCTGAGGTCGGCTCGTGCGGAAGTGCGGCCTTCCTCGGTGAGGAGGTGTTCGTCGAGTGCATCGCGACCGACCGCCGCTGGGTCGACTTCCGCCTCCTCGCCGCCGAACATGGCTTGCAGGCATGCTGGTCGGTCCCGGTCCTCGATGCGTCCGGCGACGTGCTCGCCACCTTTGCCCTGTATTGCAGCCGGCCCCGTAGTCCGGTCGCGGGCGAGATCACGCTCATCCGCAATGCCAGCCGGTTGGCGGGCATCGCGGTCCAGCGCCATCGGACCCAGCAGCGGCTCGTCCGGCTCGCGACGCATGACCCGCTCACGGGGCTGCCGAATCGGGTGCTCCTCAAGGACCGGCTCGAGCGGATGCTGACCTGGCGCCGGCCCCCGAAGGACGGGGTGACGGTGCTGTTCTGCGACATCAACGGCTTGAAGGTGGTCAATGACACCCTGGGCCACGAGGTCGGCGATCGGGTGCTCGAGACGACCGCCGAGCGCCTGCTCGGCAGCGTACGAGACGAGGACACGGTGGCCCGCTTCGGCGGGGATCAGTTCGTGATCGCGGCTGCCGGGTTGTCCACCGGGGCCTTGCGTGGTCTCGCCGACCGTCTTGTTCGCACCTTGGGCGCCCCGATCGACGACGACGATGCCTCCGTCCAGCGGACCGTCTCGGTCACCGTCGGGATGGCGAAGTCCGACACCCGCATGCAGGCTCAGGACCTGCTTCGCCGGGCTGACGTCGCCATGCATCAGGCCAAGCGGGCCGGGACCAGTTGGGGGTTCTACGAGGAGGGGCAGCAGGGGCTGCCAGGGGATGAGCTGGTGCTGCACAGCGCGCTACACGGTGCCCTTGATCGCCAGGAGCTCTCCGTGGTCTATCAACCGATCTTCGAGTCCGACACGGGCAGGATCACGGCCGTCGAGGCGCTGATCCGCTGGACGCATCCCGAACTTGGACGGGTCGGCCCGGACCAGTTCATACCCATCGCCGAGAAGCACGGGCTGATCGCGGCCATGGGGGATTGGGTGCTCCGGCAGGCCGCCGAGCAGGGCGCCGTCTGGAACACGGAAGCGGAGCGCCCCACTCTTATGGCGGTCAACGTGTCGCCGCGTCAGCTCGTCGATCCCGCCTTCGCCGATCGCGTGGAGGCGATCCTGCTCGAAGCTGGTCTGACGCCCAACCTCTTGTCGATCGAGATAACTGAAACGGTCCTGATGGCCGACGACGCCACCACGGTGAGAAATCTTCGGCGCCTCGACCAGCTCGGCACGCGGCTCGCGCTCGACGACTTCGGTACGGGCTACTCCAGCCTCTCCCATCTGCGACGACTTCCGATCAGCGTCGTCAAGATCGATCGCAGCTTCATCGACGGCCTGGCCACCGAGAAGGACGACTCAGCGATCGTGAGCGGCGTGATCGGCATGGCCAGGGGCCTGGATCTGAAGATCATCGCCGAAGGCGTCGAGACCAAAGCGCAGGCCGACGCCTTGCGAGGACTCTCATGTGACTTCATGCAGGGATACCTCTTCGCCCGGCCTCTCCCTCGGGACGCTGTCTCTAAGCTGCTTGGACTTGAGCCCGGGGCCCCTCCGGCCGACGATGTTCCTCCCGAAGCCGGGCGCGACCATTCGTGGCGGGCTTCGCTGGCGCGTTGACGCTCGGCCGGCCGGCCGCCATGCTGCAGGTGTGCCTCCACGCTTTGACTCCGAGCACCGGCAGGACGGCGACCGCGGCGAACACGGCGGCTTTACCCCGCTCTATCTGCAGGCGCTTATGGATCGGGACGCCCGCCGCGCCCGCGGGGTGATCGAGACGGCCGTCGAGGCCGGCATGCCGGTCCCGGACATCTATGCGGAGATCTTCGAGCCCGCGCTGCGGGAGGTGGGGCACCTTTGGGCGATCGAGCAGCTCAACGTTGCTCAAGAGCACTTCGCCACGAGCGTCACCCAGGGCCTGGTCGCGGTCCTCGGACCGCAGATCCGGGTCCCGCCGACGGAGGGGCGCCTCGCGATAGTGACGAGCGCCCCCGACGAGTTGCACCAGCTCGGGGTCCAGATGGTCTCTGATCTCCTCGAAGCCGAGGGCTGGGAGGTGGTCAGCCTGGGGGCGGCCACGCCCGCGCACGACCTGATCGAGCTGGTGGAGATGGAGTGCCCCGATCTCGTCGCGCTCTCGGCGTCGACGGCCGGCCGGCTGCCGGGAGTCGCGGAAGTCCTGCCCAGGCTCGCCGCACTGCGGCCTCGGCCGCTGGTCGTGGTCGGCGGCAGCTTGTTCACCGGGGAAGCCGGTGAGCTGGCGAAGGAGCTCGGAGCCGACCTCGTGATCTCCGATGCGCGGGCGCTCGTGGCCGTTCTTCGCGAGCGATTCGGAATACCCGAGCCAGAAGTCGGCTAGGCCGCGGACGCCAGCGGTTCCCCCGCGCTGACGCGCTGGCGCACCGGCCGGCCGACCCGGTCCGGCGGCGGACCGGACGCCGGCTTGGGTCCGCCCCCGGGAAACGACAGCCGCAGGACCTTCTTGGCCACGGAGCGGTACTGCCGTCCGAGCGGGCCGCTCGAGTAAGGGAGGCCGTAGCGCCGGCAGATCGCCTTCACGCGAGGCGCGATCTCTGCGTACCGCTTCGTGGGGATGTCGGGGAACAGGTGGTGCTCGATCTGGTAGGAGAGGTTGCCCGTCATGACGTGGAAGAGCGGGCTCCCGTCCAGGTTGCAGGAACCCAGAAGCTGGCGCACGTACCAACCGCCCCGGCTCTCGCGCTCGAACTGCTCTTCGGTGAACGTCTCCGCGCCCTCGGGAATGTGGCCCATGAAGACGATGGTGTGGACCCAGACGTTGCGCGCGACGTTCGCCGTCACGGAGGCGAGAAGCGTGGTGCGGGCGGACCTTCCCGACAACACCGGGAAGACCACGTAGTCCTTGCCGAGCTGACGGACCGCCTTGCGGGCGAAGGCCGCGAGCTCGGTCCTGGCCTCAGACCAGGGTCGCTCGCCGCGTCTCACCGCATCGAGCTCCATGTCGTAGAGGGCGATGCCCCATTCGAACGTCGCAGCCATGAGGATCCCGTAGATGGGCTGCAGCAGATAGACCGGATGCCAGGGCTGGTCGGCATCGACGCGCATGGCCGAGTAGCCCAGGTCGCGGTCCTTGCCGACCACGTTCGTGTAGGTGTGGTGCTGGAAGTTGTGGGAGCGCTTCCAGGACCGGGCGGTGGACGCCGCATCCCACTCCCAGGTCGAGGAGTGGATCGTCGGATCGCGCATCCAGTCCCACTGGCCGTGCATCACGTTGTGGCCGATCTCCATGTTCTCCAGGATCTTCGCCACGGTCAGCAACGCGGTTCCCCCGATGACCGCGGGTCTGTGCCTGGAGAACAGCAGCGTGCCCCGACCGGCGAGCTCCAGCGCCCGCTGCACTGCGATGACCCGCCGGATGTAGGCGGCATCGCGGGCGCCGAGGTCGGCGCGGACCTCGTCGCGGAGGGCGTCGAACTCGCTTGCGATCGCGTCGAGGTCTTCGGAGCTCAGACGCTCCAGGGGGCTTGCGAACTTCACGGTGTGGGGGCTCTCAGACGTGGTTAGGAAAAGAACTCAAAGGAGGATCTCTACGGGCCCGGCCGCGGCGGAGACGCACGTCTGGATCATGTCGCCCGGGGTGCCGTGCACTTCACCCGTACGGAGATCACATACCCGCCCTGACCGCAGGCGACCCACGCAGGTGTGGCAGTTGCCCATCCGGCAGCCGCTGGGGAGCAGCGCTCCGGCACTCTCTCCAGCTTGCAGTAGCGGCGTCGATCCGCCGGCGTCCACGGCGCGGCCGCTGCGGACGAAGGTCACGCGCCCGCCCGCCCCGGCCACGCCGAGGGGTGTCCTGAAGCGCTCGACGCACAGCCGGTCACTAGCCCGGGCGGCAGCGAAGTGAGATTCGAGCCCGTCGAGCAGCTCGCCGGGGCCGCACGCGAAGGTCTCCCGCCGGAGCCAGTCTCCGGCCAGGTTGGCCAGCGCGGCCGGGGTCGGACGCCCATGGAGATCGGTGTGCCACTCGTGCAGGCGCAGTTCGCCGGAGAAGGCCAGGCGACGCAGCTCGGCGCCGAAGATGACCTCCTCGCGGGTCCGCTCTATGTGGATCAGGACGACGTCGGGCAGGCCCCCGGCGAGGGCTCGCAACATCCCCATCACGGGTGTGATGCCGCTGCCGGCGGTGATGAACAGGAGGCGGTCCGGTATCCGATCTCCCAGCCGGAAGCTCCCCGCGGCCTGCTCGAGACCGACGATGGTCCCGGGCTCAGTGTGATGGACGAGCTGAGCGGACACGCTCCCGCCCGCGACCGCCTTGACGGTGACGGCGATGCAGCCGTCGGAAGCTCCGGGCCGCGAGGTGAGCGAGTAACTGCGGTGGTGGCGCACCCCGTCGATCTCGACGCTCAGGCGGACGTACTGTCCTGCCTCATGTCCCAGCCAGTCACGGCCCGGCCGCAGGACGACCGAAGCCGAGTCAGCGGTCTCCGGAATGACGGCCACGACGCGGCCGCGCAGCTCTCGCGAGGACCACAGGGGGTTGACGAAGCTCAGGTAGTCGTCCGGCAGCAGCGGAGTGGTCAGCCAGGTGGCGGCGTCGAGAAGGCGACGGCGCGCGCGGGGGCGACGCGAGGTGGCAGCGGCGCCCATGTCGCGGGCACACGATAGCCCGGAGCCGCCCGCGTCCTATCGTGCGCGCCATGTCCTCGATCCCCGAGCGCGGGCAGGTGGGCGAGCGCGACGGGACGCCCGACCGCTCACAGGACGATGCCCTGCATGCGCGCCTGGCCACCCTGACCCTCCGCGACGAGCACCGCTTGGGCCGCCGGCTGGAGCGGGTGCGCCGCACCGCCGGCGCGCAGCCGCTGGCGTACACGCGCCTGGCCGAAGAGGTTGCGCAGGCCGAAACGCGGATGGCCCGCCGCCGGGAGGCGCTGCCGGCAATCTCCTATCCACCCGAGCTTCCGGTCAGCCTCCGCCGTGACGACCTGCTCGAGACCATTCGCGACCACCAGGTCGTCGTCGTAGCCGGCGAGACGGGTTCGGGCAAGACGACCCAGCTCCCGAAGCTGTGCCTGGAGCTCGGCCGCGGGATGCGCGGCACGATCGCCCACACCCAGCCCCGGCGGCTGGCCGCCCGCACCGTCGCCGAGCGGATCGCCGACGAGCTCGACGTCCGGCTCGGTGAAGCTGTCGGATATGCCGTGCGCTTCTCAGACCGGTCGCGCGACGACACGCTGGTGCGCCTGGTCACCGACGGGCTGCTGCTGGCCGAGGTCCAGCACGATCGGTTGCTGCGTCGCTACGACACGGTGATCGTCGACGAGGCGCACGAGCGCAGCTTGAACATCGACTTCCTGCTCGGCTACCTGAAGTTGATCCTGCCGCGCCGGCCTGATCTCAAGCTGATCCTCACGTCGGCGACGATCGATCCCCACCGCTTCAGCCGCCACTTCGGGAACGCGCCGATCGTCGAGGTGTCGGGTCGCACCTATCCGGTCGAAGTGCGCTACCGACCGCTCGTGGATCCGGACACCGGAGCCGAGCCCCGCGATCCGATCGAGGCGATCGGCGACGCGGTCGACGAGCTAATGGCCGAGCGCCCGGGCGACGTGCTGGTCTTCTTGAGCGGGGAGCGCGAGATCCGCGACACCACCGAGGTCCTGCGAGGGCGGTTGCGGTCAGACATCGAGGTCCTGCCGCTCTTCGCGCGGCTGTCCGCCGCCGAGCAGCGGCGCGTCTTCCGGCCCCACACGGGGCGGCGGGTGGTGCTGGCCACCAACGTCGCCGAGACGTCGCTCACCGTCCCGGGCATCCGCTACGTCGTGGACCCGGGCACCGCGCGCATCAGCCGTTACAGCGCTCGCTTGAAGGTCCAGCGTCTGCCGATCGAACCGATCTCCCGGGCATCGGCCGATCAGCGCAAGGGCCGCTGCGGCCGCACCTCGGACGGCATCTGCCTCCGCCTCTACACCCAAGACGACTTCGACGATCGCCCCGAGTTCACCGATCCCGAAATCCTTCGCACGAGCCTCGCCTCGGTCATCCTCCAGATGGCCGCGAGCGGCCTCGGCGACCCCGCCGACTTCCCGTTCCTCGATCCGCCCGACCGCCGCCAGATCCAAGACGGCTACAACCTGCTCCACGAGCTCGGCGCCCTCGACGGGTCCGCGAAGGATTCACGGCCCCGTCTCACCCCGCTCGGCCGCCGTCTGGCGCAGCTTCCGGTGGATCCGCGCATGGGCAGGATGGTGCTCGAAGCCGACGGGCTCGGGTGCGCCGACGAGGTCATCGTGATCGCCGCGGCGCTCTCCATTCA
>JAABUN010004893.1_pt1 | contig 17403 bp, 17 predicted proteins | sample 5559311 | NCBI WGS metagenome assembly JAABUN01 (sample SAMN10711877, study PRJNA513370) | rock metagenome | isolation source: Antarctica rocks | place: Antarctica: Victoria Land, Siegfried Peak sud
ACAGCCCGACGACGTCGATCAGCTTCTCCTCGAACCGCGGGTCGTTGGACAGCTTGAACGAGTGGACCAGGTGCGGCTTCAGGCCCCGCGCGGCCCAGACCCGCTGCACCGTCGCCGCTGAAACACCCACCCGCTTGGCCATCGTGCGACAACTCCAATGCGTCTGCCCGGCCGGCCTGCTGTTGCGGGTCAACTCCACGATCTCCTCGATCTTCGACTGCGGGATGCTCGGCTTACGACCCCGCCCGGCCCGCACCCTGCCCAGCTTGGCCAGCCCGTCCGCCTCGAAGCGGCAGCGCCACGACCGCACCGTCGCAGGGCAGACCCCCACCTGCGCGGCGATCCGCGCGTTAGCGACCCCGTCCGCGGCCAGCAGCAGCACCCTCGCCCGCTGCACCTGGCGAAACGGTGCCGTACCAGACTTCGCGATCACCTCCAACGCCTCACGCTGGCCCTCGTACATCACCAAAGCAGCGGCAGGCGTCATCACTCAACAAAGTCTACCTCCCAAGACGCTAGCCATTATGGAGACACACCACTAGAACGCGCTCCGGACGACGCCTCCGTCGACGCGCAGGGTGGAGCCGGAGACGTAGGCGGCGTGGTCGCCGACGAGGTAGGCCACCGCTGTCGACAACCTCCTCCGGGCGGCCGAGCCGGCCCGCGTCCTTGGGGAACAGCGTCTCTGCCGGAGCGGTTCGACCTCCTCCCAGCTCCCTGACCAGCCTTGCTCCCGTACCACCGGTGCCAGCAACATGATGACGGTATCGACGTCGAAGGCGCCGGGAGCGACGACGTTGGACGTCACCCCTATGCCCTTGAGCTCGGGAGCGAGACGATGAGGTTGTGGCGAGCCGCCGCCGCCGCCCTGTAGAGAGGCTCGACAGGGCCGGGTCCCATCGCGAGCCCCGCGCCGATGGTGACGACTCTTCCCCACCCACGTACGCGCATCTCCGGTACGAGCCCGTGCACCACCGCACCATCCGCACCACCGAGACGACGTTGTTGGCGTAGATGCCGGCCCACTCGGCGGGGGGACGTCCATCCAGGGCCGCTGGTCGTAGACCCCGGCGATGTTGACGAGGAAGTCGACGGGACCGCCGACGAGCGCCAGGTCGCGATCACTCGGGCGCCGTCGGTGGCGAGATCGCCGACCACCGTGCTCCGCCGCCATTGGAGATGGCGGCTGCCACGTCGCTGGTCCGCTGCTCGCCGGGCCCGTGCACGACCACGGCGGCGCCCTCCGCGGCGAGCAGCAGGGCGATCGCCGCGCCGATGCCCCGGCTGGACCCGGTCACTAACGCTCTCCTGCCGTTCACAGCCAGAGCGATGAAAGCACTCCCCTCGTCGGGCGGGCACCTAGCCGAACCGCTCGATCCCTCCGCCGTCACTGCACAAGACCTGTGAAATTCACGAGTGCGGCGGGGTCGGGCTGCCCATTCAGGTGGCGCGCAGAAGGCGCGCGGCCCGCTCCGCGATCGCGATCGTCGGCCCCTGCAGGGCCGCGGCCGGGATCCGGGGCACAACCGAGGCGTCGGCCACCCACAGGTTCTGCACCCCCCACACCGCCAGCGACGGGTCCACCACCGCGTCGTCGTCGCTGCCCACGCGGGCGGTGCCGACCGGGTGCCAGTACGTCGCCAGGTTCTCGTCGATGAAGGCGTCCAGGGCGGCGGCACCGTCACCGGGCGCAGGCCCCAGCCGGGGTCCGGTCATGGCGGCCAGCGGCTCGGTGTCGAACAGCTCCCGCATAAGCTCTAGGCCCCGGTGGAGCCGGTCGCGGTCGGCCGGCGCGGTGAGGTAGGCCGGGTCGATAAGCGGCGCGTCGGCGGGGTCGGTGGAGGCCAGGCGCAGCGTGCCGCGGCTGTCCGGGTCCAGCAGCGCCAGCGAGCAGGCGACCGCGGGGGCCGGCAGCGCCGGCCCCCCGGCGTCCTCGCCGATGGGGAAGAGGATCAGGTGCAGGTCGGGGCGCTGCGCGTCGGGGCCGCTGCGCGTGACCGCCACCGTCTGCCCCAGGGCCGCCAGGGGACCGCGGCGCAGCAGCCGGTAGACCTCCCGTGGATCCTCGTTCAGGCCGCCTCGCAGCGCGGGGGCATCCACCAGCGGCCACGCGACGGTGACCACCGGGTGGTCGTGGAGGTTCGCACCCACCGCCGGGCGGTTGACCACCACGGGGACGCCGTGCTCGGCCAGGTGGTCGGCGGGGCCGATGCCGGAGAGCATCAGCAGCTGTGGTGTGCGCAGCGCCCCGGCGCACAGCACCACGCCCCGGCGGGCGCGCCACTCGCGCTCGCCGTCGCCCTCGCCGGCCAGCACGCCGACGGCCCGTCCGGCCTCGACCAGGACGCGCCGCACCGGCTGGCCGGTGAGGACGTGGAGGTTGGGCCTGGTCGAGGCCGGGCGCAGGTAGCCCTCCACCACGCTGCTGCGAGCGCCGTCTCGCATGCTCACCGGCAGGTTGCCCACGCCCTCGCGGCGCTCGCCGTTCAGGTCGTGGCTAGGCTCGATTCCCGCCGCGACGGCGGCCCGGACGAACGCGGCCGCCGCGGCGTGGAGGTGGCGGGGGGTAGACACTGACATCGGGCCGCCCGCACCGTGGTGGGCGCCCGCGCCCAGCTCGTGGTCCTCCGCCGCGCGCAGCAGCGGGGCGATCGTCTCCCACCCCCAGCCGGTGGCGCCCGAGGCGGCCCACCCGTCGTAGTCGGCGGGGAAACCCTGGTACCAGGCCATCGCGTTGACTGTGCTGCCGCCACCCAGGCCGCGCCCGCTCGACAGCGGGACCCGCCGTCCCCCCAGCGCCTGTTGGGGAACGGTGAGGTCGGCGTAGACGACGCGCTCGTCGGCCCACAGCGTCGGGGCCAGGCCAGGGGTCCGCACGGCGTCCGCGAGGTCCTCGGGGGCCTCGTCTGGGTCGTCCCCGGACTCCAGCAGCAGCACCGTGACGCTCGGGTCCTCGGTCAGGCGCGCCGCCAGCACGCAGCCTGCCACCCCGCCGCCCACGACCACGTGGTCCACGAGGTCCGGTACGCGGTCCGGGGAGGTCGTGACGAGCCGTGCCGGCTCGGTCGCGTCGGCACGGACGGGTTCGCTGGCTCCGGTCATGATTTCCTCTCGGGTTCTTGCAGGTCTCGATGGGTGGCGTCGCACCCCGACCCCTCCTCCACGGTTGGGACGTCGCAGCCGTCCGGAACCCCGGAAACCCGGCCCACTCTTCGAGCAGACCGAGGCCGACTATCTCTACCCGGCGGGGATGTGGATGGACACCGGTGAGGGCGAGTTGTTCGCCTACGCGCTGATCAAGGCTCCCACGCCGAACCTGTACCCGCACCGCGACCAGGGCAGCCGGTGTGTTGTAGCGGAGCGCGCCGTTCGAGCGCGTCGGCGGGCGCCTGACCTCCTCGGCGCCCGGGCGGGATGCGCGGTTACGGGTCGGGGTGGAGGGCGGCTCGTAGCTGATCCCCCACCAGTTGGCGTGCCTCGACTGCGGCGTCGATGAGTCCCGCCATGTAAACGAACGGGTGCACCTGTCGTCGAACCGGCGGGTCGTCACCGACACCCCCGCATCACGCAGGGCAGCGGCGTATGCCTAACCGCCCCGGCATGTCCGGAGACTCCGAACCTTGGGAAGGTTGGGGTCATGGCAGGGAGGACGTCCAGGAGGTACCGCCGGAGCTGAAGGCCCGGGCGGTGCGCATGGTGGCCGAGGTGCGCGGTGATCACGACTCGGAGTGGGCGGCGATGGCCAAGGTGGCGCAGCTGCTCGGGGTCACCACGCCGGAGTCGGTCCGCAAGTGGGTGCGCCAGGCCGAGGTCGAGCAGGGTGCCCGCGGCGGTGTCACCGCCGAGGAGTCCGTCGAGCTGAGGCGGTTGAAGCGGGAGAACGCCGACCTGCGCCGGGCGAACTCGATCTTGAAGGCCGCCTCGGCTTTCTCGCGGCCGAGCTCGGCCGGCCCTCCCACTGATCGTGGACTTCGTCCGCGTCCACGCCGGCCACCGCGAACCCGGTGGCCTGCGATGGGGTGCCGATCTGCGCCGTGCTCACCGAGCACGGGCTGCCGGTCGCCCCGTCGACGTACTACGAGCACGTGAGCAAGCACCCCAGCGAACGTGAGCGCCGAGATGCGCGACTGGTCAATGAGATTCGTCGGGTGCACGCCGCGAACTACGGCGTCTACGGGGCGCGGAAGGTGTGGCTGCAGCTCAACCGGGTGGGCATCCCGGTCGCGCGGTGCACGATCGAGCGGCTGATCGAAGTTCAGCGAGGTGGCTCGAACGGCGATGATCAGTTGATCGTCAGCGGGCTCGGGTTCGGGGACAGCGCCGAGCTCGAGATTGTTCGGACTGCCCGGCGCGTAGGCGATGGCGAGCATGGCGTCAGGGGACCAGGACGAGCTTGCCGCGCAGGCCGCCTCGCGCCTGTCGGCTGTGCGCCTGCGCCGCCTGCGCCAGCGGGTAGGTGTGCTCGACGCCTGCGGTCAGCTCGCCGCGGCCGACGGCTTCGAGTAGGCGGGTGAGGACCGGTGTGTCCGGGTGCGTGTTCTGGATCTCGACCCGGATGTCGCGCTCGGAGGTGAACGGGCCGGTGTCGTCGAGGAAGGGTGGTACGGCGGTGATGTATGCGCCGCCGTCGCGGATCGACGCGAACGATGCGCGGGCGGTGGCGCCACCGACCAGGTCGATGGCGGCGTCGACTCCCCGCGGGTGCAGCTCGCGGACCGCGGCGGTGAAGTCGCCTCGATCCACCACCTCCGTAGCTCCGAGTTCGAGGGCGGCGTCGCGGTCCTGCGGCCTGGTCACCGCCACGACGGTGACCTTGTCGTTCCGGGCGAGCTGGACGACGACGCGCCCGACGGCGCCCAGCGGTGCGTCGACGAGCAGGACCGCGCCCGCAGACAGGTGCACCCATTCGAGCATCTGGCTGGCGGTCAGGCCCACGAGCGGGACCGTCGCGGCCTGCTCGAGGCTCACACCGTCCGGAACCCGGGCGAGGAGGTCCGCCGCCACGTTGATGTGCTCGGCGTAGGTACCGTTCTGGTCGGCGGGCTGCGGGGTCATCGCGGCGACGCGATCGCCGACCTGCCAGTCTGCGACGTCCTCGCCGACCCTCTCGATCGTGCCCGCCGCATCCCAGCCGATGGTCATGGGGAAGTGCGCTGCTTCTGCGGGGATGACCATCCCGGCGCGGGTGGCGAGGTCCACCGGGTTGACCGCGGCGGCGGCCACCCGGATCTGGACCTCACCGGCGCCGGGGGCGGCGAGCGGCAGCTCCTCGAGGTGGAACCGGTCAGGGCCGCCGAAGGATTCGATGACCGCGGCGTGGGTGGTGTGGGCGTTCGACACGATGTGTCCCGTCTGCAGGAAGAGTGATCAAGGGTCTGCGAGCTGGTCCAGCCCGACAGCGGCCGAGCCGTCGAGCTGGAGCGGGGGCACTACGCGGGGGTGTCGTACGCGCGCTTGACGGCGAGGTTGTCCTCGATGATGTGGTGCCTGGTGATGAGTCCGTCGGAGACCGTCAGGTAGAGGATGAACTCCGCGCGGTAGTGGACCCCGTTGGCGCGCAGCGTCTGGCCCAGCTCGCCGACGACCGCGGCGTCCGGGCCGTCCACGAGGACGGCCGCGACTTCGGCGTTCGTCTCACCGGGCACGTGAAGCTCATTAAGCGTGCGGTAGTGATCCTCGACGTCGGCGCGCGTGGAGCGACGCCGGATCCATGGCACGGACCCACCGATCTCGTCCTCGGGCCAGCCGAGCTTCCAGGTGACGGTCTCGGCGTACAGCTCCGCGATCTTGGCGGGATCGCCCGCCGCGACGCGCTGGAGCAGGTCCATGACGACGGTTCGGGTTCCTCGGACTGATCCATGAGCACACCTTCGACAGAGGTTCCGTACCGGTCGGTACGGAACACGAACGTAGCAGATCGGCGCTCGCCATGCCGTGGCGAGCCATGCCGTCAATAGTCCGTCCAGCGCCCTCAGGCGGGTGGCCAGGCTCGCAGGGCTGCGTCGGCCACCTGCTGCAGCTCGTCGCGGGTGGCTCCGCCTGCCGCCTGGACGGCGATACCGTTCGACACGGTCACGATGTAGCGCGCCAGCAGATCGGGGTCGGTGTCCGGGGGCAGGTCCCCGTCGTCGACGGCTCGCTGGAACCGATCGCGCAGGCCGGAGGCGCCCCGGCCACGCCACTTGATGAGGGCGTCGCGGGCCTCGCGTCCGTGGGCGCCGGTGGCGAGGGATCCGTGCACGCCCAGGCATCCGACGGGAAAGCCCGGCTCGGTGGTGGCCCGGACGGAACCGCCGAGGAACGCGGTGGCCACCTGCCGGGCGGTCGGCTCCAGCGCGGCTCGGGCGGCGTAGGAGGCGGGGCCCTCGGTGTAGAGCTCCAGCGCCTTGTGGAAGAGGTCTTCCTTGTTGCCGAAGGCCGCGTACATGCTGGTCCGGGTGATGCCCATCGCGGCGGTGAGGTCCGCGAGGCTGGCGCCCTCGTAACCCTGCGACCAGAAGACCCGCATGGCGCGCTCGAGGGCCTCGTCGGCGTCGAAACCCCTCGGCCGGCCGACCGGCGCCCCCTGGCGGCTGTCCACATCAACCATCGTACGTTCTGCACCGATCGGTACTCTCGTCGCCACCCAGCAACTCCTGCGGCGCGGTCGGTCGGGGTCGACGCGGCGCACCCCCGCGGCCACCCCGCCCGTGCACCGCGTCGCCGATGTCGCTACCGAAGTGCTAACTTGGTAAACAGTACCGATCGATACATAATTGGGAGAGGTCAACGTGGCACAGCTCGAGGGTAAGACCGCCGTCGTCACCGGGGGAGGCACCGGCATCGGCCTGGCCACCGCCGTGGCGCTGGCCGCCGAGGGCGCTCACGTCTTCATCACCGGCCGGCGCCCCGCCGAGCTGGACACGGCCGTGGAGACCATCGGCTCCACGCGGGCCACCGCGGTGACGGGTGACATCTCGAACCTCGCCGACCTGGACCGGCTTTACGACGCGGTCCGCGCCCGCGGGCGCGGTCTGGACGTGCTGTTCGCCAACGCGGCGACGGCCTCGTTCGTGACCCTGGAGCAGACCACCGAAGAGCAATTCGACCAGACCTTCGGCGTCAACGTCCGAGGAACGTTGTTCACCGTGCAAAAGGCGCTGCCGCTGCTCAACGACGGTGCCTCGGTGGTGCTCAACGGCTCCTCCGCCGCCGACCACGGCTCGGAGGCGTTCGGCGCGTATGCCGCATCCAAGGCGGCCGTCCGGTCCTTCGCGCGTACCTGGGCCAACGAGCTCAAGGGTCGCGGCGTCCGGGTGAACGTCGTCTCCCCGGGCTCGACCGACACCCCCGGGATCGACGGGCTCGTCGGGCCGGAGAACGCCGCTGCAGCCAAAGCGGACCTCGCCGCAGCGGTCCCACTTGGCCGAATGGGTCGCCCGGAGGAAATCGCCGCGGCCGTCGTCTTCCTCGCCTCCCCGCAGAGCACCTTCATTCTGGGCGCCAACCTCTACGTCGACGGGGGTGAGAATCAGATCTGATCCGATTCGTCGCCCAGCCGGCAGTCCGCATTGCTAGCTAACCCCACCACCGTCGTCGAGCTCAAGTCCAGCCCCTTCCCCTTCCTGTCGATGCCGGGCGAGCTGGCCGACGCCCTCAACGGCATCTGACTCCACCGAGGCCGACGCCGCTACAGGGGCATGACATCTGAGTCCGGGCGAACCAGGATGAGTCCTCGCTACCGTAGCCACGGATGTCCTGGAGATCGCCTACGAACGGCAAGTCCTCCAGAAGGGTGGGCGGTCGTCCTGTCGTACGGCTTACCCTAGGACCCACGCTGCTACGACGTGCCGCTCCAGCGGCCGCTCCACGTGTCGGGCGTTGCTTCGGTTGGACCATCCCCACGCAGAAATCAGCGCGGCGTCTGCGCATCGTGGATCGACGGCGCGGTTTAGCGCGGTCATGGTGGCCGTGGCCGGAGAACGAGCTGCCGCGAAGCGACGTGACGCCGGGGGCGAGATCACCTCGGTCGTCCTCGACGTCACCGACCCGGCGTCGGCGGCCGCCGACGCCGTTCGGGAGCGGCGCGGGCGCTTGGACTCGCTGGTTGACACGCGGACATCAGTGGCCGCCCGGGCGCGGACCTCGCCGGGCAGCTGCCGGGCGAGGCGAACGTCAGCGATGTCCATTTCATCTTCAAGACGAACGTGTTCGGCGTCGTCACCGTCACGGCCGCGTTCCTGCCGCTGCTGCGACTCTCCGATGCCCCGCGGATCGGCAACGTCGTCAGCAGTGCCGGGTCGCTCACGGAGACCACCGACTTCGCGAACCCGGACCCGCTCGCGCTCGGTCGGCTACCTCCCACCAAAGACCGCGCTCACGTCGCTGACCATCCAGTACGCGTGCAGCCTCGGGTTGAGAAGATCCTCGTCAACGCTGTGTGCCCGGGTTTTGTCGCGACAGACCTGAACGGCTTCCGCGGGGTCCGCAGCACCGCCGAGGGCGCCGTGCAGGCCGTCCGGATGGCGACCACCCCGCCGACGGGCCGACCGCCACCTCCACCGACGATCAGGACCCGTGCCCTGGTAGAGCCCACGCCCCGCACGCAGCGGTTGCGAAACCGAGGGTCGCGGCGGGGTAGGCGGTACCGGCTACCACGCGTTGGGCTGGTACTCCGCGGACATCTCACGCCAGCGGACAGGTTGGCCGCAATGCGCGCAGGTCATGGTGGGGTCGGCGGGGTGTCCGCACGGGGTGTGGGAGAGGCGCAGCGGGGGGATGTCGGTGGTGTAGGTGTCACCCCAGGCCATGATGGCGAGCAGCACGGGGTAGAGGTCTTGGCCCTTGGTGGTCAGCCGGTACTCGTGGCGGGTCGGGTTGTCCTGGTAGGGGACCCGGTCGAGGACTCCTTCGCCGGTGAGCAGTGCGAGGCGGTCGTTGAGCACGTTGCTGCCGATGCCCAGCTGCAATCGGAAGTGGTCGTAGCGGCGCTCACCGCGGAAGCACTCCCGCAGGATCAGCATGGTCCACCGTTCGCCGATGACCGACCAGGTCCGGGCGACTGAGCAGTAGACGTCGGCCAGCTCGTCGTGCTTCACGCACACCAGGGTAGAACACGTTTTGAGTCTTTCTCGGCCACGAGCCTTGTCTCCGGGGTGGAGCAGACCTAGGGTCGGACTCAAATAACGTCCGACCCATCGTGCCGGCCAGGTCGGCGCACCAACCTGAGGAGACCGTCGATGCCCTTCTACCAGTTCACCGTCCCGGCTGGCAGCCCCACGCTGGAGCACAAGGCGGAGATCGCCGCTCTCGCGACCAAGGTCCACACTGAGGTCACCGGGGCGCCGGGGCGCTACGTGCACTGCTCGTTCGTCGAGGTCAAACGCGACAGCATCTTCGTGGCCGGTGAGCCGGTGAACTTCCCGCGCATGGTCGGTCTGATCCGCTCCGGGCGCGACGGTCAGGTCAAGGCCCGCCTGCTGCACCGCCTCGGCGACGAGTGGAGCGCGATCACCGGCGAGCCCGTCCGGGACCTGGCGCTGTTCCTGCACGAGGTGCCGGGTGAGAACGTGATGGAGGACGGCGAGATCCTGCCCGAGGTCCAGCCGGGTGAGGCCCCGCCGGTGCGCTGACCCGAGCCCGGCCCACGCACGCGGACGTAGACCACTATGTCCGCGGTGCGCCTTTCGCGGCGCAGCGCAGTAAAACCGGCCTGATCTAATCCCAATACCGTTCAATTAGAGTTACATCGGTGTAGTTTGTTGGTATGCCCCGTTCTGGTTGGAGGAAGTCCGAGTCGGGCCGGCGGTTGCCGGATCTGGTGTCGGTTGGTCTGCTGATGAAGGTTTTCCCCGCGGAGGTGGTGGACGCGGTGATCGCGGGGTGTGGTCGGACCGAGCAGCGGCGTCGGTCGTTGCCGGCCCGGTCTATGGCGTACTTCGCGATGGGGATGGCGCTGCACTCTGAGGGCTCGTATGAGGACGTGTTGGCGCTGATCTCCGACGGCCTGGCGTGGGCGCAACGTGAGCGGGGGTCGGGGAAGTTGGCGAACAAGGCAGCGATCTCTCATGCCCGGGACCGGCTGGGGCCTGAGCCGATGGCATTGCTGTTCGAGCGGGTCGCCAAGCCGATGGCGGCCAAGGACACCCCTGGGTGCTGGCTGGCAGGCCGGCGTCTGGTGGCCATCGACGGGACCTGCCTGGATCTGCCGGACACGCCAACCAACGACAGTCATTTCGGGCGCCCCGGGGTGAACAAGGGCGAACGATCGGCGTTCCCCCAGGCGCGAGTCGTCGCGTTGGCCGAGTGCGGTACCCACGCGATGTTCGACGCCGTGATCGGCCCTTACACCACGTCTGAGGCCGCTCTATCCGTCGAGCTGCTGGGGCGGCTGGCACCGGGGATGCTGTGCCTGGCCGACCGGGGGTTCTACAGTTTCAAAGCGTGGGAAAACGCCTGTCGGACAGAGGCTGACCTGCTCTGGCGGGTGAAGGACAACCTGATCCTGGAGCCAGTGAAGGACCTGCCCGACGGGTCCTTCCTGGCCGATGTCTTCGACTCCACCACCGACCGTGCCCGCCGGCACCCGAGCCGGGTCCGGGTGATCAGCTACAGGATCGAAGACGGCCGTGACCCCAGCGGCCCATACCGGTTGATCACGACCCTGCTCGATCACCGCGAGGCCCCCGCCGCCACGCTGGCCGCCGCCTACGCCCAGCGCTGGGAGATCGAGACCGGCTTGGACGAGCTCAAGACCCACCAACGCGGAGCACGCGCGGTACTGCGCTCAAAGTCCCCGGAACTGGTCACCCAGGAGATCTGGGGCCACCTGTGCTGCCACTACGCGATCCGTGCGCTGATGTTCGACGCCGCCGACCACGCCGGCCACGACCCAGACCGGGTCTCTTTCGTCGCCGCGCTGCGCATCTCCCGCAGATCCATCGCCCAACAGGGCGCTTTTCCCCCCTGAGGCCAGCGACACCGTAGGGCGGCTCTGGACTCACGCCATCGGCGAGCTCATCGGCCGGCTCCTACCCCGACGACGACCTCGCGCCAACCCCCGGGTGGTCAAACGCAAGTACACCAAGTGGCACGTCAAACGATCCCGTCACCACGACTGGCCTCAACCCAACCGACCACACCGAGAAGCCGTTGTCATCTAATTGAACGGTATTGGATCTAATCCTCAATCGCAACACCACTCAGGAGGACCCAAGACCACCACCACGACGGTGGCTGGGCTTTCCACACTGCGGGCCAGGAGCTGGGCCGCAGCGCCCATCGTGGCCCCGGTTCGGCGGAGGGTGAGCTGCGACGTTGCCCGCACCACCGTGCTGGTGGTGCGCACGGCGGACCGATCAGCTCCGGTCGAGTGCGCTCACCCCAGACCTTTGAGGCTGTGCAGGACCAAGGCTCTCGATGTCGCGGATCGCGGGCAGCGCCGCGATGTCGTGGGTGAGGTAGTCGTACAGCGTCGTGGCGTCGGGGGTCATGACGCTGGCGTACAGGCTCGTGCGCCCGGTGGTGGCGGCGGCGAAGGTGACCTCGGGGTGGGTGGCCAGCGCCGCGCCGGTGGACGCCAGGTCAGCCGGGGCGACGCTGATCCACAGCAGCGTCTGCTCGTGCAGGCCGAGGGCACGCGGGTCTACGTCGACGTCGATGCGCAGAGCCCCGCTGGCGCGCAGCCGCGCCAGACGTCGGCGCGCCGTGGAGGCCGGCTTCCCGGCGGCAGCGGCCAGCTGCTCGACCGGGGTGCGCGCGTCCTCGCGCAGAACGGTCAGCAAGGCCAGGTCGAGCTCGTCCAGGTGCGTGGTGCGCGCGCACTGGGCGTCCGCCGAGCCTCGAACCGGTGCGGTGAGGTCCTGGCGCAGTGTTCGCAGCGCAGGTTCGTCCAGGGCACCGACTTGCTCGAGCAGCCGGTGAGCGCTGCGGGTGTGGACGTGCAGCTCGCTCGGCGCGGTGACGTCCAGCACGCGGGAGGTGCGCGGCAGCTTCTCGAGCAGCATTGCGTGCCCGCCGGCGGTGGCCCCGGCGCGCAGCGAGCACACGATCTCGGTGCCGCCCGAGACCAGGCGCACCCAGGAGGTGTCGGGGTGCCGCGCGATGGCTCGGGCGATCGCCATCACGGCGTCAGGGGTGGTGCGCACCCGCACGTACCACTGCCTGTGCCCCAGCAGGCGCGCGTCCCCGGCGGCGGCCACGCGCAGCCCACTTGCTGAGCGCATCCGGGCGTAGCGGCGGGCCACGGTCTGGTCGGAGACGCCGAGCACGCGCCCCAACAGCCCGAACCCGACCCGCCCATCGACCTGAAACGCGTGCAGGATCTGCAGGTCCAACGCGTCCGCGGTGTGCACGTCGTCGGATATCACCGCTGTGAGGGTATCCGGGTTCGCCTTCAGCCATTTGAACTCGTCCCGCTGGATCGCCGTCGATCGGTTATCCATCGTGGGAGGCGAGCCGGCGCACCACCCTGGTCACCGGGAAGTCGAGCAGGAGGAGAACGACGATGACGGTTCTGGTCACCGGTAGCACTGGAGCGGTGGGGTCTGAGGCTGTTCGACACCTGGCCGCCGCCGGCACGCAGGTGCGGGCGCTGACGCGCTCACCGGACAAGGCCCACTTCCCGGCCGGTGTGACCGCGGTGCAGGGGGAGTTCACCGACCCCAACGTGATGCGCGAGGCCCTGGACGGGGTCAGCGGGCTGTTCCTGCTCAGCCCCGTGGCGCTGGAGGAGCTGACGGGCACGCTGCACACCCTCACCCTGGCCCGCGCGGCCGGGGTGCGCGACGTGGTCTATCTATCGGTGATCCACGCCGACCGCTTCACCGAACCGCCGCACTTTGCGGCCAAGGCCGCCGCCGAGCGGCTGATCGACGACCTCGGAATCGCCGCAACGGTGCTGCGTCCGGGCTACTACATGCAGAACGACGCGGCGGAGAAGGACCGCCTGCTCGCCGGTACCTACGGCCCGCCGGTGGGCAACCGGGCGGCGCTGATGGTCGACGTCCGCGACCTGGGTGAGGTGGCTGCCGCCGCATTGCTCGAGCGCCAGCGCGCTGAGGAGGCGATGCCCACCGAGGTCATCGACGTGGTCGACCCTGAGGTGCTCACCGGGGACGCCGTCGCCCGGATCTGGGGCGAGGTGCTCGGGCTGCCGGTCACCTACGGCGGGGACGACGTCTTGGACGGCCTGGAGCAGCAGCTGACCGCTTTCATGCCCGGGTGGATGGCCTACGACATGCGCCTGATGATGCGCCGTTTCCAGGTCGACGGGATGTTCGCCGCACCCGGCACCAGCGACCGGCTGCACGCCTTGCTGGGACGCGCAATGCGCTCCTACCGCGACTTCGCCACCGAGACCGCCGCCACCTGGCGAGAGTAAGCGCTGCTGACGGCGCTGCTCAGCAGCACGCCCGACGGTCTTGGTGGCGTCGGAGAACCCTGCCTCTGTGAGCTCGAGGGCTGTCTGCGCGAGGCGTTTGCGCGCACCGGGTTGCCGACGACTCATCTGGTCGCGGCGAGTGATGTCATGCCGTGCCGTGCGGTGTACAGTGACGACACGGCATGACACCAATTAGCTCCTGCTGCCGCCGCCGTCGTTGCCGACCACCCCAACACCGAGGACGGACCACGATGACTCCGCACGCACGCTCCGAGCACCGGCCGGGCAACCGGCGACGAACAACGCCGTTGCATGGATCCCGGCACAGCGAGCCCGCCTTCGGGTCGGCCAGGCCCCGCTGCCCGCTCCGCTCGCAGACGAGATCATCGTGACCAACCGCGCGGTGGCCGTCTACCCGATCGACCGGGTCGCTCAGGACACCGGGTCGCGGGCAAGGACCGGAGCACGATCCAGCTCATGATCACCGTGACCGGTCCCACCGGCGGCATCGGACGACACGTGCTGCCCGCCCTGCTCGAGCACGACGAGCCCGTGCGCGTGGTCGCCCGCCACCCCGACGATCTGCCCACCCAGGTGCGCGAGCGGGTGGAGGTCATCGAAGGCTCCCACGCCGACCCGGCCGTCATCGACCGTGCCCTGGACGGCGCCCGCGCGCTGTTCTGGCTGGTGGCCGGTGACCTGAGCGCCCCGAGCCCGTACGACTGCTACGTCGGCTTCTCCATCCCGGCCGCCGCCGCCATCGTCCGCCATGACGTCGCCCACGTGGTGACAGTCTCCGCGCTCGGGCGCGGCACGCAGCGCTACACCGGCTACGTCTCCGCCTCGCTGGCCATGGACGACCTGCTGCGCAGCACCGGCGCCCACCTGCGCGCGCTGGCGGCCCCCTCGCTGATGGACAATTTCCTGCGGGATGTGACATCGCTGCGTGAAGGCGTGGTGCGCGGCGGAGCCCCGGCGGACCTGAGCGCCCCGATGGTCGCCCGTCGCGACATCGCCGCCGTCGCCGCGCGCCTGCTGCTCGATCAGACCTGGACCGGCCAGGACGACCTGCCCGTGCTGGGCCCGCAGGACCTCTCCTACGACGACGTGACCCGGATCCTCACCGAGGTGCTCGACCGACCGATCCGCTACGAGCGCACCAGCTTCGAGGCGAGCGAGCAGGCCATGATCGGCTACGGGGCATCCCCGGGCATGGCCCATGCGATCATCGCGATGGCCCGGGCGAAGACGGAGGGCCTGGACAACGTCGACGCCCCCGACCGCGCCACCCTGACGCCGACGACGCTGCGCCAATGGAGCCAGGAGGAGCTCAAGCCTGTTGTGGCGGCGTCCTGAGCGAGCACCCGACGAAGCCGGACGTCGAGGTCACTGGCGCGTCAGGGCATCGACGAGATGGTGGATCGCCGTGTCAACATCGATCCACGGGAAGGCCGGCGTCGCCGGTACGAGCGTGGCCAGCCCGTGCAGCGCCGCCAGCAGGCACTGAGCGTCCCGCGTGACCTCCTGCGCGGTCGAGGTCTCGTGCCCGTCGCACCCCGCCACGGCTCGCCGCAACAGCTCGAAGGCGGCGATGCCGTCGAGGTAGGTGGTGGGAGGCGAGGCGATGTCGGCGGGGGACCGGGCGAAGAGCACCCGGTAGCGACCGGGGTGCTCGCGAGCGAACCCGAGGTACGCGTGACAGATCGCCTCGACGGACCCGGCTCCCGTCGGACTGCCCTCCTCGGCCGCCGCGCACACCTGCAACAGCTCGACGAAGGTGCCCGAGACGACAGCATCCAGGATGGCGTCGCGGTGAGGGAAGTGCCGGTAGATCGACGGTGCGGCGATCCCGGCCTCCCGGGCGATCGCCCGGAGGGTCACCGCCTCGCGGGCCGAGGCGTCGGCCAGCAGCCGAGCGGCCGCGTCGAGGATCTCGCCCCGCAGGGCGCGGCCCTCGCCTCGTCGGTTGGTGGTGCGCTTGCTCGGGGAGACGGTGCTCACCGCGCCAGCCTAGGCGAAGCGACCGGCAGGGCTAACAGTTGTAAGCAACGGTGCTACGCTCGACTTACAACCGTTAACCGAACTTGGAGGGTCCACATGATCAAGTTCAGCATTCTGATGCCCCGCAACCCCGCGCTGACCCACGAGCAGTTTGTGGCCTACCACCAGCAGCAGCACGCACCCCTGTTCATGTCGATCCCCGCCGTGAAGGACAACGTGCGCCGCTACGTGCAGCAGCACCCCGTGCCCCTCGACGGCCTGGACGTGCCCCTGGTGGCGGTGGACGGGATCACCGAGCTGTGGTTCGACGACGCCCAGGACATCGCGAACGTCTTCACCGACCCTGAGTACCTTCGGGTGATCCGACCCGACGAGGCCAAGTTCTGCGATCTGGGCGGCTGTAGGTTCGCCGTCACCGCGGAGAACGTCGTCCACGAGGAAGCGCACTGACGCCCGGGCGAAAGGCGCATCATGATCGACACCAAGGACTTGGACCTCGTGGTCTTCGGAGCGACCGGGTTCGCCGGCCGGCGCGCGGTGGCGCACCTGGTGGCACACGCGCCCGCGGAGCTGCGGTGGGCGATCGCCGGCCGCAACGGGGCAAGCCTGGAACGGCTCGGCGCCGGTGTACCGATCCTGGTGGCGGATGTGACCGATCCGAGCAGCCTGGTACCGGTCGTCGCCCGGACCAGCGTGGTGTTGAACATGGCCGGCCCCTTCCGCCGCCTCGGGAATCCGGTGGTCGCTGCCTGCATCGAGCATTCGGTCCACTACTGCGACATCAGCGGGGAAACGGCCCGTATCCGTGACCTCGCGGACCAGCAACAAGACGCAGCCCAACGGGCGGGCGTCAAGGTGGTGTGCTTCGGCGGAGTCAGCTCCGCTCCCGCCGACCTCGCCGTCCTCCTGCTCGAGCAGGATCTGGGGGAGCCCTTGCGTGAGGCGACGGCGTTCGTCCAGATGCGGTCCGGGCAGCTCAACGGCGGCACCATCGCGAGCATGCGCGAGGGGGTCGAGTCCGGCGACGCGCAGCGCGAGCGGGACCCGTTCCTGCTCGGCCCGCGGGACCGGCAGCCGACGCTGCGGGAACGCGATCCGGCCGGCGTGCGGTGGGACCGGGCGCAGCACGCGTGGCTGACGCCGTCCCCGCTCGGAGTCTCCGACACCCGCGCGATCCGCTTCAGCAGCTCCCTGCGCGGGACGGACATCCAGTTTCAGGAGTACCTCGCCTTCCACGGGGCCGCCGGGATCTTTCCTGCTTTGCTGATCCGGGCTGGGGTCAACGCCCTCACCCTCGCTCTGCGAACCCGTCCCGGCCGCGCGTTGCTGACCCGGATCGCCCCACCCGGTGGCGGGCCGAGCGAGCAGCAAGGGACCACGGGGAGCTACCGCCTCGACGTGACCGGTACCGGCGCGAGCGGTCGCCGCAGCCGGGTCACGATGAGCTTTGACGGCGATCCCGGTGGCTATGTGACCGCCTTCTGCGCGGCGGAGATCGCCATTGCGCTCTGCGTCGGCGGGTCGGGGCTGCCCGACCGCGCCGGGATCCTCACTCCCAGCACGGCGATCGGCGGCGGCCTCGCGGATCGGCTCGTCGCCGCGGGGATGCGCCTGACCCGGGGCCGAGGGCAGACGCACGACGCCTGACCGAACGGCGCGCCTGTGCACGATGCAGGTTGTCCACACCGCGGAGCTGGCGACCGGCTACTGGCCGTGGGCCGCAGTCGGGTTCAGCCTGGGCACGAGCTGCAGGGCGTTGCCGCGGTTGATGGCCTCGTGGTGGTCGACGTCGAGCCCCGCAGCGTGGTCAAGGTTCTGGGTGAAGTAGTCGACTCCTGAGGTGGTCGCATAAGGCCAGTCCGACCCGAAGAGGATATGACCGGGCTTGGCGAAGGCGGTGAGGCTGGGCAGGGAGGTCGGGCTGGCCGACAACGCAGTGTCGAAGTAGAAGCCGGCGAGATCCTCGAGCACCTCCTCCTGGGTGGATCCGGTCGGAGCCAGCGGATTAGCCCCGGTGAGGTTCGCGATCCGGTGTGCGGCGT
>JAABUN010004894.1_pt1 | contig 17402 bp, 17 predicted proteins | sample 5559311 | NCBI WGS metagenome assembly JAABUN01 (sample SAMN10711877, study PRJNA513370) | rock metagenome | isolation source: Antarctica rocks | place: Antarctica: Victoria Land, Siegfried Peak sud
GAACGGGGCCGGCAGGCCGTTGGCCGCGGCGTAGGTGATGACCTCCTTCTCCAGGTCCATCAGCCGGGCCAGCGCGACGTAGAGGAAGTTGCCGGAGCCGCAAGCGGGGTCCAGCACCCGGACCGCCGCCAGCTCGGCCTGGAAGTCCTGGAGCTTCCCGGCGAAGGCGTTCCGGGCCGTCGTGCTCGCCCCGGGCGACTTCGCATTGTCCCAGCGCAGCTTCAGGGCCTCGGCCTCCATCCGGACGGTGGCCCAGCGGCGCCGGAGCGGGACCATCAGGACGGGCTCAATGACGCGCTCGATGTCGGCCCGCCCGGTGTAGTGGGCACCGAGGGCGGAGCGCTGGGCCGGGTCCAGACCGCGCTCGAACAGCGTCCCGAAGATGGCGGGTTCGACCGCACCCCAATCCAGCCGGGAGGCGGCGAGCAGCGCCTTGAGCTCGTCCCGGGTCAGCGGCAGGGTGGCGATCTCGACGAACAGGCCGCCGTTGAACCGGTCGATCCGCTTGTAATTGACGGTGCCGCCGGCGCGCATGGCGGTAAGCAGCTGGTCGATCTGGGCGGGGAAGTCGTCCGGGTAGTCGGCGCTGTAGGTCAACAGCTCGGTGAAGAGCCCGCGGGGGATCAGCCCGGCGTCCTCGGCGAACAGGCAGAACAGGAGCTGCATGAGGAAGTGCGCCACCGTGTCCGGTGGGAAGCCGCGGGCATTGAGCGACTGGGCGAGGGTGCCGAACTGCCGGGCGGCTTCCTCGGTCACGGCGGCCGTGCTCGTCCGGGGCTTCAGCCGCTCGGGGAAGGTGAAGGCAAGGCGTAAGATATCGAGGTTGGCGGGGTCGCTTAGCCCCTCCAGGTCGAAGGCGTAGGTGACGGTCGGCGTGTTGGTGAAGTGCGTCCGGATCTCGAAGCGGTCCAGGTCGCAGGTGATCAGGACCGGCGGGTTCTCCAGCGCGTCGAGGTAGCGGAGGAGCTGGTTGTAGGCGGCGGAGAGGTCGGCGTGGGCGCCTTTGTACTCTGCCGCGAAGTAACCCCGCCGCCAGACATCGGCGAAGCCCTTGCCGCCGGTGCTCTTGGTCGCGCCCTTCTCGAAGGCGTAGCGCTCACCAGTCGGGTCCGCCTCGGCCGGGCCGGGGACGCCGAACAGGGCGCAGAGGTCGAGGAAGTGCTGCTGGTAGGCCGAGCGCTCGGTCAGCCCCTTCGCCGCCCGCCACTTCTGCTGGAACGCGATCACCGACGGCACGGCTGCTGTCTCCCTGGCTATCCGACGACCCACCGGCACGATCCGGTCCAACCGCGAGACGCATGAACCATAGTCAGACCCATCCCCGCCGGGCGTAGGCGCGAGCGATGACCCTGTCGGCTCGCGACAGGGTGGCGCACACCTGATCGATCCAGAGCTCCGACGCCCGGTGCTCAAGCGCCTGGCCTTCCCTCGTCAGGCGCTCAAACGTGTCGTCGCGCATCCTGGCTGGCCGTGGCAGGTCGCGCCAGTGAATCGTCTCACGGGGATGGGACGGATGGAAGCTGAGCCGCCGCGCCAGCCGGTACCGGCTCCGGTCGACCCGGTCGAGTTCACCGATCCGCGTCGACCGATACGCCAGCCCGGCGCAGCCTCGGCAGACGAACCGGTGGTCCGCTCCGGCAGCGTAGACCACCGCCACGCGCTCCCCACAGCGACGGCACCGCAGCCACCACCGTACCCCGCCAAAGTGGCAGGGCGACGCCTCGAGCGGAAATCGATCCTGCACCGGGACCAGCTCGCTCCCCTTCACACCAACCGCGTAGGAGATGACCCGTGTCATCCAGGAGGCATCCTCCGACGCCGTCTCGATGCCGAGCCGTGCGTCCCCGATGTCGCGCCCGTGCCGCGACCAGGTGACGGCCCAGGCGCGGCCCGCCGTCATCGGCCCCTGACGTGCCACCTCCCGCATGTCCAGCCAGAGCACCTCGTCGGTGTAGCGCGTCCCGTTTCGCTCTCGGCTCATGCCGAATCGCTCCGCTCTGGCACGTTCCCACGCGCGCTGGACGGTTTTCGCGGCCCTTCTCGGGCAGTTTCGCAAGGGTTTTCCACCACCCGCGGACCGGCCCCGTCCGATTCCGGCCGTTGCGCTAGGCGGTCCATGCGGCTCCAGTCGGTGCCCTCGCGCGCGCGCGCGTGATCCATTCCGAAATCATTAGCGAATGCCAGCTGGCAACGGTCGATCTTTCCCGTCCTCATGTCCTGATGAGCGCCCGGTTCGTGTGCCGCACCCGCCTTCGGCACCAGCACATCGGCCAGGTGCTCGAGCTCGAGGACGGCGTGTCGCCAGGTCTCTTTCCCCGGCGACGGATGGGCGATGACCACGATCGGCACGGTGTCGGGATCGGACGCGCTCGCGTCCAGCGTGCCCTGGTCCATCGGGGCTAAGCGCCCAGCCGGGACCGCCGCCCGCTTCTTGAGCTGGCTGGCCAGGTTGCCGAAGGGCGTGGTTGCCGAGACATCGGGCGGGCCCCGGCCATTGTTCGGCAGCCGCCGGCCTCCGAGCAACCCGGCCATGTCCCGCCCATGACGTTTCCACCGATCAGGGCTCACCGGCCCGCCTCCCGATAGGCGGCCGCGACACAGGCCGCACACCGCGCTAGCTGGCCGGGTTCCAAGTCGCCTCCGCAGGTGACGCAGGCCGACCGGGGAATCAGTCGATCGCCTCCGGGTTCGCTTTGCATGACGTTCGTACTATTCTGATTATCTGTCTGGTCATCCGGCATGGTTAGTGTTTCGGGCGCGGATTCACCCGCCGGGTCGGAATAATCCGAATAGTACGAACCATCTTTAGCGATCAGCCGCCATCGCTCGATCGGCTTGGTCACGGCGTCGCCGGCGCTGCGCTCGATCAGCCCGTCGCGTTCCATCGCGGCCAGCGACTCGCCTAATTGCTCGCCGCTGACGTTGCGGAGCTGGTTGTAGAGCGTGCTCCGCGTGACCCACGCGCCGTCTGCCCGGCGCAGGTGCCGGACGATCCGCGCGGTCAGTCCGCGCGGCTGGCCACTGCCCACCACCTTGAACAGTGGCAGCACCCGATCCAGGTGAGCGCGGAACCACTCCGACAACTCGATCGCATCCTCGAGCCGGTCCCGCGTCAACACCCGGCGGTGATCGGTGCCCTCGCTCGCGGCCCACAGGACATGCAGCACCAGCGCCAGCCGGGCGGTGTGGACCGGCCACTTGCTCGCGAAGCCACGCGCCAGGCCGGACAAGGACCGGGTCGTCTCCGTGTTGCTGTCGTACCAGCCGCTCCAGACGGTGCGAGCGTCCTGCCCAAGGTGGATCGTGACCGGCGCCTTGTCCATCGGCGGGATGCGGTCGATCTCGCCGAACACCCGCTCGATCTCCGACGTCAGGTAGGCCGGTACGTCCTCGTCGGTCCAGAATGAGGGCTCCGCTTCCGGCCGGACGAACATGATCCGCTCGATCAGTCCGTCCCGCCGTTCCCGCTCGTCATGCAACGTCGCGATCAGATCGTCCTGAATGCCGCCACAGACGGAGACGACCGGGAAGTTGATGATGACCGGCGGTCGGGACTGCCGGTCGATCTTGATGTTGACGCCGGACCAGAGCGACAGGAACGTCTGCCGGTCGGCGCCCTTGCCGGACCGGTACTGATCCATCGACCGAATCCAGCCCGTCATCTCGTCCGAGACCTGGGCGATGCCGTGAGCACGGGTCAGGCGATCGGCCAGCGCCTCCGTCGTCGCGTTGGCTGTCCAGTAGTGGCGCATCTCCGGCTTGCGCGGCTCGTCACCGCGATCATCTGCCTTGCTGGACTTCCACGCCTGGTGCCGAGACTCCCAGTCGGCATATTCGGTCTGGAACCGCTCGTACGCCCGGTGTTGCAGGGACTCCACTCCGAGTCGGGCGAAGCCGAGCGCGGGCGTCTTGGCGCTGCCCGGCGGCGCGACCACCGCGACCCACAGGGTTGGCAGCACCTCGAATCCACTCTTGAGCGATAGCCGCAGTCGGTTGCCGATCACCGCGCCAGTCATCGACAGGAACGGCGCGGCGATCATCTCCGGCGGAACGGCCAGGCTCGCGGCCGCCCGCTCGATGAAGTCGCGGACGCCCGGCGGCAGCACATCGATGGGGAACGCGGGAACGGTGGCCAGGGCTGGCGGTGACGGCGCCAGCGCGTCGATCCGGGCCGCGAGGGATTTGGCTTCGTTCGCGGCCAGGAAGTCGCTCACGTCGCTCCCTTCCGGCAGATCGGCGTAGTGAGCAATCCGGACCGACGCCGTCCGGTCGATCAGCAGGCGGGCGATCTCATCAGACCGCTTGCGGCCCGGCTCATCGTTGTCGGTGTGGATCACGATCGGTCGCCCGGCCAGCGCCGCCGTCCAGGCAGTCTGCCACGGGTTGGAACTCGAGCCGGGCGACACGGCGACCCAGCCGAGCCCAGCCAGCGTGTCGGCGTCCTTTTCTCCTTCGCAGATATGGACGGCGACCGTCCGATCACCTGGTAGCTTATCTTCGCGGTAGAGCGGCCAGGACGCCGGGTCCGGCCGGCCCCGCTGCCAGACGCCCGCGACCAGGTGCTCCGGCCGAAACGACTTTGGCTCGAGGCGGATCACCCGCCGGCCATCGCCGTAGGGGTAGGCCGCGACGATCCGCTCCGGCCCCGGTGCCGTCCGGGCTGGCGGTGGCGCATCGGCGACCGGTGGCAGCCGGACCGGTCCCGGCCGCAAGTAGGGACGTTCCGGTGGGCGATCCGGCCAGCGGTCGCGGTCGACTCCCAGCAGGTCGGCCAGCTCGATCGCACCGCCGCCGGCCTCGCAGGCGTCGCAGCGCCAGACCGCCCGTTCAGGGTTCCAGCGCGCGGACGGATGCGCGTCCGGCTGGTGCGTCGGGCACCGGAAGCGAATCTCGCGGCCGCCGCTGATTGGCCGGCCCTCCCGCTGCTCACAGACGCGGGTCAGCGCGGCAATTAGAGCCGGGTCGATTGGCGCCGGGTGGGGCATCGCCGTCATATTGAAACCTGCCCGTCCTGAGCAGCGGTCTGAGACGCTTCGGTCGCGGTCAGGTTTTTCCTGATCGCAGCGATTATGGGGCCGTGCTCGCCGAAGCGATCGGTCATCCTGGCGAGGAGTTCGCGCAAGTGCCAGACGCGATCCTTGGGAAGCTTTGACGCGTTATCTTGACGAAGCATCTTTTTCATCAGTCCCGCCCTCCAGACGCCCACCACGCCCTAAAGCAGCGTGTGCGGGCGTCAATGCGTCTTGCGTCTCACGCCGCGTCGGCATCGCTGGAGAACGTGGCGACGTCTGCCGGACCTTCGCTGTAAGACCGTGGGCGGGACGCGATCTGGTCCAGCAGGTCGGAGGGCACCAGGATTCGACGCCCGATCCGGACGTGCGGCAGCTGGCCGGACCGGATTCCGAGATAAAGGGCGTCGCGACCGATGCGTCGGCGGCCGGTTACAGGATCACGGTTGGCCTCCAGGAACTGGTCGACGGGGACGTACTCGCGGGTCGAAACGTTCGCAGACATAGGGACTCGCCTCCTGGCTATCGGTCCCGTCCTGAATCGGACGGCGACTGACCCAAGCCTAGGAAAAGGCGAGCGGCAGAAACGGCAGAAACGGCACGACGCCGGAAATCTGCCGCTTCTGCCGCTCGCATCGCCGGTGAAAGACGTTCGCGCCTCCCTACACCGCTACGTCGAGTGGCCTAGCCGGTGGCCAGCTCAGCCCGTTATTAGCCCGGTATTGGCGAATCGTGCGTGCTGCCATCGGAAAACCCGCCTCGGTCAGGCGGCTGGCGAGCTCAGGCTGCGTGGGTCGCCGGTCGCCACTCCTTGCGTAGTCATCGGCCATCGCCCAGTACTCAGAAGCGAACCGCTCCGGTGTAAGTTTCGGTGGCGATCCGCCCTCGTTCGACTTTCTCGGGACTCGATTCCGTTCGGTGCTCCCAGGGGCCGACGGTCCCGGCTTCCTGCCAGTCAAGCCGAGCGCTCGCACCTTCCGAGCGACTGCGGCCTGATAGGTCGTTTCCATCCACGCAAGCATTGGCTCAAAGAGGGTGAACAAGTCCCCTTCGTCCCTCGAGCCCGGCCACTGCCCCTCGGCGATCGCTTGTCGGATTAGGAGCGTTTCAGTCGCCTGGAATCGCTGGTCGAAGTCGGCCTGAATGTCTTGGTCAAGGGCAATGAGGAAATCGGCCTCGAGCAATTGTTCGGGTAGCAGCTCATCTGCTTGCCGTCGGACATCGGCCCAGGTCTCGCGTCGGTTAAGCAGGAACAGCACGTCGTGCCGAAGTGTCTGCCAAAGTTGCTCATCAGCGGCGGATCGAGCAAACGACATCCCCCAATGACCAAACAGAGCAGACCAAAGTCGGCGCATCTGAGAAACCGCGGTGATCGCCGCCGGTAGCTCCGATCCCTCATACCGGAGCACCATCTCGACATCCAGCGGTGTGCGTATCAGGAATATCGCGCCTTTGCCATCGTCCGATGGGGACCGCTCTTGCGACGTGTCCGACGAGACCTCCGCGAGATTGGCCCGTAGGTCCTCCAGAAGCCGCCAGGCGACCGGGAACCGGCGTTCCTCCCACACTTGATCGTCGGGGTGAGGGTGCCGCGCGCCGAGCGCGAATAGCTCGTCGAGAAGTGACCCCAAGAATGCACGGATGGCGGATGGCCGGACGGGCGGAAGCCGTTCCGGGACGGCCTTCACCACTCTTTCGGCGCGATACGCGAAAACACCGTGCCAATCAACCGCCACCAGGAGTTGCCGCCGTACGGCTATCCAGAGCGGCGATGCCGTCGGATGCCCATCCGAGGACCGGTCCGTATTCCAAATGGCTGCAAGCAGTTCGGCCAGCTCGAGCGCTGCCTCGTAGCGCGGCGTCCAATATTTCTCGCCCTCGTCCGAGCGGAAGTCACGTGGATAGTCCATCCAGTGGCCGACATCCATCAGCTCCTGGACCGCATAGCGCCAGTACTCCTCCTCGAAACGACTGCTGACGGTGAACCGAACGCCTGGCCCGCCCTCGTTTGAGGTCCGATCCTGCCCTACACTGCTCATGCTCGCGACTCCTTCCAGGTCGTCAGCCGCCTCCCCAGCCGCTCGCAACGGCGTGGGGTGTTCTCATTCTGTTCTATAAGTATACGTGCGCTTCCATCTGGGTTGAAATGACCGCGATGTCACAGTCGATCTGCTAACGCTCCCGCAGAGGATGAAGTTCTACGAAATGCCACTGGTCCCGGAGGCGGCCCGCCGCATTCGAGCGGGGCGATCCGGTGATCTTTTGTGACGGTCAACGATCGCAACGGCCTTCCCGAGCAGCTCCCCCGCCCCACAGGACGGGTCTACGTTGTCACATCGTTGTCACAAACCAAGGCGAATGGACCCGTTTGGCCACGCACGGAACCGGATCCCGTGCGAGCGAAAACCGCACGGGAGCGGGCTCTTTGGACTGGTAGCGGATGACGGCGGACGGCAGATGAGGAGTCCCCTCCCCGGCACCCCGAGACCACCTGTCCAGTCACGGAGTCGGTGTGACCGGCCCCACAACCTGACCCCTTGCATTGGCTAGGGCGTCTCACTGTCGTAGACGTAACCAAATGCGCGGCTGTCGAGCACCATCCTGGGGCTGACATCCATCCCGATCTGGTGGTACGGCCACATCATGTCGTCGATGTTATGACCAACCGGGCCACCAGATTCGGGCAGGTACCGCTGTCCATGGCGAGCTGCCCAGACACTCCAGAGCCGGTCGATATTGGCGTGATGGAGGAAGAAGACGGGATCGTTCGGGGAGCTATTCGCCGCCATCGTCCCAAGGACCATGTCGCCGGCCGGAGCAGGTGTCGACGAGTCCATAATCATCACCTGACCCTGCAACTCATGCGAGAAGGCGAACTCGCCCGAGACCCAGAGGTGGACCCGGTTGTGAAGAAGGTGTTCACCAGTGCAAATCGTGCCGGCGCCGGCAGTTGGGTCGCACATGTCTTCGACGCAGTCTCGCCAGCCCTCGAACGTGTTGCGGAAGCTCTCGGCCGGCGCGCTCTGGGCGCTCCAGGGCTCCGCGTCGTAGCTCGGAACGGCCAGCGCCGCCTCCACGTCATCGGCCGTCGGCAGGTCGGGCGCGAGTCCGCCCATCCCGAGGTCGCGGGTGATCCAGGACGTCCGCTGGGTGTCGGAGTAGTCGAAGACCGTCAGTTCCCACTTGCCTTTCTGGAACGGTCCGGTGACGACCGCCTCGTCGTCGGCATCGCTCCCGTCGCCGCCCATGAAGTCGTCCTGCCAGACGTACGAGTCGGTCGCCCGATCGGTCGCCCAGTCCCAGTAGGGCAGGGAGACGGAGGCGTCGACCGCTTGGAGTTGCTGCTCGAAGAGGTGGAGGAACACGCGGTGCCAGGGGAAGAAGGCCGGACCCATGTGAGCAGCGTTGATCCCGCATCCGAACGCGTCACGATGCCACATGACGAACGTATCGTAGGTGCTCAGCGAGTCAACCCATGGTGAAGGTTTCGCCTTGAGCGCCAGGACCGCGTCGACGTAGGCTCGCTTCTGGTCAGCGTTGAGGGTGGCGGCGTTGGGACGCACGTTCAGACGACCGGCGGAGACCGGGATCGCGGCAGGCGTCTGGGCCAGCGCCGGGCCAGTGAAGCGACCTGCGGTCGCGGCGGCCGCCAGTCCGGCGAGGGTCGAGCCGATGACTGAGCGACGATCGATGCTCCGGCCCTGATAACGGGTCCGGATCGGCGCACGGTTCAGGCTCGGCTTCAGGTTCACGCTGATCACTCCTTGGCTCGTGGCTACGGCTGGTCAGGACGCGTGGACTCGCGACGAATCGATAGGATTTCACCTATGGTATCAATTGCGTTGAGGTACTGGGTTACCGTCCCGGAACGATGTCTGGGTAATACGGCTACGGTTCGTGGTGCAGGGTTATGGGTCAGCGCCTGGCAGGCTGGCTCGAGATCCATAAGGAGGCTGGTCACGCAGGGCACAATCGGCCAGACCTTTCTGCCTTCACCGTCACCAAGGTCTTCATCCGGACACGGCGGTTCCGGAAAGTGTCGATGACGGCGGTCGCCGATGTCTCGCTGTCGCTCAGTCCCGGCCGGGTGACGGCGCTCGTTGGACAGAGCGGCAGCGGCAAGAGCACGATCGCGAAGATGATCACCGGGATCGAACGGCCGCCCAGCGGGGCGATCCAGTTCGGCGAGCTTCGCGCGGACCGGCTTCGTGGTCGGACGCTCAAGGACTATCGACGGAACATCCAGATGGTCTTCCAGGATCCGTTCTCCTCGCTCAACCCGGCCCTGTCGGTTGCCTACATCCTTGGCCGACCGCTACGGAACTATCTGGGGCTCACCGGCAAGGCGCAGCGGACCCGGATCCTCGAGCTGCTGGATTCGGTCGGGCGAACGCCGGTGGAGCGGTACGCCGGGATGCTTCCCCACCAGATGTACGGGGGGCAGCGGCAGCGGGTCGTCATCGCCCGTGCGCTCGCTCCGGAACCGAAGATCCTCGTTGCCGACGAGCCGATCTCGATGCTGGACGTCTCGATCCGGGCTGAATTGCTCCAACTCCTCGACGGCATCGTGCGGGACCGTCAGATCGCGATGCTCTATATCACCCATGACCTGCTCAGCGCCCGCCTGATCGCCGACGATATGCTGGTCCTGAACACGGGGCGGGTCGTGGAGCGGGGGCCAGTCCGGGAGGTCATTTCCCAGCCCACCGACGCCTACACCCGCCTGCTGCTCGACTCGATCCCATGGCCCTATGCAGCGACGGACGTAGCGGCCGACTGATCAGTGCGCCTGGATGGAAGCAGGATGACCACACCAAGGCCGGGGTGGTCATCCTTTTTTGTGCGAAGCACGTTCGCCAGGTGACGATGGTCAATCGACTCGATGGATGTGATTGATCCGGATCGGAGGGGAGAGCCGCTGAGCCTCGCAGGGAGAGCGCTGGATGGCGTGGACGACGTCCATGCCCGCAGTTACCTCTCCGAAGGCGGCGAAACCCTGGCCGTCCGGATTGCGGCGCCCGCCGAAATCGAGTTCCGGCTGGTTGCCGATACAGATGAAGAAATCCGACAGCGCCGAGTCCGGGAGGAATCGCGCCATCGAGATCGTGCCGTCGTGATGATGCAGACCAGTCAGGGTCGTCCGCTCCAGCTTGATCGGGTTGAGCCCTTCCCTGGGCTCGTCCGGTCCGCGTCCTCCCTGAATGACTTCGATCCTGTACTCCGAGTCTGGCTGATTATCCGGGGAGACCGTCCGGTGGAAGACGCCGCCGTCGTAGAAGCCGGAGTCGACGTAGGCAAGAAAGCTGGACGCGGTGATTGGTGCTACGCCGGCGAAGATATCCAGTGCGATGACGCCGAGGTCGGTATCGATCACAACTGGAACCACGAGGGAGCGCCCGGACGAATTGATGTCGACCATGCCGTGGAGGTCCTTTCGTCAAGGCCAGTGAGCACAACGACGCATTCGGAGTCCGACAGGTTGACCTACAGCGAAACGCATCTGCAATCGACATTCGGTCGAGTCAGCTCAACCCGCGAACCGGGCATGACAGCTGAAATTGTCCGAGCCGCGAGTTTTTGGGGAGTGGGTCCGACTCGCATTGATGAGGGCAGGCTGTCGTCGGGATAACATTCCGCTTTTGTCGTCGCCATCCTCATGGCGACGGCAACTCAAGACATTGCGGTGACGACCACCCCATCCCACTGAGCGAACCGCCGGATAATTGATCAGCACGAGATGAGGCTCGTTCAGAGTCAGGCATCATGATGGTGACCCCCCTGGGATTCGAACCCAGAACCCTCGGATTAAAAGACCCCGCGTGCATCATACCGTCCTGTACCTTTCTGTAAACGACAGTACCAACGAATCCCCAATGCTACGGAATATCCGGGCAGATCGTGGCGCTGTGTGGCGTTTAGTACCATCGGCTCCGTCGTCAGGATTGTCGTCAACGAACCGGCTTTTGTCGTCAGGATCGTCGTCATCCGGTCACCGGTTCCGGTGCTCGTGCGAGTGCTCCGTCGAGCCGGTTCGCGGCGTCCTCGGCAACCTTCCGGGTGAGGTGGCCATAGGTGTTGGCGGTGAGGCTGATCTGGCTGTGCCCGAGGATCTCCTTCACCGTGAACAGGTCCACGCCTTCGGCAAGCATGAGGCTGGCGGTGAGGTGCCGGAGATCATGGAATCGCTGGCGTGGCAGCTTGTGGATATCCAGCAAGCGTTGCAGACGGGTCGTGACGTTCGAGGCGTTCAAGGGTGTGCCGATGGTGGACGGGAAGACGAGCCCCCATGCTCCGCCCTGCCAGCGTTCTCCTGCGGCAAGCTGCGCTTCCAGGTTGCGTGTCCGCTGGCGTCGGATCGCAGTGCGTGCCGTGGCCGTGAGCGGGACGACCCGGCGGGATTGTTCGGTCTTGGGGTCGGTGAAAGTCCAGCCCTTCTCGCGGTAGGTCAGGGTGTGCCGGACGGCGAGCGTTCCGGCGTCGATGTCTACCGCGTCCCATTGCAGTGCGAGGAGTTCGCCCTGTCGGCAGCCCGTGGCGATCGCCACGGCGAACAGGTTGCCGAGCCGGTCATCCTTTGTGGCGTCCAGGAATGCCCGCGCCTGATCGAGGGACAGCGGCGTGATGCGACGTGCCTTCTCGGTTCTGGCTTCGGCAAGCGAGGCGACGTTACGTGGCACTAGTCCCCAGCGCATGGCGGACGTGAGGGCGGTACGCAGCGTGGCACGGACTCGATTGGCCGTCGTCGGGCTTCGGCCGGCAGCGACGATCCCGGCCAGCATGGCATTGACGTGCTGTGGAGTCAGGTTCCTCAGCTTGTGATGCCCGAGCTGCTCGATCAGATGGTGCTCGACGTGGCCCCGGTAACTGTCGAGGGTGGACGGGCGGACCCGCTGACTGGCCGTGTCATCGAGCCAGCTGGTCAGGAACGCCTTGACCGTGATGGTCTGCGCGTTCAGGTCCAGCCCATCGGCTGCGTCATCCCTGGCCTGCTTTGCCTTGGCGCGGACCTCTCGCTGCGTCTTGCCGTAGTAGGCTCGGCGAGAGCCATCCTCGAACGTGACCCGCGCTTCCCACCGGCCATCCTTCCGGAGGCCGTAGGTTCCCTCTCCATGCCCGCGCCGTCGGGATCTCGGTGTGGTCGTCTCTCCTGGTTCGGTCACGACGTATGGCAACCCTTCACGAGATAGACGAGATGGACGAGATAAGGGTGCGCCGCCCTGGCCGAAGGCCCGATCCTTCTGACGGGCGCCTGAGCCAACACGCTGTGCGAGTGGACACCGGCTCGGAGCCCATGACGGACCCTGATCGCCCGGCAGAAGCCACTACAGGCCCTCTCCGGGGTCGCCGGCGCTGGCTCGGCTGGCTAGCTGGGCCGGGGGGTCGATAGGCACCGGCGATCGCTTGAGCCAGTGACTCCCTGCTCGCGGCGGCAGGACGGGGACGGGGGCGATGCCGACCAGGGGGATGTCCTGCGAGAGTGGCAGGACGCCGGTTCGCCGGTACTCCCTGAGTTGTTCCGGGGTCAGCTTGCGGATGATGACCTCGCCACCGGTCGCCGCGGGATGAGCGTCCTTCAGGGGCTGTGTGCCCGGCCGGCGCTTGCGACGTGGACGGTCTTGGCTGCCACGCTTGCGAGACATTGGGTGCCCTCCGTGTTTGGTAGACTTCACCCACTCCGACCTGTCCTACCAGGGCGGGGGATTGCGGGCCGTCGCGTGCTATTTCACGCGGCGGCTTTTTTTGTGTCTTCCCCCGATGGGTCGATCCGTCTCGGGGTACGGAGTGCCAGCACATCCTCGCGGCGGACGAGCTTCTGGCGGGCGTCAATGAGGGACTCATACACCGGCAGCAGGCCGTCGTTGATGAATCCCCGCAACTTGAACCGTGACACGCCGAGCAGCTCGGCAGCAGCACCGAGCTGTAGGTACTCCTCCTGATCGTTATCCATCCAGGCCCCCTCGTTGTACGTCGCTGTCAGATACGGGTCGATGTGGACCACTCGATAGAAGGATAGCAGATCGATGTATCAAAGTGTTGACATATAGTGTAAATAGGTGTAAAGTATATCTAACGGGAGACGCAATCCCCCGCCCTTAGCAGGAAGCCCGGACGGCGTAGGAACCGCTGGGCACACGCAGACGGAGACAGTCAGATGGTCACCACCACCCGCCCCGCCACCCGCCGCGACACCCCGGCCCGCTGGGCGACCGCCCTCGTCCGCGCTCAGGCCGAGAGCATCACCGTCATCCAGCACTCCACCTCCGGCATCTTCTTCGCCACCTCCGCCGGCTCCCTCGATCTGTACCGGGTCCGCTGGTACGACTGCGAGTGCGCTGCCGGTCGCTCCGGCGATCCGGTCTGCAAGCACCGCGCGGCCTTCCGCGAGCACTGCCGCGAGGACGATCGCCCGTGTCGCCCGGATGCTGGCCGCTTCCGCCCCCACCTTCGATGAGGTGGCGGCGGCGACGGTCCTGGTCATGCCGGCTCCGGCCCGTGAGTGCACCGATTGCCTCGGCACGGGCACGGCCCGGATGTACACCGGCGGCCGCCACAACGAGTGGGTGCCCGTCACCTGCGGCTGTCAGCGCGCCGCCGCCTAGCTGACCGGGGCGACCGCTTCCCGGAGCGGTCGCCCTCCATCCCTCGCCCGGTCGCGGCCCATGCCGTGACCATCAGACAGGAACGAGAGCACCCCATGCGAACGCTCGAGATCACCATCAGCGAGTTCAGCGGTACGCCCGCCGCCAGCGTCCGTCACTTCGAGGCCCGGCTCGATCCGGACGGCAGCCTCCAGCTCTCCGGCGTGGACGATGAGAGCTGGACGATCTGTGAGGCTGGGTCGCCGGCCGCGCTGAGCTTCTCTGCCATGCTCGCCCCGTCAGCGTCGCGGATCGGAGACCTCGGGCCACTCGCTCAGGCGTAGGACACGACCACAGCGCGGCCCCGGTCGAGATGACCGGGGCCGCGCTGTGTCTGCCAGGGCGCCGCTCGAAGGGAGACACAAGGAGCGCGGCCCTGACGACGGCGGACGGACGGCCATCTACGTCGCGTGCCCGTGGCACCGCCTGAGTGGGCGCCTACGGGGCGATAGGCGCTGCAATGGCGGTCGGGGGCTTTCGTTCCTGGTTAGCGCGCCAGCCACGTGCCGCCCGTTAGCGTCGGGACAGCAGGCCGGGCCGGCGGTCGAGGCGTCGTCGTTGCCTGGCTCGTTGGCTTCGTCGGGGTGGCCGGTCTCGTGGGTGGTGTCGATGCCACGGTCGCGGGTGGCGGTGGTCGCGGAGGGGGAGGCGGGGAACAGGACGCCACCCGCTCCCGTTCCTCCGTCAGCTCCTGATCGAGCCGTGCTCGGTTGGTCGGCCTCGTGTCTCCCTCTCATCGCCGCACACGTACCCCGCTATTGCCCCCCCCTCTCCCTCGGCATGTGTGCGTCTCTCGCTACCCACCGGGGGTAGCGAGTTGACCCGTGTTGATCCCGGTGATCGAGCGATGGGGCGGGTGCTGCCTCGCCCCATCCGCTCGGGCTGCCAGCCCTTCCAGCTACGGGCTACCCCCCCCTCCACCCTCGGTCTCCCTCCACCCATACCCCCTGCCCACCGGGGGACTTGTTCACTTATAGGTAGGCAGGTAGGCAGGCAGGGGTGGTAGCCCGAATCTATTCCTCGCGGCTAAACACCTCACCGGTTGATCGTCCCGGAGGCCAGCTCCGCGAGCTGGGAGTCGGTCAGGGCGTCGAGGTCCGTCACGTCCTCCCTGCCCTCGTTCAGCACGAGGAGGGGAGCGTGATCCGGGCGGGACGGACCGAACCCGGCCCGGTCGAGCGCGACCTCCGCGGCCTTCAGGAGCCACCGGTCGGGCTCCGGGATGGTGCCGCTGGTTACCTGAAGCAGGTAGCGCGAGGCGTGGTTCGCCGCTTCGTGCAGGTTCAGGGCGGTGTCCTGCGAGACGTGGCCGGAGACCGTACGCAACCGGTCGAGATGCGCCCGCCGGGGCCAGTGCTCATCGTTCACCCAGCGGGCCAGCGTCCGGTAGGGGATGGTGACGCCGTGGCTGTCCTGGAGGAGCGCCGCGGTGAGCGTGGCGTTCTGGGCGCCCTCGGTCCGCCAGACCTCGTAGGCGAGCGCCCGGTCCTCGTCGCGGTGCGGTGTGGACGGTAGGCCTCGACTGCCCAGGCGTCCCGATGCTTCCCCGAATTGCGCCTCGATGACCTCGCCCTTCGGCGGTCCCTCCCTCACGACTCTCCACGGCAACGCGATGGCAGCGCTGCCAACGCGGCTGGGTGGGGTATGACAGAAGACGGCCGGAACTGTGCGCCTGGCGGGGACGCGGGGTCGGGATCGGTCGGTGCGATGGTGGCAGATGGATGGGCGCCGCCTTCGACACGCGGGCGTCCCTGAGAGGGATAGTCCGGTAACGATTCTCTGATCTCGACACCGAATAAGTCGGTGCGACGTGGGCACGGACTGGCGTTTGGCGACGTACTCACCAAGGACTTCCGGCGACTCGGGATCGCGACGGGGTGAACGGTCTGGCGTGGCCGTAGTCCCCGACCGGGCTGACGCGATGGCCGGACGGTGGCCGTCACCCCACAGGAGAGCGAGGGGGTCGGCGAACTCTTCGCCTTCGACCTCCGGGCTGGGGACGACCTGCGCTGTGATGTCTACTTCGTCCCGCTGACGGCTGGAAGCACAACCGAGTAGCGCCGGACGTTCGCGTCCATCGGCCTGCCGGCAGGTTGACGAGCTTGTGTCCCTGGTGAGTACGCTCATTGCGGCGGGCGCGGCGCGTGTCTTCGGCAAGCCAGTTCCACTCCACCGGGAGATCAGGCCACACCATTGCTCGTCGGTCAGCTCGGCATCCCTGAGCTGGTCATGATCGAGCATCAGGAGTCCTGCCAGGTCGGCGTTGTGCTGGTGGCGAGAGACGGCGCACAATGTGCAGTGCACGAGATCTCGCGGAACCTGCGGCGCGGGCCAGCCGAACCGTCGGCTTCGCTCGACAGCCACACAGGACCCGGCCGATGCCGCAACGCCCATCCGTCCTCATCACCCTGACGCTTGGTCTGGCGCTCGGTCCGGCCATTGCGCTTGGGCTCGCTCGCTTTGCCTACGCCCTCATCCTCCCGGCCATGTCCGACGACCTCGACTGGTCGTACGCGCAAGCAGGCGGGATGAACGCCGCCAATGCCGTCGGCTACCTGGTCGGCGCGCTGGCGGCTGCGGGCACCGTCGTCCGGTTCGGCGCCCGCCGGGCGCTCATCGGTGCGTTGATCGTCACGACGGCCGCGCTCTGTCTGACGGGCGTCACCGGTGCGTACGCCCTGCTCGTCGTGGTGCGCGTCATCACCGGGATCGGGAGCGGCATCGGTCTGGTCGCCGGCGGGGTCGTCGTCTCCGGGCTCGGGGAGACGGTCGTGCCGCCAGCAGAGGCGCCTTCCCGTCGTCTCCTCCCGCTCGTCGGCCTCTACTACGCCGGTGCGGGGATCGGCATTCTCGTCTCTGCTCTCGTCCTCCCGGTCGTTCTCGGCGACGCCGTCACTGATCGTTGGCGGGTGACATGGGTGGTCACGGGCGCACTGGCGCTCGTCGCCACGCTCGTCGTTGCCGGGGTTGCCCGACGTGTTCCTGCTGAACCGCCGGAGCTGCGGCGTTCACCTGATAGCCGGGTGGACTGGCGATCGGCTGGGCTCGTCCCGGCGCTCGTCGCCTACCTCCTGTTCGGTCTCGGGTACATCGCCTACATGACCTTCGTGGTCGATCTGCTGCGCGACCGAGGGACCGGGACGGGCGGCGTCACCCTGTTCTGGTCGGTTCTGGGCATCGCGGCAGCCCTGTCAGGGCTTGCCTGGCAACGCGCGCTGACCGGCTCCCATGAGACGAGGACGTTCGTGGCGCTGCTTGTCCTGCTCGCCGTCGGTGGAGCGCTCCCGCTCCTGGTGGATGCCTACGGGGTCGCGCTGGTGTCGGCGGTGTTCTTCGGTCTGACCTTCCTGATGGTCCCCGCGATGACGACGGTCCTGGTCCAACGGCACCTGCCCACGAGCGCCCGTTCCGCAGGCATCGCCACGTTCACCGCCGTCTTTGCGGTTGGCCAGATCCTCGGTCCGATTCTGACCGGCCTCGTCACCGACGCGACCGGCGACTTACGATCGGGACTGGCGTGGTCGGCGGCCATCCTCGTTGCGGCTGCCGCCGTCAGCCTGCTGCATCGACCGGGACAGCGGTCGAGCGCATCCTGACCAGGCTGCATCGTGAGGAGCCATGCTCGATTGCCTCAGTCGCGGCCGAGTTGGATCGCCACGGCTTTCTGTGCGAGCGCGTGCCGCCGGAAGCTGGCGTACTGTGGGTCGCTGAGCCCGGCGTTCTCCGGTAGCCAGGTCAGCACGCAACAATCGGC
>JAABUN010004895.1_pt1 | contig 17401 bp, 17 predicted proteins | sample 5559311 | NCBI WGS metagenome assembly JAABUN01 (sample SAMN10711877, study PRJNA513370) | rock metagenome | isolation source: Antarctica rocks | place: Antarctica: Victoria Land, Siegfried Peak sud
CAGCGGCGTGTCATCGTCGTCTTGAAGCAAAGAACGGATTTTGTTAGCCATGCGCCACGCTGTTTTGTAGGTAACGCCTAATTCCCGTTCTAGCTGCTTGGCAGAGATGCCGCAACGGGTCTGAGACATAAGAAAGATCGCATGAAACCAGAGCTTAAGAGATGTAGCGGAGTTCTCAAAGATAGTACCGACCAGGGGGTATTCATCGTGGCCGCAAAACTGGCAAGAGTAGCACGTGCGATTCTTGACCCGATGGTGCTTGGTAACGCGCTCGCACTTCGGGCAGTAGATACCGTCCGGGTAAAGGTGTCCGACGATCCATTCCAGGCAAGCCGCATCGTCGGGGAAGTCCCCGTTGAATTCGTAGAAAGTGAGGGTGCTCTGAGAAGCGGTGCTTCGGCGGGGATCGTTGCGGTTGCTCTTGCTCATCCGAGGGTTCTCCGTCCGTAGTGGCCTCTACACCTAATATACTACAAACGGGTACCCGTGTCAAGGGGATAATTATCTTGATAGTTAGAACGGTTGAAGTAGAGATTTTCCAGTTCGGAACTCGTAACGGTAGCTCATAGACGCAAGCTTTTGGGCAGGTTGATCTCAATTTCCAATCTCTTGTAGAAGCAAATCCAGGGCGATCCTCGGCCTTACGATGGTACATCCGCCAACGCTTTGGCCATAGAGCTTACCGAAGTCTTTAGAGTTGCCCGTAATGAGCAGGTCTGCTTCGGCCCACACCGCTCCGGCGAGGATCGGTACGTCTTTCGGGTCCGGGACGAGGTGGCGTACCCTATCGGCGAGAGCTTGAGGTGGCTCCTCGACGAACGCAATGCCGTCGAGCAGCCCGAGCGCGGTTTCCACGGCTTGGGCCCGTTTGTTCTGAAGATTCCTCAACGCTTCCGAGATAGCGTAGCTGCTCATGATGAGATCCACTTGGCGACTCTGGTACGCCAACTCGAAGATAGCCCGCGATACGCTTCTTGGCGAGATGGCTGCGCTGAAGAGGACGTTAGCGTCCGTAAAAGCGCGGCTCACGTCTGATCAAAGAGTAGAGACGTTCCTCCAGGCTGGGGAGCATCTCGTTCTCCTCAGCGAAGGTTTCGAGATCCTCACCCGTGTACTCACGAAGAGGCACGGGGGCCAGCGGTCTGAGGATTACGTTACCTTCTTCATCCATGTGAGCACTAAGAACAGTCCCCTCCTCAAAAGGCTCACCCTCCAGAAGCTCACGCGGGAGGGTGAGATCACCGTCATCTCCTATCTTTATGCGCGTCGCCATAACCTGAAGTTTACACGCTATAGTGTGGATAAGCACTCGCGACGCTGGATGTGGCGAGCACGAAAGATTACCCCCTCGCAAGCCGCCGCTATTTTAGAACCTCTCGACCACCGTCCGGGCGAGCATGTGCAACGGCAGGTAGTCGGGGCCGCCGGCCTTGGAGTCGGTGCCGCTCATGCCGAAGCCGCCGAAGGGCTGGACGCCTACCAGTGCGCCGGTGATGCCGCGGTTGAAATAGAGGTTTCCGGCACGAAACTCCTGGCGGGCACGTTCGAGGTTGTCGCGGTTCTTGGAGTAGACGCCGCCGGTGAGGCCGTAGGGGTTGTCGTTGGCGATGCGGAGGGCGTCGTCGAAGTCGCGGGCACCGATCACGGAGAGGACGGGACCGAAGATCTCCTCCTGCGCCACACGAGAACGCGGCTCCACCTCGAAGATGGTCGGAGTTATGAAGTAGCCCTTGTCAGGATCGCCGGGGTCTTCGCCCAGTACCCGCTCCCCTTCGCTCTTGCCCACGTCTATGTAGCTCGACACCTTCTCGAACTGCGGCTCGCTTATTACGGGTCCCATGTTCACGTCCGCGCCGCCTTCGGCCGGGACGCCTATCTTCAGGGCCCCGGCTTTCTCGACGACCTTGCTCAGAACCTCGTCGTAGATGTCCCGGTGGAGGATGGCCCGGCTCGCGGCGCTGCACTTCTGGCCACCGTAGCCATAGGCGCTCTTCACGATGTCGGATGCCGCGGCTTCCAGGTCGGCGGAGTCGTCGATGATCATGGCGTCCTTGCCGCCCATCTCCGCGATGACGCGCTTGACCCAACGCTGGTTCTCTATCTGCTTCGCTGCCAACTCGTTTATCCGCAGCCCAGTCTTCATCGAACCTGTGAACGAGATAAAGCGCGTGCGAGCATCGGATACTAAATAGTCCCCGATCTCCGACCCGTACCCCGGAACGAAGTTCACGACCCCTTCCGGCACTCCGGCCTCCTCGTAGACTTCCATCAGCTTCGCCCCAACGACCGAGGTGAACTCAGAGGGCTTCATGATGACGGTGTTGCCCGCCACCAGGGCCGCGGCCGACATGCCGGTGAGGATGGCGGTCGGGAAGTTCCACGGCGCGATGATTACCCCAACGCCCATCGGCTGGTAGAAGTAGCGACTCTCTTCGCCGGGAATAGCATAAATCTCCACGCCGTCCTTCAGCCTCAGCATCTCTCGGGCGTAGTATTCGAGGAAGTCTATTGCCTCGGCGACCTGCGCGTCGGCCTCGTTCCAGGGCTTGCCGCCCTCGTAGACCTCCCAGGCCAGGAACTCGAACTTTCTGCGGCGCATGATCGCCGCCGCCCTGAGCATGATGCGCGCCCGCGCCTCCGGCGGCGTCCGGCTCCAGTGCTCGAATGCCCCTGTCGCCACGTCGAGCGCCATGTCCGCTTCGCGCTCGGTGGCCGCCGCAAGCTTGCCGACGACCTGAGACGGGTTCGATGGATCTACCGAGGAGATCTCACCGTCCGTCTCTATTCGCTTGCTGCCGATTACGAGCGGGTAGGTCCTCCCAAGCTGGCCTTCGACGTCCTTCAAGGCGGCTTTCATAGCCGATACGTTCTTCTCGTCCGACCAGTCCAGATACGTCTCGTTCTTGTAAGGTATGAGTCCCATGAAGTAGCTCCTATCTTCCTATCTCTTTATGGCGCCGGTAATGCTTCCGATCACGTCCTTGGCGACGTAACCGGCTATCTTGGGGTTCTCTTTGAGGCGGCGAGTGGAGTATTCGTACCAGTCCTCGCCGAAAGGCACGTAGATCCGTAGCTTGTGGCCCGCGTTCACGAGTATGCTCTGCAACTCCTCGTCCACTCCGAGCAGCATCTGGAACTCGTAGCGGTCCTTCGGGACTTCTAGCTGGTGGATGAGCCTGAGAGCGTGCCAGATCAGGAACTCGTCGTGCGTGGCTATGCCGACGTAACATCCCCCCTTGAGCAACTCGTCGAGCAGGAAGATGTAATTCTGCCTCGACGAGACGGTCCACGTCCTCGATGCTGCGGCGCATGTACGCCTGGATGACGGCCCCGGTGTTCTTGTGACGGCGATGCATGTCGTGGACGATCCCCAGGGTGGCGCTCGTGTGCGGCGAGTCCTCCATGTCCACCCGCACGAAGCGCCCGCGGGCTCCGGCGTACTCCACGATCTCCTCAAGGTTCGCCCGGCAAAGCTCCTCGTTCAGCGTCAGGCCGAATCCGGTGGGCTTGACGGAGATGCCGCTCTCCAGGCCGTGCTCGTCCAGAGCGTCTATGACCTTCTTGTAGTCGCGAAGCTTCGCGGCGGCATCGGCCTTACTCTCGGTGCTCTCGCCGAGCAGGTCTATGGTGGCGACGCATCCCTGCTTGTTCAGGTTGCGGACCGTCTCCACGGCCTCCTCCAGCGTATCGCCCGCGATGTAGCGGCTGGAGATCTTCTTCACTATCGGCCGCGGTACCACGGGTACCGACTGCGCTATGGCCTTGTCTATAATCCCCACGGGTTATCGCCTCCAACTCGGGGTGCTGTTCTTCCTATGATTTTACTCCAGGCGCCGCACTATTCTTGCCGCCGACCGGACATGCGGGACAGAGAGATTTCCTCTGCCCCGCATGTGAAATTGTTTAGCTCTCGACCCTGTCTTGAGGAGAAGAGGCATCCACGGTCTGCTGCTGTCCGCCGCCGAAGCGACGCCGTATCAAGAAGTAGGCCGCGACCACCACACCGGCGCTGAGGAGACTCAGGGCGAGTTGCGAACGCGTGTCCGGGATGACGCCCATCGACACGATTATCGCAACGAAGACGATGATCGTGAAGATCGTCAGGTATGGGTAGAGCCACATCTTCAACTGCATTTGCTCCGGGGCTTCGCGCTCGAACCTCCTGCGAAGGATCAACTCAGATAGCGCCACGAGCAGGTAGACGAACAGGGCTATCGCACCCGAGGCGTTGAGCAGGAACTGGAATACGGTATCCGGTGAGACGTAGGCTGCGATGACCGCCAGGAACCCAACGGAGCTAGAGAGGAGTATGGCCTTGGCAGGCACGCCGCGGCTCGTCACGTCGAGGAAGGATTTCGGCGCATCACCTCTTCTGGAAAGCGAGTTGATCATCCGGGAGGCCGTATAGAGTCCCGAGTTCAGGCACGAGCACACGGCGGTCAGGACGACGAGGGCCATGACGGTGCTGGCTCCAGGGATACCTATGTGATCCAGCACTGCGGAGTATGGGCCACGTCCAAGGGTCTTGGCGGCGTTCCACGGTAGTATGGTCACGACGATAAAGATCGACCCGACGTAGAAGATCATGACCCGGTAGATGACCGTGTTGACCGCGCGAGCGACGCCCCTACCGGGCTCCGCCGACTCCGCAGCCGCGATGGTGACGATCTCAGCCCCAACGAACGCGAAGATTACGGTTACGATGCCGTTGAACGCCGCGAACGGTCCATGAGGGAAGAAGCCCCCGTGGGAAGTGAGGTTGGAGAAGTTAAGCGAGGCTCCGGGCCACAGCCCCAACACGAAGATAGTCCCGAGGATAAGGAAGGCGATAATCGCAAGTACTTTTACCAGGGCGAACCAGAACTCGAACTCTCCGAACGCGCCGACCGAATAGAGATTGGTGGCGGTTAGCAGCGTCACCAGTATGAGACAGAATAGCCATAATGGCACTCCGGGAATGAAGGTCTGAAGGATGCCAGCGCCAGCTACCGCCTCGACCGCCACGACGACTACCCAGAAGAACCAATACAACCACCCGATGGTAAACCCGGCCCAGCCTCCAAGCGCCATCCGAGCATACTCCGCGAAGGAGCCGACCACGGGCCGCGTAACGGCCATCTCTCCGAGCATCCGCATGACCAGCAGCAAGATTACGCCGGCCATCAGGTACGAGAGGACGGCCGCCGGTCCCACGGCCCCTATAACCGTCCCGCTCCCGACGAAGAGCCCAGCCCCGATAACCCCGCCCAGCGAGATCATGGTCATGTGGCGCATCCTCAGTTGTTTCTTGAGCCCCTCTCCCTGCACTCCCTGCTGGGTACCTGTAGCCTCAGCCAAAACTTCTCCTTCCCCCGGAAAGTTGGCGCTCCCATACAGCATCGAACAGTTCCTGCATGGCGTCGCGCAATTCTAGGACCTTAATAACTAACAGAGACATTCCAGGATTGGGGTAACGCATCACAACCGCTCGCCGCCAGCTCGATCCCCAGCCAAACCTTCTTGTGGTCCGCTCCTTCATCGAAAAACTCAGGCCATCCCTGCTTTGATCCACTTATTACTTTCCAGGATTGGACGGTATTGTATATTGGATGCAAAGTCAAGAGTATTTAAAGGGTGGATCAGGTCGTGAGGCTGGCGAGTCTATTCTCGCCGGTCTTTGTGTCGTCCTTTATATAGGTGACGAGTAGCTCGCTGGTGTTCTTGATATGTCGGGTCAAGAGTTCCAAAACGGCGTCGGTATCCTTTTTGCGGCACAGTTCGAGCAGTTCGTAGTGTTCCTTCTGAGGTTTTTTGTAGTCCGAGAGTGCCAGGTGCATACGGATGTATCGCTCGAAGGCGTCGTGCTGGGCTTTGATCAGCGCCAGGAGCCGGGGACTTTCGGCGGGAGCGAAGAGCGTCGCGTGAAACCGCCAGTTGAGATCGCTCCAATAAGGAATCAGGTCTTCCTCACGGTCTATCCTATGTAGGACTTGTTCCGCCCGCTGGAGGTCATCCTCCTCCAGCCGAGGTAGCGCTTTCCGCATCGCCATCGTCTCCAAGGCGACGCGGATGTCGGTGATCTCCACGACCTCGTGATGGGAGAGTTCCGAGACAACAGCCCCGCGATGCGGGATAAACGAGACCATCCCCTCTCCTTCGAGTTGCCGGAGAGCTTCCCGGACAGGACTCCTGCTCACGCCGAAGCTCTCGGCGATCTCCTCCTGGCGAAGAGGCTGCCCGCCAGCCAACACACCGCTCAAGATGGCGTCCCGCAAGCCGCTCGCCACCATGCTCTGGGTGGTGCGAAACTGCCCGGATGCCCTGGCGGCGATGTCCTCCAGTCCCATGCCCGAAATTATACATGGATACGATATCCGCCGGAAATATAATCTTCGGGGAGAGATCCATGGCACGCGGTAACGCGGGCAGACGCCGATGGTAGGATGAGCAAGACAGACGGAAACTCCGACCCTGGGAGGCACTCGACATGAGCACAACCGATACCCGTAGCGAGCCCGCATCCGCTGTCCGTACAGTCGCATCCATCGTCGGGGGCCGGGCCGTGGACGACACACCCGGTGGAAGGATGACCTCTACCAATCCGGCGCGCACTGGCGATACCGTAGCCGAAGTCTTGCTCGGTGACGCGGGGACGTTCGTCGAGGCGTGCCGGGCGGCGCGTGAGGCGCAGCGCGAGTGGGCAGCGGTTCCGGCTCCGATCCGGTCTCAGGTCATAAAGAAGATCGGCCGCCTCGTCGAATCCAACAAGGAAGCGTTAGCGAGACTTGTGACCCGAGAGATCGGCAAACCCTTCACGGAATCGCTCGGCGAGGTGCAGGAGATTATAGACACCTGCGACTTCTTTACCGGCGAGGGACGCAGGCTCTACGGCCAGACCGTCCCGTCCGAGATGCCGGACAAGCAACTCTTTACCTTCCGGGTGCCTGTCGGGGTGGCGGCGATCATCACGGCGGGAAACTTCCCGGTAGCGGTGCCGTCGTGGTACCTGATTCCGGCCCTCACCTGCGGCAATACCGTAATCTGGAAACCAGCCGAATACTCACCCGCCATAGCCGACGCTCTCGCCCAGTTTTTCATCCACGGCGGTCTGCCGGACGGCGTACTGAACGTCGTCCAGGCCGAGGGACCAGCCGCCTTCGAGGGTCTGGAGCAAGCTCTGGACGAAGGTCTCGTGGACAAGGTCGGCTTCACCGGTTCATCGGAGGTCGGCAAGAAGATAGGCGAGCTGTGCGGCCGTAACCTCCAGTCGCCGTGCCTGGAGCTGGGCGGCAAGAACCCGCTGGTCATCATGCCCGACGCGGACCTGGACCTGGCGGCTGAAGGCGCTCTCTTCTCGGGCTTCGGCACCGCCGGACAGCGCTGCACGTCTCTGGGAACTGTCATCGTCCACGAGTCCGTCCACGACGAGTTCATGTCGAAGTTCACCAGCGCCGTCGAAGAGGCGAAGATCGGGGACCCAGCGCAAGACGTACTCTACGGCCCAATGCTCTCCGAACGGTTCCAGGAGCGTTTCCTCGATTGGCTCGACTTGATCGAGGATCATCACACAGTTCACGGCTCGACCGGGACCGGCAGGATCACAGCGAGAAACCCGCGGAAGAACTTCGTCGGCGACCCGGAGAGCGGCATCTACTGCCACCCGACCATCGTGGACGGCGTTACGATTGAAGACGAACTGTACCGCACCGAGACCTTCGGCCCAATCGTCGGCGTCGCGAAGTTCTCTAGCTTCGACGAAGCGGTGGCCCTCTCCAACAATCACGGCTACGGCCTCTCGGCGGCGATCTACACTAGTGACGCGGCGAACGCCCTGCGTTTCCGGGAGCGGAACAAAGCCGGAATGCTCTCCGTCAACAACTCCACCAGCGGTGCGGAGGCGCACCTGCCTTTCGGGGGCAACGGAAAATCGGGCAACGGCAGCCGTCTCTCCGGCATCTGGGTGATAGACCAGTTCACCCGCTGGCAGTCCATGAATTGGGACTACGCCGGCAAGCTCCAGAAGGCCCAGATGGACATAGCCGATCTGCCCGCCGACCTCGACTACAAGCTGTCGGAGTAGGGAAATATGTACGATGTCATAGTAGCCGGTCTTGGCGGGATGGGGAGCGCCGCCGCTTACCATCTCGCCGGGCGCGGGAGACGCGTGCTCGGGTTGGAGAAGCACGGAACCGCGCATGACAAGGGGTCCAGTCACGGCCAGTCGCGCATTATCCGTCAGGCGTATTTCGAGGGGACGGAGTACGTGCCGTTGCTGCTGCGAGCCTATGAGTTGTGGGAGCAGTTGGAGCAGGAGAGCGGCGAAGAACTCATGACGCTAACGGGCGGGCTCATGATCGGCGCTCCAGACAGCCGGCTCGTCGCGGGCAGCAAGGCCAGCGCCGAGGAGCACGACCTTCCATACGAAATCCTGGACTCCTCCGAGCTAAAGCGCCGCTACCCGGTCTTGGATCCACCTGCCGGCGTCGTCGCCCTCTTCGAGAGGAAGGCAGGCTTCGTCCGGCCCGAGGCAAGCGTGAAGGCTCACCTGGACCGGGCCGCTTCTCTTGGCGCGGACCTCCGGTTCGAGGAAGAGATACTCTCCTGGGAGGCCACGCCGTCCGGGGTGCGGGTGGAGACCGCGCGGGACGTTTACGATGCGGAGCAGTTGGTGGTCACGGCTGGAGCCTGGGCGCCGGAGTTGCTGTCGGACATGGGGCTTCCGCTGGAGGTGACGCGTCAGATCCTGTTCTGGTTCGATCCGAAAGGCGGAGTGGAACCTTTTCTACCAGACCGCTTCCCTATATTTATCTGGGAGCCGGAGGACGGCAACTCGTTCTACGTCATCCCCGCGCACGACGGTCCCCGCGGTGGAGTCAAGGTCGCGTTCTTCCGGGCCGATGGTAGGCCGGCCGATCCACGGACGATAGATCGCGAGGTTCACGAGGAGGAGATCGAGTTCATAAAGACTTACCTCGCCCGCTACGTCCCGGCTCTAGATGGCGACCTCCTCTACGCGAAGACTTGCATGTACACGAACACGCCCGACGAGCACTTCGTCATCTCCGCGCACCCGGATTATCCCCAGGTCTTTATCGCCGCCGGGTTCTCGGGACATGGCTACAAGTTCTGCAGCGTGGTAGGAGAGATCCTGGCGGACCTCGCCACCGAAAGCGGCACCCGCCACCCGATAGACCTCTTCTCCCCCACCCGTCTCATCAAATAGCCGTGGAAGTCCTGGACGGCCGGCAAACCGCTTCGCGCCTTCCCTATACAGAGCTTGCGGATTCCATCCAGAGAGTGGCGCTGGCTCGACACGAAGAAGGAGTGCGGGCTCCGGCAAGGATAGCCCTGCCTCTGCCGGAAGGCGGCGTGCTGCTAATCATGCCCGCCACGGATGGAGAGACCGCCATAACCAAGCTCGTTACCGTCCACCCGGAGAATGCGGCTCTCGGGCTGCCGGCCATCCAGGGCGAAGTGGTGGTTATGGAAGCGAGGACAGGCGAGCGGCTCGGCATCCTGGACGGCGCGGCCGTCACCGCCCGGCGCACCGCCGCGCTCTCGCTGCTCGCCGCCCGGACACTCGCCCCACATCCCGGCGGATCGCTCCTGATCGTGGGCGCCGGCGCCCAGGCCCGCTCGCACCTCGAAGCATTCCGCGAAGGTCTCGGCGTCTCACGCGTATTCATAGCCTCACGCACCACTGCACGGTCCAAATCGCTGGCCGGACACGCCAAAAGCCTGGGGATGGATGCAGAGATCATCCGCAATCCCGAAGGAGCGCTGGACAGGGTGAGTCTCGTCGTAACAGCGACAACCAGCCGGGAGCCGGTCTTGCCGGACAACGTGCCGGACGGCATCTTCATAACGGCGATTGGAGCCTTCAACCCCGAGATGGCGGAGCTTCCGCCAGCGCTGATCTCGCGCTCGACGGTCGTGGTGGATACGCTCGAAGGCGCGATGGAGGAGGCTGGGGACCTTATACAAGCCGCGCGCGCCGGAGCATTCCGATGGGAGAATGCGATCCCGCTCGAAGCCGTCCTACGTGAATCCACGGAACTCGGAGGACCTGTCGTTTTCAAGAGCGTGGGCCATGCCCTGTGGGACCTCGCCGCCGCCCGGACCGCCTTCTTACGATAGCAGCATCAACCTCAAACGAGAAACTTTCCCTCCCCGGCGCCGTAAGGTTACACGACCGATATACTTGGAGTGATGATGAGCCTCAAGAGAACAATGCTTATCCTTTTCCTGGTCGCCGCGATCACTACTTTCCTCTCCCCTGCTGTCTGGGCCGAGAGTTCGGACACGATCTACGATGAGGCTGGCGTACTCAGCGACTCTAAAGAGCAGCAGGTACAACAGTCTTTCGATCAGGTCGAGAAAGGTTCCGGGCAGCAGATCTATGCCTTCCTCGTGCGGGACAAGGGGATAGATAGCGAAACAGCCCGGCAAAACCTTCTGATCCAGGACGCCCGCGAAGCCAACGTGCCGCAAGACGCCGGAGTTATTATGGTGAATCCGAGCGGAAAGTGGACCGAGGTATACAACATAAACGGGTCCTCCGCGCAGGCCGTCTCCGACGCCATGAAGCCCGACTTTCAGAATGGAGACTTCGCCGCCGGACTCATCGCGGGCGCCGCCGAGATACGAGGCGCTCCCGCAGTCCCGCAGGACAATGCCGCCGGCAATGCTACACCACCGCTGCCGGGCTGGCCGCTCCTTTTTCTGGTGGCGGTAGCGGGGGCGGCTCTTCTGCTGCGGAACCGGCGCCGGAACAAACGCCGGATCGAGGACGAACGCCAGGCTGCCGAGGGTGAGTTCGCGGATCTTACCACCCGTATAGACGAGTTCGATCAGAAAGAACGCCTCGTCTCCGGTTACCTCGAAGCCCAGCGTCCGCTCCTCGACCAGCAGGCTGAGGATTGGATAGAGACCAGGATCTCCGAGGCCCGGACCACCGGTTTCGCCCAGGAGTTCAACGACGCTGCTGCCCTGCTCACCTCCGACCCCGCCTCCGCCCGCGACAAGATCGGCCACGGCCGGAACCTCCTCGAAGGGGCGATCCAAAAACTGGACGAAGCCGAGACCGTCATGGACGAGTACCGTGCCGCCGACGAAGCCCTCGACGGCAAGCTTCGTACCGCGGCAGAAGAGATAAAAAGCGCGGACGAAGCCAAAGAAGCAGCCCGCGCCGAGGGCGTCTCCGTACAGCCCCTGAACCTGCGCCCGGAGTACGACCGGCTGGCGAAAGAAGCCGCGGACCGCGCCGCGCGTCGGGACGAGTATGATCCCCGTCAGGCCCTTGCCGCCGCCGATGCTCTCATAGAGCAAGCCCACCAGCACCGCGAGGCTCTGCGGGATGAGGTCTCCGCGAGAGACGCGCTGCCAGAGGAGCGTTACTCAGCCGAGGGCGCCCTCAACCAGGCGCGAAGAACCATCGACATGTATCGCCCCGTATACGAGAAAGCCATAAGTGAATGGGGACCCGCCGCTCTCGGAGAACTTCCTGCCCCTGGAGAGCTATCTTCCAGCCTTCACCAAGCTGAAAGCTCCGTAGAACGCGCTGGTAGAGCGCAGACTGCCGGAAGTTTTGCCGAGGCCCGCTCCCTACTGCAAGAAGCCACGAGCCTTGCCCAAGGCATCTCGCAGTCTCCGGGCAAACTCAGGACCGCCATCGCGGAAGCAGACCGCAAGAAGCGCGAGGGTGAAGAGAAGCTCAAGGAACTGGAAGCCCGTCTCGAACAAGCGAAAGCCTACGAGCACCGGATGAGCCCCAGCCAGCAGCGCCAGCTAAGGGAGTACGAGTACCAGCTTCAAAACGCTCGCTACGGCTTCTTCGGAGGTGACTGGCTGACTGCCCTCTTACTCTTCGAAGCCCTGGATAACGACTACATGTATATGGGAGACCCTTCCTACATGGCAGGCGATGGCTTCGGAGATGGAGACTTTGGCGGCAGCGATTGGGGCGGCGGTGGAGATTGGGGCGGCGGAGACTTCGGTGGAGGTGGTGACTTCGGTGGAGGTGACTGGTAGACCTGCTTATGGAGCCCGGCAAGCATTCGAGGGATACGCATGATTGCGCGTTCCGGCAGTATTGTAAAGTCTGTTACGCCTCTATAGAATTACTTTAATCGAGAGACTTATCTCGAAGGCTCCTAGTTCGCCGGCACATAGATGGCCGGACGGCTGGGTACATCATCTACATACAACGTAAATTATGTGCGCCATCGGAGCGCGAAGGGAGCGTGTAATGCAGGAGAACATCGTTAATATGGAGACCCTGGCGGACGTTCCGGTGGGGCGTAAGAGCGAGCAGATGTGTCTTCTGGCAAAGTACTTCAACGGCTTCGCCAATTCCACCAGGCTCTCTATCTTGCTGTTGTTGGATCGGCATGGTGAGACAAAGGTTGGGGAGCTGGTCGAGGCTTTAGGTGCTCCGCAGCCGAGAGTTTCGGACCATCTGCGATGCCTGGCCTTGTGCGGCTACGTGCAGGTACGGCGCGAGGGACGCAACGCATACTATTCGATAGCGGACGATCGGGTCCTACAGGTTCTCAAGCTCGGTGAGGAGTTGCTCGAGGATAACCTGGAGAACATCAAGGCCTGCGACGTTACCGAGGAAAGCTGCTGACTATCCGGCCGACTCGATTTCTGAAGGTTCAATTGCTTCATTTTGAAGGCTGTCCAAATCTCAGGCCCACTGCGGAGATCCTGCACGAAGTCCTCGAACAGGAGACGCCCGGCTACGAGATCGAGATGGTGGATGTCGAACAGCAAGGTGCTCACAAAACATCGTTCTCCGGCAGCCCCACAATCCTCGTTGATGGTAAGGATCTCTTCCCAACCGGAAGTCCGGGTGAAGACTTCACCTGCAGGATCTACAAAACCCCCGAAGGTCTGAGGGGCCACCCGACGCAACAGATGCTGCGGGAGGCTCTCAGGACATTTCTCGGCAGCTCGTAAGCTCTAGCCCGCCGCCTTGAAGCTCTCGCGGCTCTCCATCCGCTCTATCCAGGCCACGACGTTCGGGTACTCTTTCAGAGAGACCTCTCCTCCCTGCTCAAGCTCCCGTAAACGCACGAAGTTTCCGGCGTGGGCTATGTCCGCTAGAGACAAGCTTCCGGCCAGGTACTCGCGCCCTTCAAGTCTCTCCTCCAACTTCGAGAGCATGTCCTTCAGCTTCCGCAGCGCCTCGGCAACCTGCTCTTCGGAGAAGCCTCTCTCCCGACCGACGCTCGCCACGAAAACCGAAGGATAAAAATCATCGTCGGCGGAGGCCATCCAGATCCTGGCGTAAGCCCGTTCTTTCGGGTCTTCTGGCAGAAGCCTCGGCTCTCCCGTAACCTCTTCGAGATACTGGTTTATGACGTTCGACTCGTACAGAGGATCACCATCCACTAAGACCACCGGTACCTTGCCGGTAGGACTCACACCTAGGAATTCCTCGCTCTTGTTCTCGAGGTCCACCTCGTAAGTCTCGAAATCCATACCTTTCTCACGCAAGACCATCCTGGTCCGCCGAGCATAGGGTCACCTGCCTGTGTTGTAGAGCTTAATATCCATTTTTCTCCTTTGGGTAGCCTCGGGCGATGGTAGCACAAGCGAAAAGATCAAAGCTCCGAGGCTAGCATGGCGGAATATGTACAGTGAAGACAGCGCGACTGCGCATATATAGTAGAAATTCTTAAAAAATACAAATATTTCGCAATCTACCCTCCCCCCACTATATTCTCCTTGATACAATGTCGCATGCGCGAAGCGCAGTCCTGTGTGAGCTTTGAATAGAGTAGGGAAAGGATCGCCAAATATGGGAAGAAAGGACGCTCGGAAATCAAAGAGCAGGCGAAGCAAAGTAGGCTTGTACCTACTGGCCGCCACGCTTCTAGCTGTTGGCGCCGTGGCGCTCGGAGTCTTCGTATTCGGGCTCGGCTCATTCGGGCAAGAAGCGTCGCCGGTAAAGACAGCGTCCAAGCCTGACGTATCCTCAGCTCCAGATCCAGCGAAGAAGCAAGCCGCAAAGCCCGCTCTCGTCAAGGTTCCAAAGATCCCCGAAGGCGCAACCAGGCAAGAAGCCGAGAAGCTGCTCAAGAGTAATGACCTGAAGCTCGGTAAAGTCGAGGAGAAGTCGAGCGAAAACGTGGATAAGGGTGGGGTAATCACACAGAAGCCCTCCTCCGATGCCAAGATCAAAAAAGGCAGTGCCGTGGGCATTACGTTGAGCTCCGGTCCCAAGCAGGCCGCCCAGCCACAGCAGGCCGCCCAGCCGACGCCGGCTGCCCAGCCACAGCAGGCCGCCCAGCCACAGCAGGCCGCCCAGCCGACGCCGGCTGCCCAGCCGAGCCAGCCCGATCAGGCTCAGCAAAGCTCGACGGCCGGTGTGGCGAACGTACCGGCGCCTTCCAGCTCGGCGATGTCTCTGACGGTCCCCAAGATGGGCATCTCCGGCCAGGCGGTCGGCGAGGGCGTGGACGAGGGGACGCTGTACAACGGACCAGGCCACGCCCCCACGTCTGGCTACCCGTGGATTTCTGGCTCCAACACTTACATCGCGGGACACGTACTCGGATACTCGGGTACCGGCAGCTATATGAACTTCGCCGCTCTGCCCAACATGACCTACGGAGATCAGATCTACATCACTGATGCCAACGGCACCCAGTACACCTACACCGTGTCGGATATATTGCAGGTATCCATCTACGACACCTGGGTGATAAATCCGACGGGTAAGGATCAGGTCAGCCTACAAACTTGCATCAACCCGCCCGCCTACGACGTGCGGCTCGTCGTCCGAGGAGATCTGACGAGCGTGGGCCCCGCCTAAGGAAGTCCAGCAACGAATCTCTAGAGCGCCCTCTAACGAGGGCGCTCTTTTTATTGTCCATTGTGCCGGCCGGGCGGGGTTACTTGGCTGGCATGATCTATGTCTGCTAGAGTTCGCCGATGGACGGGTACGCCGAGATATGGCAGCGGTTTGCTGCAGAGCGCCGTCTGGAATTCGGCGGCCATATGGACCCGAAATGGCAAGACGGTCACATGCTCTCGGCCTCCCTGATGGTTCCGCTGGATGCATCGAGCATTCGCGAGCGCCTGGAGCCGCTAAGAGAGGCGCTGAGACCATTCCAATTCGTTTCTTTGCATCCGGATCACTTCATGCACGTCACCTTGTTCCTGCTTGGCTTCCTCGTTCCAGAGCCTGAAGACACCGACGAAATCTCTCCGGAGCGGCTGACGGAGATTGAAATGAACGCCCGGCAAGCTCTGGCCGATTTCCCGACCTTCGAGGTGGTGCTGGCAAACCTGAACGCCTTTCCAGGCGCGGCCTTCATCGAGCTCTACGACGGAGGAATGTTGAACAACCTGCGCGACGCCCTGCGCGTGAGTTGCGGACTTAGAGAACCGCCTGGCCCGCCGCACCTGACGCTCGCTTACTTCCAGGCTCCGGACGGCGTCCGCGCTCCGGCGGCGTTGATCTCCGCCGTGGAACGCTACCGAGAGTGGCCTGTCGGGAAAGTGACGGTAAAGAACGTGGAGCTTACACTGCTGGACCTTCGCTCCGACTACCCGGAGCCCCAGACGCTTGCGAAGATACCGCTCAACGGAGCAACCGCAGCACCTTTAGGGTAAAGAGCCAGCGCAGCCTGCCGGCGCCGGGCCTGGGCTCGCCCTCGAAGCTAATGCAGAGCGCGCCGCCTTTTTTGATCTTGATGTCCAGCTTTTCATCCTCCCCGGTGAGCAGGTAGGAAGCCAGCTCGTGCAGGCCCGGACGATGCCCGACCATGGCGATGGACCGCGCTCCGGTGTAGGTCTCCAACGCGAGCACGGCTTTACTGGGCGGAATATTCGGTTCGAGAGCAGCGAAACCTTCAGGATCGGGCCACGCGGTCTGCTCGGCGAGGATCTCCGCCGTCCGCCATGCGCGGACAAGCGGGCTACTCAACAACGCCTCGACTTGCGGCGCTACTTGACCTAAGCCGAGTGCCGCGAGGCTAAATTCCTCCTCGCCCTCCGGGGTGAGCGGCCGTTCGCCATCATCCGGCCAGCGTTCGGCGTCGCGCTCGAATGCGACGGCGTGACGAACGAGGTAGAGATCCATCGAGTTATCCCCTCATTCCTTACTCGCGTCTTCAGGACGGCGCTCGTTCAGGACTCTCTTGAGCTTCTTCCAGTCCTTGCCTTTTATCTTACGGTAGGCGCTGGAGAAATTATCCCGCAACTCCCGGCTCCGCGCCTCGTAGCGATATGCGATGCCCCCCATCACGAAGCTAGCCCGCGGCGAGAGCTTACGGCCTCCGCATCGGCCAACGCCAACGTCCCTGATCCCCAGACCACCCACCGCCGGACTGTACTGGTGCGACCGTCCCTCCAACCAGCGGCCCACGAGCCTCACATCCAGCGCGTCGAACTGCCACTCGACTTCCTGATGGTCAAACGTATTTACACGCTCTCGCATGAAGCAGGTGGCAACCTCTTCTAACAGAGCTCAGGGGAGCGACAGATAGTAGTAGTTTGATCTTATGGCTACCGGTTGCAAAGTTCCAGGCAGACGTCGTTGCGCGTTTCGTATCTCCGCGCTCTCCGCTTAGAACGGTTCTTCTAGCAGGAGGGACTGGCTATCCAGTAGCTCCTCATCGTCCTTCGGGCGGCAGCGCGTGTAGGATCCATCGGAGTTCAGTTCCCAGGCGTTCACGTTGTCCGCCAGTTGCAGGTCGAGCAGGCGGCGGACCTTCTGGCGATGGTGCTCCTCGCGCAAGGGGAAAGTCGTCTCGACTCGTCTGTCGAGGTTGCGTTGCATGAGGTCGGCGCTGCCGAGGTAGATCTTCTCGTCCTTTCCTTCGCTAACCGCGAAGATGCGGGCGTGTTCCAGGAAGCGTCCCACGATGGAGACAACCCGGATGTTCTCGCTGACACCCTCGATACCCGGGCGCAGGCAGCAGATGCCGCGAACGATCAAGTCTACCTTCACCCCGGCCTGCGAGGCTTCGTAGAGGAGTTCGATCATCTGCGGGTCCGTCAGCGCGTTCGTCTTGCAAGTAACCCGAGCCGGCTCCCCGTTTTTTGCCTTCGCCGTCTGCTCCTGGATAAGCCGCGCCAGGTTGTCACGCAGGCTAAAGGGCGCTACGAGCAGCTCATGGTAATCCTCTTGCTCGGAGTATCCGGTCAGGTAGTTAAAGAGGTCCGAACTATCCTCGGCCAGCGCCGGGTCGTCGGTGAAATAGGAGAAGTCCGTGTAGACGCGGGCCGTGCCGGGGTTATAGTTGCCGGTGCCGAGGTGGATGTAGCGTCGCAGTCCCGAACTCTCGCGCCGGACGACCAGGCACATCTTAGCGTGCGTTTTCAGGCCCACGATACCGTAGGCCACATGTACACCCCGCGCCTCTAGCTGCCGCGCCCAGATGATGTTCGGCTCCTCGTCAAAACGCGC
>JAABUN010004896.1_pt1 | contig 17399 bp, 15 predicted proteins | sample 5559311 | NCBI WGS metagenome assembly JAABUN01 (sample SAMN10711877, study PRJNA513370) | rock metagenome | isolation source: Antarctica rocks | place: Antarctica: Victoria Land, Siegfried Peak sud
CGCGTCCACGACGCCGCGTCAGCGACAAACGCCGGGTAGAAGGCGGCCAAGTCGGCCCGCACCAGCCCCAGCATCGCGTGCACCCGACGGAACCTCCGCGCCAGCACGAACCCGATCTCAGCCTCCTCCCCGCGCGTGAGATCCACCATCAGCTCGATCGCCTCACCCGGTCCCATACCCCAAACGGTAAACCCCACCACCGACAACCGGGCAGGTTAGGTTGACACCCGAGATGCGTTGTCACATAGGTCGTCTCGATCAGGATTCCTGGACCGTGCTGCTGGACCGGGTGCACGTCAATGTGTGACTCACGCAACCAAGAGACAGGCCCTGGGGGGTGGCAGCCCCGGAGCCCGGCAGAGTCAGCCGGCGGCCGGGGTCCGCTCCTGCAGCTCCCACGCGGAGCCGTAGCCGTCCTTGAGCAGGTCCAGGAACGGGACCGCGTCGAACGCCTCCGGACCGAGCACGCCGGTGCCCGACCAGACCCCGGTAGCGATCAGCTCGAGCGCCAAGACCGGGTTGATCGCGGTCTGCCACACCACGCACTGGGCGCCGTACTCGGACATCGACCAGCTGTTGTCGACCGCGTGGTAGAGGTACACCTCCCGCGGCGCACCGTCCTTGCCGGTGCCGCTGACCCACAGACCCGCGCAGGTGGTCCCGCTCATCCGGTCCCCGATCGTCGCGGGGTCGGGCAGGCAGGCAGCCACCAGGTCGCGCGGAGAGACCAGGACCCGACCACCAGAGCTGGGGACGGCGACCGGCCGCGTCCGGTCCAGCCCCAGGGCGTGCAGCGTCTTCAGGACGCCGATGAACTCGTTGCCCAGCCCGTACTTGAACGTCACCCGCCGCGCCTTCACCCAGCGCGGCATCAGCAGCACCTCCTCGTGCTCGACGTTCACGCACTCCACCGGCCCGATGCCGGCCGGGAAGTCGAAGACCTCTGGGTCGCTGAAGGGCTCGGTGGTGTACCAGCCCCGGTCCGCCTCCCAGATGACAGGAGGGTTCAGGCACTCCTCGATCGTGGTCCAGATGGAGAACGACGGCGCGAAGGCGGGCTCCCCGTCGGCTCCGCTGACCACCAGGTTCGCACCGTCCCGGGTTCCCAGCTCGTCGATCTCGCTGAACAGGTGGTCGGCCGCGTAGCGGGCGAAGACGTCGGAGAGGCCCGGCTCGACGCCCATGCCGACCAGTGCGAGCCTGCCAGCCTGCTTCCACTCGTCCTCAGCCGCGAACTGCTCGTCTCCCAGCTTGCGTCCGGGCAGCGCGTGCGGCTGCGCGGCGTGCGGGGTGGATAGCGACATCGCCATGTCCAGGTAGTCGGCGCCTGCCGCCAGGGCGCCCTGGAAGACGGCCATCACGAAGCGTGGGTCCACGGCGTTCATCACGTGGGTGGCTGCGTGCTCGCGCGCGAGCGCTGTCACGGCTTGCGCGTTCGAGGCGTCCACCTGCGCTGCCACGAATCGCTCGTCGCCCTGCTTCGCGTCACCCGTCACCGCGGCGACGGACCGCTGGGCGCGGGCGACGTCGTAGTCGGCCACGACGCAGAGCTCGAAGAAGTTCCGGCGGGCGGCGATCCGCACAAAGGCGTCACCGACCCCGCCAGCACCGATCAGCAGGATCCTCATGGAGAGCAACACCTTTCGTCGTGCTGTGCGAGGCCGGAGGTCGGCTCAGGACTGCGGTGCAAGGTCACGGCGGCGCCGGGCCGCCACCACCTGGGCCACGACCACGATCAGCAGCGCCAGGAAGAACATGGCCGACCCGATGACGTTCGCCTGGGCGGGTATCCCCCGGGTCGCCGAGACGTACACGAACTTGGGGAACGTGTCGGTGTTGCCCGAGTTGAAGTTCGTGATGATGAAGTCGTCGAAGCTGAGGCTGAAGGCCAGCAGTGCCGCCGCCGCGATGCCCGGCAGCAGCAGCGGGAACGTCACCTTCCAGAACGCGGCCTGCGGGGAGGCGTACAGGTCGGCCGCAGCCTCCTCCAACCGGGGGTCGAGCCCGGCGACCCGGGCCTTGACCGTGACGACGACGAAGCTGATGCAGAACATGATGTGTGCGAGCACGATCGTGGACTGACCGAGGTTGACCTTGAGGTTCAGGAACTGCGCCAGCAGCGCCGCGCCCAGCACTACCTCAGGGGTGGCCATCGGCAGGAACAGCAGCAGGCTCGCCGTGGACCGGAACCGGAACCTGTACCGCACGAGGGCTATGGCGACCATGGTGCCCAGCACCGTGGCCACGACGGTGGAGAGCACCCCGATCTGCAGGCTGTTGACCACCGACTGGCACACGGCCGGAGCCCCGCAGGGATTCTGCCAGTTGTCGAGGGTGAAGCCCTTCCACACCAGGTTCGACCGTCCGCCGTCGTTGAAGGAGAAGGCGAACGTGTAGGCGATGGGCGTCAGCAGGTAGACGAACGCCAGCGCGGCGTAGACCGGCAGTAGCAGGCTGCCGAACGACAGCCGGGTCACAGCAGCTCCTCCGTACCGGCCCTGCGCACATACCACGCGACCAGCACCAGGATGGCGAGCATCAGCATGAACGACAGGGCCGCGGCGGTCGGGTAGTCGACGACACGGAAGAACCGCGAGTCGATCACGTTGCCGATCATGGCTGTCCCGGAGTTGCCGAGCAGGGCGGAGTTCACGTAGTCGCCGGCGGCCGGGATGAAGGTCAGCAGCGTCCCGGCCACCACCCCGGGCAGCGACAGCGGCAGCGTCACGTGCCGGAACGTCGCCAGCGCGCCCGCATAGAGGTCTGCGCCTGCCTCGACCAGGCGCAGGTCGAGACGCTCCAGGCTCGCGTAGATCGGCAGGGTCATGAACGGCAGGAAGTTGTAGGTCAGGCCGGCCACGACCGCGAAGGGGGTGGCGGTCAGCCGCGCGTCCTCGGGGAGCAGGTAGACGGTCTGGAGCGCGCTGACCACCAGGCTCTCGTCGGCCAGGATCTGCTTCCAGGCGATGGTGCGCAGGATGAAGCTGGTGAAGAAGGGGGCGATCACCATGACGAGCAGCAGCCCCTGCAGCAGCGGGCGTGCCCGGCACCGCACAGCGATGACATAGGCCAGGGGATAGCCGATGAGAAGGGCTGAGACGGTGGCAATCCCCGCGTACAGGAACGAGCGGCCGAATTGCGGTCCGTAGGCAGACAGTGCCTCGGAGTAATTCGCCAGCCGGAACGCCGGGCGGGTGGCCCCGACGGGCCCGCCGGGGACGCTCTCGTACAACGAGGTCAGCAGGAGCACGGCGACCGGGGCGACGAAGAACAGCCCGAGGTAGAGCAGGCCCGGGGCCAGGAGCAGGTACCCGACGCGGCTCGGCTTGCGGCCGTCGTCGGCTGCCCGCTGCAGCGCCTCGTCCTCGTCGCCGCCGTCGTCGGGGAGGGTCGCGGCCCGGGCCGCTCCGGCGACGCTCATGACCCCACCGTCGCCACCACTCCCGGTCCGCCCGCTGCCTGCTCAACGCCGGCGTCGGCGGGCCCCTGCGCTGCGAGCACGAAGGTGTGCCGGGGCTGCCACGCCAGGCTGACCGTCTCCCCTCGGCGAGCTCGGACGCCACCGTCCAGGTTCTGCGCGAACACGCTCAGCGTCCCCAGCCCCGGTACGTCCACCAGGTACTCGGTGCTCACGCCGGAGAAGGACACGTCACGGACGACCCCGGGACCCAGCACGTTGGTGTCGTCGGGCACCTCCTCGTCCTCGACCACCAGGTGCACCTTCTCCGGTCGGATCCCCACCAGAACCGCTCCGGACGTGGCCGCTGCGCGCGCCCGGGGAACCTGCACCCGCGCGCCGGCCACCTCCACCCCGAGGAACCCGTCGCGCTGCTCGAGCACCGCCCCCCGGACCAGGTTGGACCGGCCCAGGAAGTTGGCGACGAACGCCGTCCGCGGGAGGTCGTACAGGTCCTCGGGAGCGCCCATCTGCTCGATCCGGCCGGCGTTCATCACCGCGACCGTGTCGGCCATGGTCATGGCCTCCTCCTGGTCGTGGGTGACGTGCACGAAGGTCAGGCCCACCTCGGTCTGGATGCGCTTGAGCTCGACCTGCATCTGGCGCCGGAGCTTGAGGTCCAGGGCGCCCAGCGGCTCGTCCAGCAGCAGCACCGCAGGGTTGTTCACGATTGCCCGGGCCAGCGCCACCCGCTGCTGCTGGCCGCCCGAGAGCTGGGACGGCTTGCGGTGGGCCAGGTGCCGGAGCTCGACCAAATCCAGGGCCGCCCTGCTGCGCTCCTCCGCCTGCTTGGCGCCGCTGCGGCGCAGTCCGAAGGCCACGTTCTCGCCCACGTCCAGGTGCGGGAACAGGGCGTAGCTCTGGAACACGGTGTTGACGGGCCGCTGGTACGCCCGGGTCGAGGTGACGTCCTTGCCGCCGATCAGCACCTGACCGCTGCTGGGGTGCTCCAGGCCCGCCACCACGCGCAACGTCGTCGTCTTGCCGCAGCCCGAGGGCCCCAGCAGGGCGAAGAACGAGCCCGACGGGATGGTCAGCGAGAGCTCGTCCACCGCGACGAAGGCGCCGAACCGCTTGGTCAGGGCGACCAGCTCCAGGTCCCGCCCTTCCGGCGTCTGGTCGCCCTTGCGTGCAGGCACCCCTCAGTTGCCGATCGTGGTCTGGAACAGGTTGTTGTACTCGGTCTCCGCCTGCGGCTCGATGGCCTTGATGACCTTGACCTTCGCGAGCGTCTCGGCGTCCGGGAAGATGCTGGTGTCTGCCGCGAGCTCGGGGTCGATCTCCTCCATGGCCGCCTGCGCGCCCTCCACGGGGCAGATGTAGTTGACGTAGGCGGCGACCTCCGCGGCGACGGCGGGGTCGTAGTAGTAGTTCATGAGCTGCTCGGCGTTCGCCTTGTGGCGCGCGCCGATCGGCACCATCAGGTTGTCGCTCCAGAGCGTCCCGCCGCCCTCGGGGATGGCGAACTCCCACCTGCCGTCGTTCTCGAAGTTGATCTGGGTGATGTCACCGGACCAGCCGATCACCGCCAGGGCGTCACCCGAGATGAGATCCTCCTTGTAGGAGTTGCCCTTCACCTGGCGGATCTGGCCGCTGGCGATCTGCTCCTCCAGCACCTCGATCGCGTTTCCGAACTCCTCGCTTCCCCAGTCGCCGGAGATGTCCACGCCCTGCTCGCTCATGATCAGGCCGAGGGTGTCGCGCCACTCGTCCAGGACCTCGACCCTGCCCTTCAGCTCGGGAGCCCACAGGTCCGAGACCGTCTTCAGGCCGCCGGGCACCTCCTGCTTGTTCCAGGCGATGCCCGCGAAGCCGGACTGCCACGTCAGCGAGTGCTTGCGGCCGGGGTCGAAGTCGACGTCCTTCAGCGAGCGCAGCAGGTTCTCGGCGTTGGGGATGTTGCCCTTGTCGAGCTCCTGCGTGTAGCCGCGGGAGATCATGCGGCCGGCCATCCAGTCCGTCAGCGTCACGATGTCCTGACCGATGTCCTGGCCGTTGGCGAGCTGGCCCTGGATCTTGCCGTAGTACGTGTCGTTCCCGTCGATGTCCTCGCTGTAGTCCACCTGGATGCCGGTATCCTCCATGAAGGCGTCCAGCGTCGGGTAGCTCTGGGTCTCCTCGTCGTAGTCCAGGTACAGCGTCCAGTTGGCCCACGCGAGCTTCTTCTCGGAATCGGACTCGTCCTGGCCGGTGGCACTGGGCCTCTCCTCGCTCTCGGCCGGGGTGCCGGAGGTGCCGCAGGCCGCCAGAAAGGCGCCGAGGCCGAGCGCCCCGGCGCCGCGCAGCGCCGAGCGGCGGGAGAGCTGGCTCCGCAGCTGTGCCTGCGCCAGCGCCTTGGCCTGCGGCGACATGGTGCTCAGGAGCGCGGCGCGCTCAGCAGGCGTCAGGGGGGTGCGTCGGGTCATCGGAGCTCCTGCTCGTCGAAGGCGATCATCACGTGCTTGACCCGGGTGTAGTCCTCGAGCCCGTACATGGACAGGTCCTTGCCGTAGCCGGACCGCTTGAAGCCTCCGTGCGGCATCTCGGCCACGATCGGGATGTGCGTGTTGACCCACACGCAGCCGAAGTCCAGCGCACGGGTCACCCGCATCGCCCGATTGAGGTCGCTGGTCCACACGCTGGAGGCCAGGCCGTACTCGACGCCGTTCGCCCAGCGCAGCGCCTGCGCCTCGTCGTCGAAGCGCTGCACCGTGATGACGGGGCCGAAGACCTCGTCCTGGATGATCTCGTCGTCCTGCTGCAGGTCCGAGACCACCGTCGGCTGTAGGTAGAAGCCGTCCGCGAAGCCCTGCGCCCTGGCCCCACCGGCCCGGACCTGCGCGTGGTCGGGCAGCCGGTCCAGGAAGCCGGTGACCCGGTCGAGCTGGCTCGCGCTGTTCACCGGTCCGAGCAGCGCGTCGGCGTCGTCGGGCAGCCCGACCTTGGCGGCACGCGCCTGCTCGGAGAGCGCTGCGGCGAAGTCGTCGTGGATGCCCCGGGCCACCAGCACCCGGGTGGCCGCGGTGCAGTCCTGGCCGGCGTTGAAGTAGCCCGCGACGGCGATCGCCTCGGCAGCCGCCTCGATGTCGGCGTCGTCGAAGACGATCACCGGCGCCTTGCCGCCGAGCTCGAGGTGGACGCGCTTCACGTCTCTCGCTGCCGACGCTGCCACCTCGGCGCCCGCCCGCACCGAACCGGTGATGGCCACCAGCGAGGGCGTGCGGTGGGAGACCACGGCGCGGCCGGTGCCGCGGTCTCCGGTCACGACGTTGAAGGTCCCTGCCGGCAGGAACTCGGACGCGATCTCGGCCAGCAGCAGCGTGGTCTCGGGCGTGGTGTCCGACGGCTTGAGCACCACGGTGTTCCCCGCGGCCAGGGCCGGAGCGATCTTCCAGACCGCCATCATCATCGGGTAGTTCCACGGCGTCACCTGGCCCACGACCCCGATCGGCTCGCGGCGCACGTACGAGGTGTGGCCAGGCATGTACTCCCCGGCCGACTTGCCCTCGAGCACGCGCGCGGCACCGGCGAAGAAGCGGATCTGGTCGACCATCGGCGGCACCTCCTCGCTGGCCGTCAGCGCGTGCGGCTTGCCGGTGTTCTCGGCCTCCAGCCGGACCAGCTCGTCGGAGCGCGCCTCGACCGCATCGGCGAACTTCAGCAGCGCCTGCTGGCGCTGGGACGGCGTGGTGCGACCCCACACCTCAAAGGCCTCGGCGGCCGCCGCGTAGGCACCGTCGACATCGGCGTCCGAGCTGACCGGTGCGTGCGCTACCACCGCACCGGTGCTGGGATCAACCACGTCGCAACGGCTCTCGGACGTGGACTCGACGTACCCACCGGCCACAAAACTGCGCAGCTCCCGCACCGAACCACTCACCACGGCCTCCTCGATGTCGTCGCCCGCACCCTAGCCGCACACACCGCGACTTGTCTGCGGGATCCGGTGACGAATCTCGCTGCCTGTGCCGAGAACCTCATCGATGCTGGCTGGAACGACGGAATCACTTGCCTAGACGGGACCTGACAGCCAGGATGGCCCGGTGCCCTCCTCCAGCCGCCCTCCACTCGACGAGGCGTCCAAACGAATCATCGAACAGCTGCAGGAGGACGGCCGGCGCGCCTACGCCACGATCGGCAAGGCGGTAGGGCTGTCAGAGGCGGCCGTGCGCCAACGGGTCCAGCGCCTGGTCGACTCGGGGGTGATCCAGATCGTGGCGGTCACCGATCCCGTGCAGGTCGGGTTCACCCGGCAGGCCATGATCGGGATCCGGGCCGAGGGCGACCTGCAGGTCGTGGCCAAGGCGCTCGGCGAGCTCGCGGAGGTCGACTACCTCGTGATCACCGCGGGCTCCTTCGACATCCTGCTCGAGGTCGTCTGCGAGGACGACGAGCACCTTCTGGAGCTGCTCACCACCCGCATCCGGCAGACCGCCGGTGTGCGGACCACCGAGACCTTCGTCTACCTCAAGCTGCAGCAGCAGCACTACAACTGGGGGACCAGATGAGCAAGACCCCGACCGGCGCCAGTCGCACCGACGCGGCGCGCGACCACCTGTGGATGCACTTCACCCGCCACTCCACCTACGACACCTCGCCGGTGCCGATCATGGTGCGGGGCGAGGGGGCGCGCATCTTCGACGACACCGGCAAGAGCTACCTGGACGGTCTGAGCGGGCTGTTCGTGGTGCAGGTCGGGCACGGCCGCACCGAGCTGGCCGAGGCCGCCGCCAAGCAGGCCAAGGAGCTGGCCTTCTTCCCGCTCTGGTCCTACGCGCACCCCAGCGCGATCGACCTGGCCGAGCGGCTGGCCGGCTACGCCCCCGCGGACCTCAAGCGGGTGTTCTTCACCACCGGCGGAGGGGAGGCGGTCGAGACTGCGTGGAAGCTCGCCAAGCAGTACTTCAAGCTCACCGGCAGACCCGGCAAGACCAAGGTCATCTCGCGTGCCGTGGCCTACCACGGGACCCCGCACGGTGCGCTGTCCATCACCGGGATCCCCGCCGCCAAGGAGGCGTTCGAGCCGCTCGTGCCGGGAGCCCTGAAGGTACCCAACACCAACATCTACCGGGCTCCTGAGCACCTGCGCGAGGATGACAAGGCGTTCGGTCGCTGGGCCGCGGACCGGATCGCCGAGGCCATCGAGTTCGAAGGACCCGACACCGTCGCCGCCGTGTTCCTGGAGCCGGTGCAGAACTCCGGCGGCTGCTTCCCGCCGCCGCCCGGCTACTTCGAGCGCGTGCGCGAGATCTGCGACCAGTACGACGTGCTGCTCGTCTCGGACGAGGTCATCTGCGCGTTCGGCCGCATCGGAGACATGTTCGCCTGCAACGACTACGGTTACGTGCCCGACATGATCACGTGCGCCAAGGGCCTGACCTCCGGCTACTCCCCCATCGGTGCCTTGATCGTCTCCGACCGGCTGTTCGAGCCGTTCTCCTCCGGGGACACCATGTTCGCCCACGGCTTCACCTTCGGAGGCCACCCCGTCTCGGCCGCCGTCGCCATGGCCAACCTCGACATCTTCGAGCGGGAGGGGATCAACGACCACGTACGCACCAACGCCCCCGCCTTCCGCTCGACGCTGGAAAAGCTGCTCGACCTGCCCATCGTCGGCGACGTGCGCGGAGACGGGTACTTCTATGGCATCGAGCTGGTCAAGGACAAGGTCAGCCGCCAGACCTTCGACGACGACGAGGCGGAGCGGCTGCTGCGGGGCTTCCTGTCCAAGGCCCTGTTCGAGGCCGGGCTGTACTGCCGTGCCGACGACCGCGGTGACCCGGTGATCCAGCTGGCACCACCTCTGATCTGCGGTCAGGCCGAGTTTGACGAGATCGAGTCCGTGCTGCGCTCTGTGCTCAGCGAGGCCTGGAAACGACTGTGAGACAAGGGGTTCCGCTGTGGCAGGCGGACCTCCCCGGAGACAGCCCCGGGCCCGGTCTGGACGGGGACACCCGCGCTGACGTCTGCATCGTCGGCGGTGGTTACACCGGCCTGTGGACGGCGTACCACCTGATGCGGGCCGAACCGGGACTGAGGGTGGTGGTGCTGGAGGAGCACCGGGTCGGATTCGGTGCCAGCGGACGCAACGGCGGCTGGTGCTCCGCGCTCTTCCCGGTCTCCACCTCGGCCCTGGAGCGCCGGCACGGCAGGGAGGCCGCTCTGGCGATGCGCAGGGCCGCCATCGCATCGGTGCACGATCTCGGTACCCTCACCGCGGCCGAGGGAATCGACTGCGACTTCGTCCGCGGCGGGACGGTGGTCGTCGCCCGAGGCGCAGCGGCGATGTCGATGGCCCAGGCGCAGGCCCAGGAGGCCGCGGCTTACGGCGTCGACACCGTCGAGCTGCTGGACGCCGACGCCCTCGCACGTCACGTGCGCGTGCGGGGCGCCTCGGGGGGCACGTTCAACCCTGACTGCGCGCGCCTGCACCCCGGCAGGCTCGTGCGCGGGCTCGCGGCGGTCGTGCGCCGGCAGGGGGTAACGGTCGCAGAGGGCACCCGCGCCCTGGAGGTCCTCCCCGGTGCGGTGCGCACGGCCACCGGCACCGTGCACTGCGACCACGTCGTCCGCGCGACGGAGGGCTACACCGCCGCGCTCGCGGGAGCGCCGCGGCGCGCGCTGGCACCGGTGTACTCCCTGGTGCTCGCCACACCGCCACTGCCGCAGTTCATCTGGGACCAGATCGGCCTGTCGAGGGGGCAGACGTTCTCCGAGCACCGTCACCTCGTTATCTACGGTCAGCGCACCGCCGACGACAGGCTGGTCTTCGGTGGTCGCGGCGCGCCGTACCACTGGCGCTCGGCCACCTCGGCCCGCTTCGACACCGACCCTCGCGTGCACCGGTCCCTGGCAGCCCTGGCCGGCGAGCTCTTCCCCGCGCTGGCTTCGGCGCCGATCGCCGCCGGGGCCGAGCGGCTGCACGGCGTCCCGGTCGAACACACCTGGGGCGGGCCGCTGGGCATCCCCCGCGACTGGCACCCCGGGGTCGGCCTGGACGCGCGCACCAGGATCGGCTGGGGCGGAGGGTACGTCGGCGACGGGGTGGCACTCAGCCAGCTCGCCGGGGCGACGCTGGCCGACCTGGTCTGCGGGCGCAGCACCTCGCGGACCGCGCTGGCGTGGGTGGGGCACCGGTCCCCCGCCTGGGAGCCGGAGCCGTTCCGCTGGCTGGGGATGAATGCCGGCCTGGTGCTCGCGCGTGCCGCAGACGCGCACGAGCGCCGATCGGGCCGGCCCAGCCCGCTCGGGCCGGTGCTCGCTCGGTTCACCGGGCACTGAGCCGGCAGCGAGCGCACGGCACGGGCTGCAGGAGCTCAACGGGGCGTCGGGAGCTCAGCGTGGCGGGCGCCGGTCCCTGGATCGCCAGCACGGGGTGTGCCAGTGCCTGCGCTCCTCGATCGACGTCTGCCGCCCGAGAACCCCCTCCGCCGGCCAGGCCACGATGTGCGGCGTCCCGGCGAGCACCTCCTGCTGGCACCCCGGGCACCGGTACGCCTTGGCGCCGGAGCCACCGCTGACGGAGCGGACGATCCACTCCCCGTCCTGGTGCTCCTCCAGACGCTGCATGCCGGCCAGCGATCGGCCCAGCTCAGCTGGCGGCTCGGCGCCCGCGCGACGGGCGGGACGGCGAGGGCGGTTGGAACGAGGCACCCGCACAGTCTGGCGGATGGCCGCCCCAGCCCTGCACTCCTCACTGCTGCACGCCTCGGCCCTGGCACCTCAGCCCTGGACGCCTCAGCCCTGCGAGCCAGGTACCCGCAGGTCCAGCACCCGCTGCGCAACCTTCTCCGCTGCGCTGCGTGCCAGCGCCGTGTTGTCCACGCCCGCGGAGGTCCCGTAGGCCTGGACGCCCACGAGCAGGTCACCGACGCGGAGCACCGCCGCGCTCTCGGGATCAGCACCGTCGTCGCGGGTCCGTATCAGCCCTTGATCACCGACCGCAGGGCTGAACGTGCTGGTCGCGCCCTGCCCGGACCAGCGGCAGCGACCCTCGTCCTGCAGGGCCTCGGCGAACGCCTGCGGACCATCCCCACGGGAGAACCCGGTGATCTGCGTCGTCACGGTCAGCTGGGAGCGCGGTCCGGAGGGGTCCTCCAGCCACGTGCTCATGGCGGCCGCTGCGGGCTGCAGGCCTGGGAGCTCGCCGCACTCCTGCCCCATCACCACGGGGACGTTGCGGTACGTCGGCTCGAACAAGTCGTAGGGCACCAACGGCACCGGTAGGTCCTCGCGCTGGGTCAGGGCCGCGAGCGGGATGTCCCAGGCGCTTCTGTTTGGGCCGAGCCCCTCGAGGTCGACCACGGGTGCGGTGGCGGGGGGCGGCGCGGCAGTCGTCGAGGGCTCCGTGCGGGTGGGGGTCGGCTGCGGGCGCTCGGCGGTGGTCACCAGGGCCGCGGGTGCTGCCGGGACCGATGTCGGATCCCGCAGGACGGTGGCCCCCAGCGGCAGCCCGACCGTCAGTGCCACGACGGCGGCGACCCCGGCCGAGCGGCGCCGCCTCAGCCGGCGTGCCCGTACCCGCGCCCCGGGCACGAGATCGGGGTCGACGTCCGCTTCGTCCAGCCCCTGGTGGAGGGCACGCGTGAGCCGCTTCTCCACGTCGTGCAGATCCGTCGGCATGCGCCCACCCCCAGATGTTGCCGGCCCCCGAGCGCGGGCCCCGCACATGGACGCCGGCGGATGGTTCGATGTTGCATCATCTCACCGGCTGCCTCAGCCGCCCGCTCGCACCCGCCCTGCGATGACCTCGGCACCCTGCTTCGCCAGCGTCTCGACCCCTGCGCCTCCTGCGGATCCCTGGGTCCACACCCCGACCAGCGTGTCCTGCACCAGCACGACGGCCAGCGCGTTGTCGACGTCGCCCTCACGCCAGGTGCGCGAGAAGCCAGGACCACCGCCGGCCGGTGCCCACGTCTGCTGAACCCCGTCGTCGAGGAACGTGCATGCGCCCGTGTTCTGCTCGGCCCGGGCGTACTCTCGTGGTCCTGTGCCGGCCGGCCACGCGGTCGCGCTCGCCTGCAGCGTCTCCTGCTCGGTGACACCGACGAAACGCTGGGCTGCTCCCTCCAGCTCATCGTCTGCGGCGGTAGGGCATCGCTGGGCGGGCACGGCGATGTACGGCGTGCCGGACGAGGGGATCTCGGTCCACCCCTGCGGGAGGTCGCTCTCGGACAGCAGCACCGTGGAGAGGTCCGTCGTCGTCCTTGCCGAGAAGGGCGTGGGTGACGGCACTGCGGTCGTCAGGCTCGGGATGCTTACGGCGCTGCCGCTCGTCTCGGGGCTGCTCTGGGGCTGAGCGCCGGTCCGCAGGTCGGCCGAGGCACCCGCATCCTGCCCAGGGGCCGAGCCCGGAAGAGACAGGTTCCCGGCCGCGCCCCACCCCAGCGGTGCCACCACGACGACGAGTGCGACCACCACCCCGGCGGAACGCCGTCGACGCACCCGCGCAGCCCTCAGCCTGGCGCCCCGCAGCAGGGACTCGGAATCCACCGGTTCGGCACGCGCGCGACCCAGTGCTGCCTCCAGCCGGGCCTCGACGTCCTGCACCACGGCTACCCCGCCCCGCCATCGGAATCGTCACGGTGCGAGAGCATCCCGCGCAACGAGGCCAGGCCGCGGTGCGCGTTGCTGCGCACCGTCACGTCCGAGCAGCCCAGGATGTCGGCGATCTCGGCGTCGCGCAGCCCCTCGTAGTGGCGCAGCACCAGCACCGCCCGCTGCTTGGTCGGCAGCCGGCGCAGCAGAGCGAGCATGGAGTCGGTCTCGGCGAGGTCGCCGGCGCGATCGGACACCTGCCCCTCGGGGAGCCACGTGGGCTCGTAGGCGCGCTCCTTGCGCACGGCCCGGCGCCAGAAGGAGGTGCAGGCGTTCACCACCATCCGCCGGACGTAGGCGTCGGGATCGTCAGCGCGCTGGACACTGCCCCACGACAGGTACACCTTTGCCAGGACGTCCTGGACGACGTCCTCTGCGTGGTGGGGGTCTCGCAGCAGGCCGCGCGCCAGCCGGACCAGCGCCGGGCCCCGGGCAGCGAGAAACTGCTCGACGTCGGCCGGTGGAGCGGACCGGCCGGGTGGGCCGAGGTCGGCGTCAGCCAGGGCCGGCACGACCGGGCGCTGCTGCACCACGCGCGAGGCTCTCCCTCTCTCCGGCAACGGCCGCACCGCCAGGGGCGGGCGCTGGTTGATCTGCACCGCCCCGCAGGGTACGGGGCCGTGCCGGGTCAGCGCACCGCTTCGAGCCCGGTATCGAGCAACTTCTGCGTGACGAGGTCGGCGACCCGCCTCGCCTCGGCGCCGGCAGCGTCCTGCCCGCCGTCGCTGTGCGCCGTCACGCCGACCAGGACGTCACCGACCCGCTGGACCACCATGGCCGTGGACGCCCCCCAGATGGCCTGGCCCTGCAGGAGCAGGCCCTCCTCGCCGACCCAGCCCGATGCCGGCAGCTGGGTCACGGGCTCGGTCCACCTGCACTGCCCGTCGTTCTCGACCACGTCGGCGAACCGGTCCGGTCCGGTGCCTGGCGCCCAGCCGCTGATGTTGACGTCGACCACCCCGTCGAAGCTCCCTCCCCCGTCGCCATAGCTCCACAGCCGGCCAGCCACCGCGTCGAATCCGGTGTAGGAGCGGTCCTCGCAGGACTGGCCGCTGACCGTGACGGGATTGGCGTACTGCGCGTGGTCCGCCGTGACGGTGCGCCCCCCTCCCAGCTCCGCGTCACTCAGCCGCACAGAGTCGGGGATGTCGTAGGCCACGACCGTGTAGTCCTGCCCGTCGTTGGCGGGACCGGTGCCAGAGGTCTCCGGTGCCTGGGTCGGCGTTGGGGCGGGCACCGGAGACGGCGACGGCGATGGCGACGGCGACGGCTCGAGGCTGACCACCGTGGTAGCGGCCGGCGCGACGCCCGACCCGTCGGGCATACCGCCCGGCTGCACCGCCCACGTCGTCCCCGCCACGACCGCGACGGTGAGCAGGGCGCCGAGGCCAGCTCCCAGGTCGCGCTGCCGCCGGCGGCGGGCTGCGGTGCCGGTGACCCGCAGCTGTAGGGCGGCGAGGTCGAAGTCCCGGGTCGCGGCCTGCTCCAACGCCTCCCGCAGTCCCGGCAACGACTCGTCCGCGACCGCGGCCCTGTTCCGCTCGTTCATCGTCGTGCTCCCGTTCGTGTGTGGCCGGAAGGTGCCACGTCCTGCCGGACCGAGGAGGTGCGGTCGCCGGCGGTGCCGGCGCGCAGGGCGGTGACGCCACGGTGGACGAGGACGCGGAAGCTGCCCTCGCTGCAGCCGAGAGCCTCGGCCCCGGCAGTGTCGGGCAGTTCCTCGTAGAAGCGCAGCACAACGGCTGCGCGCTGGCGTGGTGGCAGCCGGGTCACGGCGTCCCACAGATCGTGGGACTCCACCACTGCCGCGGCCAGGTCCGCGTCGATGGGCCGGTGCCTGTCACCGGTCACCACCTCGTGGGACACCAGCTCCTTCGACGCGGCCCTGCGGCAGCGCGAGATCCAGGCGTTGACCAACATCTTGCGCACGTAGGCGTCGACGTCGTCGGCGCGGCGGACCCGCCGCCACTTCACCACCACCGTGGCCAGCACGTCCTGCACCAGGTCCTCGGCGTCGGCCGTGCGGCCGGTGAGCAGCACGGCGAAGCGCAGCAACCGTGGCATCCGTGACTGGATGAACTCCTCGACCTCCACCGGCCCTCCTCGTGCCCCGGCCACCCTGGCTGGGCGCCACACCCCGAAGACGCGACGGCAGCGCCGGACGTTACGTCGCTGGCTGCCCGGTGTACTGGCGGAATCCGCGTCCGGACTTGCGACCCAGGTAGCCGGCCGTCACCAGGTGCTCCAGCAGGGGCGCGGGGGCGTAGCCACGGTCCCTGAACTCCAGGTACAGCTCCTTCTCGATGGCCAGGGACACGTCCAGGCCCACCACGTCGAGCAGCTCGAAAGGCCCCATCGGGTAGCCGCAACCGGTCTTCATGGCCGTGTCGATGTCGTCTGCGTCCGCGTAGTGCGCCTCGAGCATCTTGACGGCGTCGTTGAGGTAGGGGAACAGCAGCGCGTTCACGATGAAGCCGGAACGGTCGCCGCACCGGACCGGGTGCTTGCCGATCCTCGTGCAGACGTCCACCACGGTGTCGACGACGTCGTCGGCGGTGGAGACCGTGCTGACGACCTCGACCAGCTTCATCACCGGCGCGGGGTTGAAGAAGTGCATGCCGACGACGTCGCGCGGGCGCTGCGTCGCGACGGCACACTGCACGACGGGCAGGGACGAGGTGGTGGTAGCCAGGATCGCCCCCGGCTTGCAGATGTCGTCGAGGTTGGCGAAGAGGGTCTGCTTGACCCCCAGCTCCTCGACGACCGCCTCGATCACGAGGTCGACGTCGGCGAGGTCGTCCAGGGACGTGGTGGCCCTGACCCGGGCGAGCGCTTCGGCGGCCGCACCGGCGTCCAGCTTCCCGCGGCCGACCGCCTTGTCCAGGCTCTTGCCGATCTTGGCCAGCGTGGCCGCCATCTTGTCGGCGCTGCGGGCGACCACCACCACGTCGAAGCCCGCCTTGGCGAACACCTCGACGATGCCGGTGGCCATGGTGCCGGACCCGACCACACCCACCGCAGCGACCGGGCGGAGCTCGGCCCCGGACCCGCTGCTCTCGGAGGGGGTCGCCCGGTCGGCGACGACCTTCGACGAGCCCGGCTCGGCATAGGTGTAGAAGCCGCGGCCGCTCTTGCGGCCCCGCTGCCCCGCCGTGACCATCTGCTTCAGGATCGGGCTGGGCGCGTGCAGGCGGTCGCGGCCCTGCTTGTACATCGTGTCGAGGATCTCGTAGGCGGTGTCCAGGCCGATCAGGTCCATCAGCGCCAGCGGGCCCATCGGCAGGCCGCAGCCCAGCGTCATCGACGCGTCGATGTCCTCGCGGGTGGCGTAGCGGGACTCATACAGGGAGACGGCGTGATTCAGGTAGCCGAAGAGGAGGGCGTTGGCGATGAAACCCGCCTTATCCCCCACCACCACGGGCATCTTGCCGATCCGGGCGGCGAGCGCCTTGACGTCGTCGATCACCTCGTCCTCGGTCAGGACGGTGCGGATGACCTCGACGAACTTGAGCACGGGGGCGGGGTTGAAGAAATGCATGCCCACCACCCGGCGCGGGTTGGACGTGGCCACCGCGATCTCCGTGACCGACAAGGACGAGGTGTTGGTCGCCAGCACGGCATCGGGCCGGACCACGGCGTCGAGGGCGGCCAGGATGCTGCGCTTGAGCTCCAGCTGCTCGGGCACGGCCTCCACGACCAGCTCGCAGCCGGCGAAGTCGCTCAGCTCGCTGGTGAAGGTGATGCGGTCCACCAGAGCGGACTGCTCGGCCTCGGTCAGCTTGCCCCGAGCCACCGCGCGACCGGTGGACTGCTCGACGTGGGACCGACCCCGGTCCAGGCCCTCGGCCCCTGGCTCGAAGGCCACCACCTGCAGGCCGTTGCGGGCGAACACCTCGACGATCCCCGCGCCCATCGTGCCCAGACCGACCACGCCCACCGTGACGAACTCGCGTGCCATCCCAGCTCCTGTTGTTCGTTCCTGCTCGTGTACCTGCTCTGCGGCTTGCGGGCATCCTCGCAGAGCGCCCCTGCCGGCGGCAGACGCGGCGTACGTCGCGGTCGTCACACCGCGCTGTGCCCATCGCACTAGGGTTCGACCCGTGCGCCTCGTGATCGCCCGCTGCTCCGTCGACTACGTCGGGCGGCTGACCGCCCACCTGCCGCTGGCGAACCGGCTGCTGCTGGTCAAGGCTGACGGCAGCGTGCTGGTGCACTCCGACGGCGGCTCGTACAAGCCCTTGAACTGGATGAGCCCGCCGTGCGCGCTGACCGAGAGCCTGCCCAGCGACGAGCAGGCCGCTGCCGGGGTCGTCGCGGTGTGGACGGTGCAGCACACCAAGATCGAGGACCGCCTGGTGGTGAGCCT
>JAABUN010004897.1_pt1 | contig 17394 bp, 16 predicted proteins | sample 5559311 | NCBI WGS metagenome assembly JAABUN01 (sample SAMN10711877, study PRJNA513370) | rock metagenome | isolation source: Antarctica rocks | place: Antarctica: Victoria Land, Siegfried Peak sud
GTCGTTCCACATTCTTGGTGAACTGGGCGTCGGTCAGTCGTTCCCGGCCGCGGAGCAGCCGTCGGCGGGCGGCCCAGGCCGGGTCGTTCTTGCGTCCGCGACGGCCGTGGGTGTCCCAGGTGACGCGTCGGCGGACGTCGGTGAGCGCTTGGTTCGCCAGCGCGACGAGGTGGAAGTGGTCGGCGACGATCCGGGCGTGGGGAAGCGTCTGACGCACAGCGGCCCGGTAGGACGCGCACGGGTCCATCGCCACGATCTGCACGGCGTCCTTCCAGGCCTGCCCGCGTTCGTCCAGCCAGCCCGTCACGCTGGCCTTCGTGCGCCCAGAGGTCTGTCCCAGCAGCCCTTGCGCGCCGTGGAGGTCGACGAAGTTGGTCTCGAACCGCTCGGTCAGCCGCCACCTGCTCGTGACCTCGTCCTGCACCCACTTCGCCCGTCCGCGGCGGGTTCTCGTCGATGCCCAACACCTCGACGGGCTCGGGCTCGGCCAGCACGGCGTCGGCATGCCGGACCCAAGCGGCGTGCGCGATCGGCCAGCTCATCAAGCCCATGCACGCGGTGCTCACCGCCGCGCCGTTCCCGACGGTCTTGGCGACGTGCCGTCGCAGCCTGCCAGTGAGCCGCGCACCGGCAGGCAACTCGGCGATCTGCTCGGTGAACGCCTTGCGCGCGCAAAGCTTCTCTCGACAGGCGTACTGCACCTTGTGCCAGCGCACCACCAGCCGCTGTTCGCCGTAGGGCAGGTCCCGCGGCCGAGTCGTGCCGCGCTGCCGTACCGAGGACGAGAACACGCCGCACGCCGGGCACGCCGCTGCCGCCTCGTCGTCGGTCAGCAGGTGCACCAGCCGGCTGTCGTCCGCGACACGGACCACCTCACGGACCCGAACTCCGGGCAAGCCGAACAGGATCGTCGTACCGTCGTGCCTCACTCGTGGCCCCTCAGCTGTCGGCTCGTATCCACCGCCAGCATCGAGGGGCCACGGGCTTGTCAGGCCCAGGCCGCGATCAGCTCAAGATCGTGTCGCTTCCCCCTCAAGTTCGAAGAGCCCCCATGCTCGACCAGGTCATCGACCATCCGCGCCGGATGCCCAGCCGGCAGCCAGTTCCGCAGATCCGGCGGCAACAACATCGGCTGGTCCTGGTCATAGACCCGGAACGTCTTGTCCACCGGCGCTTTCGGCCCCACCGGACCCGCCGACGGCGGCTCCACGTCGACCAGAACCGATTGCTCGACAGCAGACGCCTGCGACATGCCACATTCTCCCGCGACCACAGGCGATCACGGGTTACCGACACGGGGCCCTAGATCACGCGCAAGGCTGCATGGCGATGCAGAGCCCCTTCGCTGTTCGGCAGCCCGTAGCCCTACTCCCCCGGCGACCTCCAGCCCGAGGATGATGACAAGTTGCTGAGACGCCACGCGTACGACGGGCGCGAAAAGGTGCAGGTCAACCGTGGCCAGCTACGACAAGTCGTACGGCTTCCTCCTCGAACACCGCCGCGTGCCGAGTCTAGGCACTCCGCCAGCGTCAGCCGGGTCGGCGGGACGTAGCTGCCCGCGTCGACCTGGCTCGTCTGGGACCGCAGGCACTTCATCGCCGCGGCCGGGGTCGGGAAGCCGCGCTTCCACAGGGTTGCACCGGCAGCGCCGCGGGGAACGCAGGCTGCGGGCCGTGTCGACGAAGGGTGGCTGTCCTCGGTGAATGTTGAGACTGTGGCGCAGGCACCGAGGGAAGATCAAGAGCTACCGACGGCGAAGCGGACACCGCTCGCCGCCCGTGAGGCCTGGGCACGGACCTCGGCGCATCCTCTGGTGGCCGTCCTGGCGCTCTTTGCGATCTCACGCCTCATCACGCTGGCCGGCGCGTGGTTGGCCACCAAGCTGGTGGGCGGCACGTTGATCACCCAGTTGGCGACCTGGGACGGCGACTTCTATGTCGGCATCGCCGAGCATGGCTACCCGACGGATCCGGCCGCCATGGGTCCCCTCCACATCGCGCATCAGAACGAGATAGCGTTCTTCCCGCTTTATCCGATGCTGGTGCGCGCCGCGGACTTTGTGCTGCCGGGCGGCCAAACCTCAGCCGGGTTGGCAGTGGCTTGGCTGTGCGGCGCTGCGGCCACGGCGCTCATCTGGCTGCTCGCGCGCCGGGTGGCGGACGAGCCCATGGCCACCCGGGCAGCGATGCTGTTCTGCTTCTTCCCCGGCTCGGTCGTGCTGTCACTGGCTTATTCGGAAGCGCTGATGATTGCGCTGTCCGCCGCGTGCCTGCTGTGCCTGCTCGACCGGCGTTGGCTGCTTGCGGGACTGCTCGCTGCGCTCGCGACAGCCACCCGCTCCAGCGCCGTGGCGCTGCTGTTGCCCGCGGCATGGGCCGCGGCGGTAGCGATCAAACGCGATCGGGAGTGGCGGGCCCTGGTCGCGCCGGCGCTCGCACCGCTGGGGGCGGTGAGCTTCCTCACGTACCTCCGCATCCATACGGGGAGTTGGGGCGCCTGGTTCGAGGTGGAGCAGAAGGGCTGGGGAGAGCATGTCGACTTCGGGCGGCAGTCGCTGATCAATCTGGCGCACTTCGCGCACCACCCACTCCGGGACCCCCGGTTGTCCCTAGTGGGCATGGGGACGATCTTCACGGTGGCGGCCTTGGTCGTGATGTGGCGGCGTGGCCTGCCGGCGACCTTGGTGCTGTACACCCTGAGCGTCCTCGGCCTCTGTCTGGCCTCCAAGACCTTGGGTCTGAGACCGCGCTTCGTGCTCACCGCCTTCCCGCTGTTCATCCCCCTTGCCGGCGCCTTGCGCGGGACGACATGGCAGGCGACCCTCGCGCTGTGCGCCGCAGGCCTAGGCCTGCTGGCGACGCTCTACACCCTGCGATACATGCTCATCTACCCCTGATCCCTCTGCCTACGGCGACCCGCACAGGCGGCGAATCGGCTCCCGGTCCTGATGCTCATGCACGGTAACCCCGGGCGGGGCCACCTCGTCCACGGCATGCACGTCGACGGGGTGCCAAACGGGCTCGTCCGGTCCGATAGGTGTCTGGGGTCGTTGTCGCGGTTGTGACGCGTCAACGTGCTGCTGTCAGATCGCCGCGCGCGACTGGGGGTCCAGTGGCCCGGGTCACCCGAGCCGCAGTCCCTGCCCACGCGACTCGTGGGGACTTCAACGACCGCGTGCGCTGCGCTACCGCCCGTCACGGCGGGGGTGTTGTCCCACCTGCGGGACGCCGACAGCGGGTGCCGCGGTCGCCTCGCATCGAGCCGACGGGGGTCTGGTCGGCTGGGGCGGGCACAGGAACGCCCGCGCACGAGGCCGCGGCGGGCGCGTCGACCGCCGGGTCGGGCACGCTACGGCACGCCGGAACGGTCGTCGCGTTCCCGGCAGACACGGTGCTCGCCGCCGGCGGTGTCGGCGGGCGTGCCGAACATGGGGAGCTCGGCGAGCTGGCCGACCGGCGCGACGGCCAGCGGTTCGTGGAGGCCGGGGTGTGCGCGGCCTCGCCCGGATCACCGGCCCGGGCCGGTCGCCGAGCAGATGCTCCGTGCCTGCCCGGCCGAGCGGGGGCGCGGGCTCCCGTGGGATGACTCCCGCGGCCGACCCGCGTCGGTCTTGATGCGGGGGTGCGGCTACCGCAGCAGCCAGTCCGCGGCCTGCTCTGCCAGGTCGGGCGGGACCACGTGCCCGCCGGGGAACTCCCGGTAGTCCACCAGGTACCCCTCCCGCTGCAGGGCGGGGACCATACGGCGGCTGGTCCGGGCGATGGGCAGCACCCGGTCGTCCACGCCGTGCGTGACGAACAGCTCCGGCCGGCCCTGGTGCTGCCGCGCGGCCGAGAAGCCGGGCGAGAACGCGACGACCTGCCCGAGCACGTCGCCGTTGCTCAGGCCCAGCGTCAGGGCGTACGAGGCGCCGTCGGAGAAGCCGGCTACGGCCAGCCGGTTCGCGGCAGCGGCATCCGGGCGAGCACGTGCTGCAGGGCGGCGTCGACCGCTGGCGTGTCGCGCCTCCCGGTGCCGCTGAGGGCGTCCCACGTCGGGCCAGCGCTGACCGGGGCGAGCAGGACCAGGCCCCGCGCGTCGGCCTGCCCCCGCAGCAGCGACAGCCCGTGCTCGGCGGTCCCGCCGGCATCGTGCAGGACCAGGACCAAGCCGCGCAGCGGGCCGGGCGGGACGTGCAGCAAGCCCTCGCCTCCCGATCGCAGCGGCAGCGGGGTGGTGCCCGGCTGCAGCACCAGGGCGGTCGTGGGGGTCGGGGCGGGCGGTCAGGCGCACCGGGTCCTCTCTGGAGCGCGACGGGTCACGGCGTGCGGCGGTGCAGCCGGCGAGACCGGTGAGCACCCGGTGACGAGCAGCTGTCGCCGCGCCAGCCGTCGCCGCGAGGTGGGCACCTGTGGGTGGTGCCCGCGCCGGGCCGACCTGCACCCGGGCGCACCGGGCAACGGGCCGGCATCAGGGGCAGCCGGGCAGGTGGAAGGCACCCCGCTCGTCTCCTGCCTCGGGACGCTTCCGCTCCTGCTGCAACGTCGGCCGGGCGGCAGGGGAACTGGCCCGCCGGACCGGGCAGCCCGTGGTGCTGGGCGCGCTGGCCGCGGGCGTGCTCCTGGGGCCCTCCGCGCTCGACGCGAGCCTGCCCGACGTGCAGCACGCGTTGTTCACCGGCGAGCAGACCGCCCGGCGCTCGCCGCACTGCCGGCGCCCGTACTCCCCCGCCAACCCCGTGGGCCCAAGAAGACGACAAGTTGCTGAGACACCACGTGCTCGGGGAGCGCGAGAAGGTGCACGTCAGCCGGAGCCAGCTACGACAGATCCGGTGGGTTCCTACAGCCAGGCTGCCGGCTACCCGGAGCAGGTCGTCCCAGTGCGCAGCGATGAGGTCGGTGTTGATCTGGTGGCGGGCCAGGCCGTTGAGCGGCCCGTAGTCGGCGGTGCGGGCGGTGCGCCAGAAGCGGGCGGCGCCGATGTCGGCCAGTCGAGGGCTGAACTGGTAGCCGAGCAGCCCCCCGGGGCGTCCCGCCACTTGGGTGTCAGGACCGGCGAGCCACGTCAGGCGCCTGTTGAACGCAGTTTCTCCCTGCGGCCTTGGCTTGGTACATGCAGCGGTCGGCCGCGGCGAGCAGGTCGAGCAGCGACAGGGCGCTGGTGTGGCTGATCGCCACCCCGATCGAGGCGGTGATGCCGACCGCTTGCCTGTTGTCGAGGACCACGACGAGGCTGGCGACGTGGCTGCGCAGCCGCTCGGCGATGACGTCGGCCTCCTGCGCGTCCGCTGCAGGGAGCAGCGCGACGAACTCCTCCCCGCCGAAGCGACCGAGGAGATCGCCGTCGCGCACCCCGTCGGTCAGAGCAGCTGCGACGGCCCGCAGCACCTGGTCTCCCACGAGATGTCCGTGCCTGTCGTTGACGCGCTTGAAGTGGTCGAGGTCGATGAGCAACACCGCCGCGCTCTGGCCTCGCCCGCGCAGCGCGAGCAGCTTCGCCTGTGCCTCGCGCTCCCACGCCCCGGCGTTGAGCAGGCCGGTCTTGACGTCAAGCATCGCCACGGCGCGCAGCTGCGCGTGCAGCAGACCACGTTGCAGCAGCAGCACCGGCGGCAGCATGAAGACCAGCAGCACCGGGTCCAGGCCCATCAGCAGCGCGACGGTGACGCCCAGGCACGTTTCCACCGCCTCCAGGCGCAGCCGCTCCGCGTCGCCCAGCAGGTCGCACCACCGGGACTCCGGGTCGGTGGCCTTGACAGCAACCGCGATCAGCACGGCGTTCAGTGCTGCTGCCAACACACCCGCCGTCGTCACCGCCAGCGCCCACCGGAGCAGGCCAGCACCTAGCAGTGGGCTGGCTGAGCGCGCGAGGGCGGTGTGGAACGCCACCGACACGGTGGCGTAGGCCAAGCCGATGCTGGCGGCCGAGAACACCCGGCGGTGCAGCAGGGTCGTGTGCACCCGCCACTGCGCCAGCGCCAGCAGCGGCACCGGCGCCAGCAGCACGTACGCCGGCGGCAACAGGACCGCCATGGGCAGCCACCACGCCGACAGCAGGTCCTTGACCAAGGTGTTGGACGGCCTGCCGACGCGTCGAGTCGCCTCCACCGACAACCCGCCCGCGCTCAGCAGCAGAAGCGCCAACAGGACGTCGCGGCCATCCAGCGAAGCAACTCTGACCAGGAGCACCGCCACGGCCAGCGCGAGGACGGGCAGCCCGAGAACGTACGCGCGCACGGGTACCGGCAGCCCGCACACCGCCCAGCCGCCTACCGCGCGTCGCAGGTCAGTAGCCACGCCCGCGGCTTGCCGCACCCGCCCTCCTAACGCTGCGCACCCGACCACCCACACTTAGTGACAGGAAGGACAGAACCACGGGAAACTGCCGATGTCCATGCCACCACTCGGGGGAGCGAGGCTGACTTGCAACCGAGTGAGAACACGGCCCCGACGTCGCCGCAGGCGACCCGTCCAGCGAGGAGAACGCGATGCGCGGCACCCAGTGGAGCTAGCAGCCCGGCCCGTCGACCCGACGTCGCCGCAGGCGACCCGTCCAGCGAGGAGAACGCGATGCGCGGCACCCAGTGGAGCTAGCAGCCCGGCGGTGTCGTCACTCACGTGCTCTGCCTGCACGAGGACGGTTTCGATCCCCCCGTGTCGGCGCGTATGCGGTGGGTGAGAGGGGGGCAGGTGTGCCGTGAATCCGAAGGCGGAGCGTAGTGGGACGGACCCCCAGGCAGAGTTGAGCGCCGCCCGCCGCCGGCTGCTCGATGCCTACGAGGCGGCGCGAGCTGTCGACTACCTTCCGGGTAGCAGCGAGACGGGGGGGCTAGCGCCGCTGAGGACCACTACCAGCGTGCCCGCTGCCGGCGCGACCGTGAGGTGCGGTGAGGCCTGCTCGGGTTCGCGTCGCGAACACGGTCTGCGGCTCCGTATTCGCCGGGCGTGGACGGGTGGTGTCCGCCGCAGTGCGCTGGCGGCTGCTTGCCCAGACGGGTGCGTTCAGCCGGCACCGCTGTCGCCCCGGGAGCGCTGTTCGCAGGTCTGGGTCAGAGCGCGCGTGGCGGCGCTGGGAGGGTGCTGGCGCCACACGCGCCGGTGAGGATGGTCGCGAGCGCGCCTTGTTCGCGGCTGTCGACAGTTAGCCGCCAGCGGTACTTGATCGATGCCCAGTGGGTGGCGTAGGTGCAGTCCTGGGAGGTGAGTGGCGGCAGCCAGTCAGCGGGGTCGTTGGACCCTTTGCTCTGATTGACTGAGTCGGTGACGGCCTGCAGCGACCAGTCGAAGGTCAGGTCGTTGGCGTAGGCCTGGCGTTGCGCGGCGGTCCAGGTCTGCGCCCCGGATCCCCAGGCTTCCTCGAGCGCGACGACGTGGTCGATGTCGACGTCGGTGGGGTTGGTCCAGGTCGCTGCGTCGTAGTAGGAGAACCACTGGCCGGCGGTGACGGTGCAACCGGCTTCGACCGTGACCGGTGTCAAAGACTCAGCGATCAGCACTTCCTGGCGGGTGTCGCAGCCGTTGGCGTCAGCGTCGACCCAGTGCACGAACAAGCTCCGGTCGTACCCGGTGCTGCTGGTCTCGTTGGCGACAGCGAGGTGGTCCAGGACGTCACGAGCAGTCACGGTGCCGCTCAACTCACCGCTGGCCTGGTGCACGACAGCGCCGGCTTGCGGCGTCCAGGTGATGTAGCCCTTCTGAAAGTCCGAGCGGCGCCCTCCGGCGGCGGTGTACTCGTCGCCGACCGGGAACCCGAGCGGACTGCTCTCCCAGCCCAGAGCGGCCCAGGCGTTCCGGATCGCCCCCCGAACCTCATGCGCGCCGGTCGCCGGCGACCAGTAGATCGACCCGACCTGGAAGTGGTTGAACGCACCGGCCCGGCCCGGCGTTGCCGTCTCGTCCGTGATCGGGAACCCCAGCGGGCTGCTCTCCCAGCCCAGGGCCGCCCACTTGTCGCGGATGGCCCCACGAACCTCGTGCGCGCTCGTGGCCGGCGACCAGTAGATCGAGCCGGCCTCGAAGTGGTTGAAGGCACCGGGCTTGGTGGGGGTGGGGTTCTCGTTCGTCCTGGGGAACCCGAGTGCGCCGTTCTCCCAGCCCAGCCGCTGCCAGGTGTCCTGGATCGCTCCCCGGACCTCGTGCGCGCCGGTCGTCGGGGACCAGTAGATCGAGCCGGCCTGGAACCTGTTGTAGGCGCCGGGCCTGGCTGGCGTGCGGTTCTCGTTGGTGATCGGGAAACCGAGGGCGCTTTGCTCCCAGCCCAGGCTGCCCCAGGTGTCGCCGATCGCGCCGTGCACTTCCCACGCCCCTGCAGCTGGGGTCCAGTAGATCGAGCCGCCCCGGAAGCGGTTGAAACGCCCGTAGGTCACCGGTGTCGCGAGCTCTGCTGTCAGCGGCTCGCCGAGGAACCCGCACGGTCCGCCGAGCGAGACGTAGCGGTCCCGGATGGCACCAGCCACCAAGCTCGACGGCTGACACCGGTCCGCGGGCGGCGGCGGCGGAGGCGGCGGCGGAGGAGGTGGCGGAGGTGGGGGCGGTGGTGGCCGGTGCGGAAGGCTCTCGCAGGCGATCCCGTCGTGGTCGGTGTCCAGACCGTCCGGGTCGCCGGGGTGTGTGTCCAGCCAGGCCTGTGCGTCCTCCTGGTACTGAAAGTCGCTGCAGTTCAGGTCCGTGGCCAGTGCCAGTGCCGGCGCAGCTGGCAGACCGAGCCCGAACACCACGGCCAGGCTCACCAGCAGCCGCAGCTGCCACCGTCCGCGTTGGCTCATCGCACTCCCTTGGCAACGCCGCACCTGTCGCGGCTCGCCGCATCTGAGCACGACTCGGGCACCGGCGTGAGCCTTCGGGCGCACCGCCTCGCGGTCGGTGGTCCCGAGCCGAACCTAGGCGCACAGGTTCTGGCCAGTCATACCGGCTGCTCACGGTCCTGTCGCCTGCCAGAACGGCTTGGGCGGGTACCTGGCTCTGTCAAGGTCTACTGGCCCCACCGTGACACAACCGGCCCAGGTGGGGCCAGCCAACGCTGACACAGCCAGGTACGCAGGCTCAGGGCGCGCTGGTGTGGATCAATGAGTGGGCTGACCCCGCTGGGTAGGACCGAGGACCGGCTCGAGGTCTTCCTCGCGAAGTCGGTGTCGGTGATCGGGTCGATGCTCGCCGGCGGGGACAGCATCGACGATGGCGCGGTGCTCTGGGCCGGCGCTGCAGGCTCGCGGTTCGCCGGGACGCGGGCACCCTCGACGGTCGGGTCGTGGCTGCGATCCCACAAGTGGTCCAACATCTGCTGGTCGTGCGGGTGCACTGGTCATAACGGGCTGGCTCCGGCAGGTCAGGCGCCCGGGACCGTCTTGCCTCGAGCAGGCGGCGGCCCACTGTCTGCGCAGGTGGGCGGTCTCTTCCAGCCCCTCCCCCGCCCCGCCGATAATAGATCTTATGTCAGGTAGACCGGCGCGGGTTCCCGTCTGGTGAGGACTCGCACGCCTCCGTGGCGGATCCAGCGTGCCGTCGGGGTCGGGTCGAGTGACTCTTGGGCGCTGACCTGCGACGACGGTTGGTGCGCGAGGGCGTGCGGGTGGGTCGTTCAGGCGCTGGGCTGGCGCGTGGGCCAAGGGCGGGGCGACGTACAGGTTGGCAGGTCTTGCGCGTGCCTCGCGTCTCATGCGAGGTTCTCGCATCTGATGCGAGCGGCGGCGGGGGTTGCGGATGGTGGAGGACGGCCTGCAGGCGATGCGGCCGCCGCTGCATCGTCTGGTGGGCCGGGTGCCGCAGCGCCATCCGGCGGAGAGCATGTTCGAGGCGATGCTGGACGGGTGGCGCGCTCAGCAGCTGGCCCGCGGGTTGAGCTTCACCACGATCGACGCCCGGGAGCGGGCGGTGCGCCGGTTCCACGCGCACAGCGAGCAGTGGCCGTGGCTGTGGACGGCGCAGCTGGCTGATGAGTGGTGCCTGGACCTGCGGGTGCACCGCAAGGTCAGCCACAGCACGCTGCGGGCGCTGCAGGGGGCGGTGCGACAGTTCTGCTGGTTCGTGACCGACCCGGCCTACGGCTGGGCTGGGGAGTGCGAGCGGCTGTTCGGCACCCATCCGGTGCAGGTCTGCCACGAGGAGAACCTGGCTCGTCACGTCGCCGAGGTGGAGTCCGGGCCGGCGAAGCGGGCGTTCACCCGCGACGAGCTGCAGGACCTGTTCGACCACGCCGACGAGCAGGTCAGCGGGGCCCGTTCCGCCGGCCGCAAGGGCTGGCTGACCGCCTACCGGGACGCGGTGATCCTCAAGACCGCCTACGCCTGGGGGCTGCGCCGCAACGAGGTCCGGATGCTCGACGTGGTCGACGTCGGGGTGAACCCCAAGGCCGCGGAGTTCGGCGGCTACGGAGTCGTCTACGTCCGGCACGGCAAGGCGATGCGCGGCTCCCCGGCGAAGCGGCGCAGCGTGCTGACCGTGTTCGACTGGGCCGCGGAGTGCCTCGAGGAGTGGGTGAGCGAGGTCCGCGGCCACTACCCGAGCGCCGTCGGGTGGCCGGCGATGTTCCCCTCGGAGCGGTCCGGCCGCGTCGACGTGACCTCGCTGAACCGCACGTTCGCCCGCTACCGGCGTGAGCTGGGGCTCGAGGACGGGCTGGACCTGCACTCCCTGCGCCGCTCCTACGTCACGCACCTGGTCGAGGACGGCTTCGACGCTCTGTTCGTGCAGCAGCAGGTCGGCCACGAGCACGCCTCGACGACCTCGCTCTACACCTGCGTGTCCTCGGACTACCGCACCGCGATGCTGCGCCAGGCCCTGGACAAGACGCTCAGCGCGGCGGCCGCGCTGGAGCACAGCTCGTGAGGCGCCGTCCCCACTACCGGTGGCGGCTGCGCGACGTGATGGCCGACCACGGCATGTTCAGCACCACCGCGCTGTCCCCGTTTCTGGTCGAGCGGGGCATCGAGCTGTCGCCCTCGCAGGTGCACCGGCTGGTCACCCAGGCGCCGGAGCGGCTCAGTCTGCCGGTGCTCGCCGCGCTCTGCGACATCTTCGGCTGCACCCCGGCGGAGCTCATCGTCACCGACGTCGAGGTGGTCGTGGACCGCAAGGCCGCCGGGAACCCGACTGTCGTCGACCTCGCTGCCACCGGCCGGCCTCGCCGAGCTCGGGTCCGGCGTGATCCCGGCCCGGACCCGCGATGACGCCCGCGAGCCGATGACCGCCGTGACCTGCGGTCGCTGCGGCCTGACCGGGCCGCGCCGCGGCGTCACCTGGCTGGAGGGCTACGTCTGCCGCCGCTGCTACCAACAGGCCACCCGCCGGCACGGGCGCTGCCCCGGCTGCGGCGACCAGCGACTGCTACCCGGGCTCGGCACCGGCGGGCAGCCGACCTGCGGCGACTGCGCCGAGGTTGATCAGGACTTCCGTTGCACCCGCTGCAGACAGGAAGATGAACCCCACCGGCGCGGGTTGTGCGCCCGCTGCTGCCTGCGGGACGACCTGAGCGTGCTGCTCGACGACGGCACCGGGCAGGTCCGCCCCGAGCTGCAAGGTCTGTTCGAAGCACTCGTCGCCCAACCACGACCGCGGAGCGCGTTGATCTGGCTGCGCAACCCGGACGTGCAGCGCCTACTGACCGGCCTGGCTCGCCGACAGCTGGACCTGACCCACGCCACGTTCGACCACGACCGCGCTGCGCGCACCGCCATGCACCTGCGCGAACTCCTCGTCCGGCACGGCGCGCTGCCGCCGATCGACCGCACGCTGGTGCTGTTCCTGGCCTGGCTCGAGCAGACTCTGACCCGCTACTCCCCCGACACCGGCCGCCTGCTCAACGCGTTCGCCCGCTGGCACCACCTACGCCGCATGCGCGAGCTGTCCGACCGCGGCCGCCTCAAGCCCGGCGCCGCGGCCACGGCCCGGCAGCAGATCACCGTCGCCGGGCAGTTCCTCAGCCACCTCGAGACGCGCGGTGTCGCCTTCGACCAGGTGCGGCAGCCCGACCTCGATGCCTGGCTCGCCCCGGGCCCGAGCACCCGCTACACCGCCCGGACCTTCGTCGTCTGGGCCGTCGAGGCACGACAACTCCCGCCGCTGCGCTTCCCGTACTGCGCCGCCAAGAACACCCCGGTGCTCGATCAACAGGTCCGGCTCACACTGCTGCAGCGCTTCCTCACCGTCGACGACCAGCCCGTCGCCTACCGCCTGGCGGCTGTCCTGCTGCTGCTCTACGCCCAGCCCGTCACCCGCATCGCACCTCTGCGCCTGGACGACATCGGCCGCGGCCGCGACGGCGTGACGCTGCACCTGGCCGGTCAACCCGTGATCCTGCCCGCCACCGTCACCGGGCTGCTCGACCAGCACCTTGACAGCCGAACCAACATCAACACCGCGGCCAACGCCGGCTCGCGCTGGCTGTTCCCGGGCTACCGGCCCGACCAGCCGCTGCACCACAGCCACCTCATGACCAAGCTCCGCGACGCCGGCGTCCCCCTGCTTGCCAGCCGAAACAGTGCCCTGCGCCAGCTCGTGCTTGACATGCCACCGGCGGTGGCAGCACAGGCACTGGGATACAGCCCGCAAGTCGCCGACGCCCACGCCCGCCAAGCCGGGGCGACCTGGACCAGCTACGCACGGCAGAGCCGATGAACCCGACCGCGCACCGGCGCCTCTGGGCCATCGACAAGAACCTCACCGATCGAGCCGAAGCCGAACTCGTCTGCGCGGCGGTCCTGGAAGCCCTCGAGCCAGCACTGCACCTCGCGTCGCTCGACGTCATCACCGACTTTCCCGACCTGATGCCGGAGCACGTCCGCGACGCCGAACACGTCCTGCTCCGCCTGGCTCTTGCCGACCACCCCGACAGCCAGCGCCTGGACCTGCCCGCAGCAGCCGCGCAGTGGCCAGCGTTCAAGACCTACGCGCCCTGGTCGATCGACGTCGACCTACACGGACAGGACGGCCTGCTCCTCGGCGGCTTCCATGACTGCGGCTACTCCGTGACCGCGCTCCTCACCGACGAGGAGGCAGCCTGGCTGCAGGAGCGCGTGCAGTCCGTTGCAGCCGTCCGTCTCCTCGAACAGATCCACACCAGACGACGCCACGAGCGCCGCGCCCGGCGCAAAGCATGGTTCCGCCGCTGGCTACCGTCGCGCTGAGCAGAAGCACCCGCGTCACCTCAATACGCACTGGCCGCCAGTAGGCGCGCGGCGCACGGCTCAGTCCTGCCTCGGTGCACGGGAGCGTGCACGAGTCGCACGTTCCAGGATCTCCTCGCTTAGGCGATCACTCTGCCCGCGGCGGCCGATGGCCGTGTAGAAATTCGACTTCTCACCGACGAGAGTGGTCTGGATCATGCGATCACCCGTCAAGCATATGTTAAGTCCACCGTAACCAGGGAAAACCTCCTCTACATCTTCGAGTGCGACTTGTTGATGCGAGATGAAGCCTTGCACGAGGAGGACGTCTCCCCTAACTGTGATTCTTGGACGATCCGCGAGCACGGTTAAGCCGAAGACAAGCCCTAAGTCAAGCATCCCGATACCAGAGTCGCCCTCTTTAAAGGCCGCTATTCCTATGGCGAGCATTACGACCCCAAGGAGCCTGCAGGTCCAGATCAGCCAGCGGTTGACTCTCCACGTAACATCGGAACCAAGTGCATCGGCGCTAGTCACTCTTGTTGCCCGCCGTGGTGGCGGTAGGGTCCGGCAGACCCGAGGAGCGCAACACCGAGTCCGGCATTCACCGCGTACATGGAGGGGTGTGTCCTCGGCGCGAACAGTCGCCTCCAGCCGCCAAGGTGCGCCTGGCGAAAGCGAGCCACCTGTGGCCACCATATTTGAGAAGGAATCGGTTCGCACCGTAGCCCACGGCCGCACCCGCACCCGCAACGGCGCCAGCGCCTCCTATAAACGCCCTTCTTGCAAAACGCCCGCTCCCGCAGAAGCCAGAAGCAGCGCGCATCCTGCCGTGCCTTCACTATCGCGGCGGCGACTCCGGCGACAGCACAGGCGCCTGCCGAAACGAACACGCACGCACCAAAAGATCCCACTTGCGCGGCCCTGCTTGCGTACTTCCAACTGACCCACCTGGCGCGACGGAACAGTCCATCAAGGTCAACGTCATTCACCGGAGCAGCACTCGTGTAGTCGTAGTCATCGGGGCGCTTCGAACTTGAGGGGGAAGCGTCTCTCAGCAGGCGGTGGTCCGGCGGTGTTGCCGGGTGCAGGCGAACCGTACTCGGCGGCGTTGGTTGTCGGGGTTGCAGCCGTAGGCGGTGCGCGCGGCGGTCTTCACAGCCCGGTTCGTCGCCTCCGTGCCGGCGTTGGTGACGCCGGTCTGCAAGAAGCCGAGGACCTCGGGCCACCACGCCTGGATGGTGCCGGCCAGGCGCTCGAGCTCGGGCAGACCGGAGCGGGCGCACCAGCTGTTGCAGCGGTGCAGCCGGTGGGCGACGTCGTGCCGCTGACCGCCGGTGCGGGCGGCCGCGAGCAGCGCCCGGAGCTGTTCCTTGGCGATCCCAGCCAACAGGATCTTGCCGGTCGGGTCGCCGTCGACCAGGTCGTTCCACATCTGGTGAACTGGGCGTCGGTGAGCCGTTCCCGGCCGCGCAGCAGCCGGCGGCGGGCGGCCCAAGCGGGGTCGTTCTTGCGGCCGCGGCGGCCGTGGGTGTCCCAGGTGACGCGGCGGACGTCGGTGACGGCTTGGTTCGCCAGCGCGACGAGGTGGAAGTGGTCGGCCAACGCCAGCACTGCCAGTACCTCACTCCCCCGCCGCCGCCCGCCTGCTCGGCTCGTTCGCCTCCTGGCACCACCTGCGCCGGATGCGCGAGCTGTCCGACCGCGGCCGCCTCAAGCCCGGGACCGCGCTGACCGCACGGCAGGAGATCACCGTCGCCGGGCAGTTCCTCACCCATCTCGAGACGCTGCAGGTCCCTGCCGGGCAGGCCCGGCAGGCCCACCTCGATGCCTGGCTCGCTAACGGCCCGAGTACCCGCTACACCGCCCGGACCTTCGTCGTCTGGGCCGTGCAGGCCCGGCACCTGCCGCGGCTGCGCTTCCCGCGCCGCACCGCCAACGGCACCCCCGTGCTCAGCCAGGAAGAACGGCTGGAGCTGCTCCGACGGTTCCTGACCACCGAGGACGAACCGGCCGCCTACCGCCTGGCCGCCGTCCTGCTGCTGCTCTACGCCCAGCCCGTCACCCGCATCGGCCGCCTGCGCCTGAACGACATCGACCGGGCCGACGCCAGCGTCACGCTGCGGCTCGGCGACGAAGCCGCTGTCCTGCCCGACCCCGTGGCCGCGCTGCTCCAGCAGCACCTGGACAGCAGACACAACGTGAGCACCGCGGCGAACATTTGGCTCGCCCTGGCTGTTCCCCGGCTACCGGCCCGGCCAGCCACTACACCAGAGCTACCTGATGAAGCGCCTGCGCGACGCCGGCGTCCCGCTGCTCGCCGCCCGCAACAGCGCCCTGCGCCAGCTCGTCCTGGACATGCCACCAGCCGTCGCCGCCCAAGCCCTCGGCTACAGCCACCAGGTCGCCGAAGCACACGCCCGCCACGCCGGCGCCACCTGGACCACCTACGCCACTCACTGAGCCCGATGAGCCACCCCCTCGCCGAGATCCACCAGAGACGACGGACCCAGCGACGAGCCCGACCGCGTGCCCGGCTCCGACGACGGCTGCCCGGTCTCTGACGCTTCATCCACGAGGCCGCACAGACTTGCCGCGCCAGCGAGCGACCGGGGCAGCTAGGCCTCGAACACCTGGGCACCCCGTTCGTCCAGGACTGCGACCACGTCGTTCGTGAAGAAGAAGTCCATGCTCATCCCCGGAGCACCAGGGCTGCAGTTGGCCGTGACATGCGCGTACTCGTCGCCCATGTCGTAACCCCAAGCGATGTCGAGCACCTGCAGTGCCTGACCATCCGACAGCAGCACCGTCGTCAACCGGCCGTCGCGGCTGGTCAGAAGTTCGATGAGGTCGCCGTCAACTGGCGTCGGCTGCGTTGACGCAGCCCACTCCGGCTGCCTGGTCGTGCGTCCGCTCCTCCACGGCCAGCGCACACGAACAACGCTAGCGGCGTCGCAGGCGGCAGGTGAAGCCCGAACGCCGGCACCGTGGGGCCACTCGACCTCGACCGAACCATCCCGCGACCAAACCGAGACAGCAGATCCGACACAGCCACGCCCTGGAACTCCGACGGGCCACCTCCAAGCGGTCCCACTGGCACCACCCGAACACGCAGCGTCGCCAGTAGAGGGCCAGAAGCGCGGTAGGTGCGGGTGCCAGCCTCGGCTGACGCAGCCGGGGTCAGCTGTTCGCGGCCCTGTACTGCTCCAGGACGTCGACCTTGATCCGGCCGCGGGCGCTAACCTTGACGCCGTTGGCCTGCGCCCAGGCGCGCACGGCCTTCGGATCCACCTCCACCGAGCTGCGCGGCTTCGACGCCCTGGCGCGGCTGCTCCCGCTCAACGCCGACGACCCCGCGCGCCGCGCCGCGGCAACATACGGCGCCAGCACCTCCCGCAGGTCCTCCGCGTGGGCCTCGTTCAGGTCGATCTCGAAGGTCGCGCCATCAAGACCAAAGACCACGGTCTCGCCGGCCTCCGACCCGTCGATGTCGTCGGTCAACATGATGACAGTCCGCTGTGCCACTACTCCCCCATCGAACATCGGCAAGATGCCTGGCGCCAGCCTAGGGGCGCACGATCTTGGCTTGCGTCATAACGCTGCCGTTGTTGCTCGTGTCGTCCGTCGACCGCCCCCCACGGGGTGCCGGCCGCACAGGGGTGTGGGTCCCCGTGCGACACGCCGGGGCTCGGTTACCGGGAATCTGATTCCGGTGCGGCCATGATCTGTCTCATGACAAGACGACCAGCAAGCGGCGGCAGGCCGAGCAAGGGTGTCAGGGAGCAACTGCTGACGCGCGCGCCCGCCGACCTCGCTCAGGCCGTGCGCGACGAGGCAGAACGACTCGACCTGACATACAGCGACTACATCGCCAACGTCCTGGCCGCCGCGCACGGCTTCCCGCCGGTCGCCGAGCCCAAGGACGACGCCCAGATGCGCCTGACCGCCTAGACCAGCGGGACCGGCCAACCGGCCGGCTCCGCCCGCAACGAAGCCCCACACCCCAAAGTCGTTTGGCCGCGTCTTGGGTGCAGGGCTTCGTCGAACCTTCGGAGGACACATTACCCCGCCCCCCTCGGGCGGTCACGTAGGACGCGCCGCATCTTTGGCGTGCCTGCCTGACCCACCCCTGCTCTACGCGCGTGGCCGGCGCCGCCTGAGGCGGTGACCGCCCCCGCGGCGGTCCTGCACGACCGCCGCTCCCCCACCCCGGGCACCCTGGCCCGGCCGCTGTCCGAGCCGATCGCTGCGCTGCTGCGCGTCGGCGACGCCCACGGCCGCTACCAGTCCCGTTCCGAGGCGGTCATGGCGACCGC
>JAABUN010004898.1_pt1 | contig 17391 bp, 20 predicted proteins | sample 5559311 | NCBI WGS metagenome assembly JAABUN01 (sample SAMN10711877, study PRJNA513370) | rock metagenome | isolation source: Antarctica rocks | place: Antarctica: Victoria Land, Siegfried Peak sud
GACGTGTCCATTCCAATTCGGCTAACCTGTTCCACGGACGGTCTCCTCTGTTTGAGATCAACACTGACCTCATTCTGGCACACCCGATGCCGCCGGGGGCCGTCCACACCAACAAACGAACCCTGACAGACACGCGCCCTTTGTCCGTCAACTCCGGGCGCCTGACGGCAAGCCGGACGCCTTGATTGCCGGACGGGGGAGCGGACACCCCTGCCACGTGAGAACCGCACAGCGTCGGTTGTCATGCAGCCAACGCCAGCGGTGAACGAGTAGGGAACAACGGCCAGCAGCTTGGCCGCGTCCACCGATCCATCCCCGGTGTTATGCACGGTTCCCTGTATGTCTCTAGCCTGTGTGGGTGGACCATGCCGGGTTCGCGCGTCAGTTGGGGTTGAAGAGGCGCAGGATGGTGGCGATCACGACCGCCTCTTCCCGGGACGACGCCGTGCCAAGCAGGTGGTGGCCGGCGCCGTGCCTGGGGACGCCGACGACCCCGTTGCCGACGGCCTCGACGGTCTGCAAGCCCCCTGCCTCGAAGGTGGGCAGTGCGTCCTCCCGCAGGCCGAGGCTGAGCCAGCGGTCCCGTGTCATGCCCTCACCCATGCTGATGCCGCACCTTCAAGCTCCGCCTCCTTCATAGTCCAGCCGGTGCCTCAAGCAGGGTCGCCCGTCGTCTCGACAACCGCGCTGCGCCCGCCCGGCAGGTGCCGGTAGAGCGTGGAGGCTGACACCCTGAGACGGGCCGCGACCTCCTCGACGGTGATCTCCGGGTCGCGCAGCAGCGCGCGGGCCTCCTTGAGGTCGCGCGGCTTCAGCGCCGGCGGGCGCCCGCCGCGGCGCCCCCTGGCGCGCGCGGCGTCCAGGCCGGCGCGGGTGCGCTCCTGGATGATCTCGCGCTCGAACTCCGCAATGGCCGAGAAGATGGTGAACACCAGCCGCCCGCCGGCCGTGGTCGTGTCTATGTCCTGCGTCAGGCAGCGGAAGCCGATGCCGCGCCGGGCGAGGCCCTCCACGGTCTCGATGAGCTGCTTGGTGGACCGCGCGAGCCGGTCCAGCTTCCAGACCACGAGCGTGTCGCCCGCGCGCATGTAGTCCAAGGCCGCCGCGAGCTGCGGCCGGTCGCGCTGCGCACCCGACGCCGTCTCCTCGAACACGCGCACGCACCCGGCCGCGTTCAGGGCGTCAAGCTGCAAGGCCACGGTCTGATCGCGGGTGGACACGCGGGCGTAGCCCACCGGGTCGCCCGCACGGGCCGCGGGGTGGCTGCCCGCCCCTGTCCGCTCAGCCATGCCGGGCCAGCGCCCATGCGACGGCCTCGGCCTCGCTCGCGGCGCCGATGGGCATGAAGCCGCCGAAGATGCCCGCCGGGCCGATCCGCATGGCGTCCCACTGCCCCATGCTGTCCCGATAGACGATGCATGGGACGCTGCCATAGGCGAGATCGGGGCGCAGTTCGGCCAACTCCAACACGATGCCCCAGGCGTCGTTGGTGACGGAGCGCCAGCCATCCAGGTCCAGGTCCACGACGACCAGGACGCCGCCGGCAGCGACGTGCCAGGTGTAGGCAGCGGCTGGCTGGCCATCTTCGCGCCTACGAGGCGGTGCGTCCTGTGCCGGCAGGCTCCGCCCTGTCCCCTGCCCCGTCCCTTGCGCCACCTGATCTCTCCCAAAACTCATGCGGACCCTCGCCTATTCGGGACAGGGTTACAAGAGACTGTTTTGGGAACTCGGGAAGCCCAGTGCGCCTGACGCGCCTTGTTACCGGCCATCCTCCCCTGCAAACGGCTGTATTCACCAACTTGGGCGCGAGCCGCTCAGCGTAGGCATCAATCGGCGCCTTTATCTTCGGCCAACAACACTGGCCAGTTTTGGTTTGTATTGTGTCGAACCCCTAGGCCTGCTGTTGTAAAAGCCTCATATAACAATTTATCACATAATCTGACACACTATATTATTCAAGATTGCTATTTACTATTTGTACCATACGCGCGGCAACAGTGATCGTTTGAGAGCACCCAACTACACGGATGATAGATTTACATGTTGTAAGCTGGCCATTACGGCTTGTGAGCTTGGCTGTTGTCAAATCGGTGCTTGCACTGCGTCCGATATGCACTTTTTTCTCTTTCACATTCAAGGTGGCGTTATGCGCAAAACATTGCTTGCCCTCTCCGTGCTGGCCGGGCTGGCCGGCGGCACCGCCGCCCCGGCGGACGCGGCACCGCTCGCCCACGGCTTGCTGCCGTCGGCCGACGCGCTGCTGCCCGCTGCGAACACTGCGACCGACGCTGTCCTGAACGAGGGTGCGTCCGTCCAAACGGTGCAATACTACCGCCGCTATCGCCGCTATGGCCACCGCCGCTACTACGGCCGCCGCTACCACGGCCGCCGCTACTAGCCGGCCCCTGCAGCCTGCGAGCCCTTGCACCTGGCAGGCGGTTCGGCCGCTTGCCCAACCTGCATCCCAATCTGGCCGGGGCGCACCGGGAAGCGGACGTGCCGCGCAACCCTCGCCACGATGATGACACCGACCAGGCTGCTCATGCCCCGGACGGCACGCCTGGCAGTTCCAAGGGCACGACGGCCAGTCGCGCCGTGGACAGGACACTCGGCACCAACATCAACGGTGCGAACCCAGGCAGAAAGTCCTGGGACGCGCTGGACGGGCGGGGGCCTGCAAGCCCCTCCCCGGCTCTTCGCGCCTGACGCAAGACACACAGGAGACATGCCATGAAGATCACCTCTCTCGCACTCGCTGCCACGCTGCTGGCCGGCACCGCCCTGGCCCAGAGCGCCACCCGCCCAGCCACGCCCGGCAACACCGCCCCGGGCGCTACGTCCAACGCACCCATGCCGGGTGTCAGCCCCAGCACCGGGGTCACGCCGGACACTGGCGTCGTGGACCGGAACACCGGCACCGCAGCTGCCGCGGGCGACCGCAACCAGGCGCTGGCCACCACTGGCGCAAATGCGCCCCAGCCCGCGCGCGGGGCCAACTCCTTCAGCGAGGGCGAGGCCCGGCGCCGGATCGAGGGCGAAGGCTTCAGCGGCGTGGGCGCGCTGCGCAAGGACGATGGCGGCGTATGGCGCGGCGCGGCAACCAAGGGCGGCGCCAGCGCCCAGGTCTGGCTCGACTACAAGGGCAACGTCGGCCAGGACGGCGGCACTCCTGCGGCGTCGGCAACGTCTGCGACACCGGCCACAGCCGGCGCAGGCCCTGTCTTCACGCCGGCGGCCCCGGTCGTGCCCGGCGCAGGCAGCGCGCCGGGAGCAGGCGCCAGCGGTGCCGCAGCCCCGGCCCGGAACCTCGACGGCACCACCGGCAACCAGCCCGGCACGACTGCCGGCCGCCCTGCCGGCCGCCCGGTTGACCGCACCCTGCGCACCAACGGGACCGGCGCGAACCCAGGCGACCGCAACCTGGACGGCACGACGGGCAACCAGCCCGGCACCGCGCTGGGCCGCACCCTGGACCGGACGCTGAACACCAACGAAACCGGCGTGAACCCCGGCGGCTCCAACTACGACGGCACCAAAGGCAACCCGCCCGGCACGGCCGCCGGCCGCGTTATCGACCGCACCCTTGGCACCAACGGAACGGGCGCCAACCCAACTGGCAGTAGCGTCCTGTCACGCTGACCAGGGCGGCTCTCCCCGGCGGCCGCCGGCGCAAGGACGTTGCGCCGGCTTGACCGCGACACGGCGTGCTTCTGCGGCACCAAGAAGCAGGACATGGCCACCTAAACCATCTGACCCTTTCATCAACCGGTTGGCACAAGCTCGTTGGGCCTAATGGAGGACTACATGAACAGCAACAATCGCTTCCTTGGCGTCGTAGCAGTGGCGACGTTCTTCGGGCTGTCCGGCTGCGCTACATACGACCGGGCTGCAGGGACCGACACAAGCGGGGTCTATCCGTCGCAGCGCGACGGGACGCCCGCGAACCCGTCCGGGACGGCGGCATCCCGTGCGCTGGACCGCGCGGCTGGGACGGACGTCAGCGGCGCCTACCCCGCCCAACGGGACGGCACGCCCAGCAACCCGTCCGGCACCGCAGTGGGCCGTACCTACGACCGGGTGACCGGCTCGGACGTGAGCGGCGCGTATCCACGGAACCAGCGGCCGGCTGCACGGTCCTATTGACGATGCTGCGCGCGGTCAGCCCGGCTGGCTGCGCGCCTCCTTCATCACGGAAGGCCACCTTGCTCAACTGGCGTGCCGCGCCGAACGAGGTCTTGATGGCGGACAAGGGCAATCTGCGCCTGATCGTCGAGGCTCCGGCGTGCTTTGTCGGCGAGTTTCGCTTCACGGTGTTGCGGCGGCAGTACGGGCAAGGAAGCTTGTTCGCTGTCGTGGAGGCCGGCGCCGGGGTTCGCCTGCACGATGCGATGGCCGCGGCGGAGTTGGCGGCGGGAAGGTTTACAGAAGCTGAATTGGCCGAATGACGCCCGTGGCTGGCCGTCTGCGCTCGGGTCGAGGTGACTTGAGCCTGCTGTCGGAACACCTGCCCCGACCCGCATCCGTCTAGCACCCTCCTAAAACGAGCGATCATGCCACCTGACAACGGAAAATCCCACGAACAGCAGACCGCTGAGGCCAGCGTTGATGCCTTCAGGGAGAAGCTAGGCCCGTTCGTCGTTGCCGCTGAGACGACCCGTATGCCCATGGTGTTCACTAGCGCCAAGGCGGCGAGCTGGCCGATCATCTTCGTCAACCAAGCCTTCCTGAGTTTGGTAGGGTATGATGAGCAAGAGATCTTAGGTCAGAGCTTCGACTTCCTGATGGAGCGCGGTGCCGGTCCTGAGGCAGTCGCGGGAGTCCGGACGGCTTTCGAGAGCGCCCAAGACTCGGCGTCGCAGGTTCGCTACCGCCGCAAGGACGGAAGCGTGTTCTGGGCCACGATCTTCATCAGCCCTGTGCGGGATGCCGCAGGCGATGTGGTGCAGTACTTCGCCTCGCTTCATGACATCACCCAGCACAAGGAGAAGGAGGACCACCTGCGCTTCCTTCTGGACGAGCTGAACCACCGCACCCAGAACACACTCGCCATAGTGCTGGCTGTTGCCAGGCAAACCCTGCGCCGCGCGGCAGACAAGGACGTGATGAACCTCTTCGAAGGCCGCATCCTGGCGCTGTCCAAGGCCCAGAGCCTGCTGGGGAGCGTGAACTGGGACCGGGTGAGCCTACGCGACGTGATCGATCGAATGTTGCAGCCCTTTGGACTTGACGACCGCGCGACGGACCGCCTCTCCGTCCAGGGCAGCGATGTTCGCCTGCAGCCAAAGGCGGCGTTGACCCTCGCGATGGTGTTCCACGAGCTGGCGACCAACGCCGCGAAGCATGGCGCGCTTTCACGTGATGCCGTCGGGAAGGTCGCCGTAAGCTGGCAGGTTGAGTTGACCAAGGAAGGCAAGCGCTTACGGCTGCAATGGGCGGAACGCGATGGGCCAACCGTGTCGCTCCCTGTCCGCAAGGGCTTTGGCACTCGCCTGATCGAGCGCGGACTGGCGCAGGACCTAGAGGGTGAAGTCCACCTCGACTACGCGCCCTCTGGTATGGTTTGCCGGCTCGCCATGCCCCTTCCAGATGAGGGTTGGTGAACACGCCATGAACGACATCCTGTCTGGACGTCGCGTCCTTGTGGTGGAAGACGAGGTGATGGTGTCGTGGATGTTGGAAGACATGCTCACCGACTTCGGCTGCACGGTTGTCGGACCCGCCGCCCGCCTCAGCCAAGCTCTGGCGATGGTCGAGGGGGAGGCTTTCGACTTGGCCGTGCTTGACGTCAATCTGAACGGGGAAAAGAGCTACCCGGTTGCTGACGCGCTCAGTGCGCGGGGCGTGCCGTTCGTCTTCTCTTCGGGCTACAACAAGGACAGCCTGCCAAACGGCTATGAGAACTGCCCGATGTTGCAGAAACCGTATAGCGAGTCAGACCTGGGCAGCATGCTTGCGGGACTGTTGACGCCACGAGCATGAATATCGATGACTGGGCGGCTGTCGGAAAACACTTGTTTCCCGACAGCCCCCTGCCCCGGTCCTGCTCGACCCTTCAAACCCCGCCAGAACTGTGCGATAAACCCTGTCGGATTGCTGCGCTGTGCGGCAACCCCGGATCGAGGGTTTTCCGTACATGCTCGTCGGCTACATGCGCGTGTCGTCGGCTGATGACCGTCAAACGGTGAACTTGCAACGTGATGCTCTGCTCGCCGCCAGAGTGGATGCGCGCCACCTGCATCAGGACAAGGCGTCAGGCGCCCGCGACGACCGGCCCGGGTTGAAAGCCTGCCTCGATGACCTTCGGCAAGGGGACGTGCTGGTAGTGTGGAAGCTGGACCGGCTCGGCCGCTCCCTGCCCCACTTGCTGGCCATCATGACGGACCTGAAGAAGTGTGGCGTCGCGTTCCGGTCCTTGACCGAGCAGATGGACACCACCACGCCGCATGGCGAGCTGCTGTTCGGCATCTTCGGCTCGCTGGCGCAGTACGAGCGCGCCCTTACCCAGGAGCGCGTCGTCGCCGGCCTGGCCGCGGCCAAGCGCTGGGGCCGCAAGGGCGGTCGCCCACCCACCCTCGACCCGGAACGGGTGGAGCAGATCGTCTCGGCGCTGGACGGTGGCGCCAGCAAGGCCAGCGTGTGCCGCAGCTTAAAGGTGCCGCGTTCGACGTTGCTGGATACCCTGGCGCGCGTCGGCTGGACCGGGCCGACCGGCCACGCACCTCCTAAAACTATGCCCCGAAAATCGGCCCCTTGATTGGGACCTCCCGGAAAGGGTCGGAGTTGCCGGAGATCGGTGGCCAGGGTTCCGAGAGAGGCAGAATCGGCCGTTTGCGGGAGCCTACGTCTGGCGAGCCAGTAGAAAACAGCCCCGAGGCATCCGTCGCAGCCAACAGCCTCATTCAAGCTGCTTGTGGCCGGGTGGCTTCCAAGTAGGCTGGCACCTGTGAGCGACACACAGAGCAGGGACCCTCCTTCTGGATGACAGCTTACGCGCACTCTGTGCCGGGACGGCCGGAAGCCAATTGGGAACAGTTGGGCGACCACCTGCACGCGGTGGCTGGTCGCGCAGAAGAGTTCGCGTCGGCCTTCGGCTGGGGCGGCGCAGCCGGAGCAGCCGGGCTGCTGCACGACATCGGCAAGACCTCGGCGCAGTTCCAGTCCTACATCCGGCTGGTGCAGGCGGCCGCAGGGGTGGAGCACATTCGAGGCGGCGATCACTCGGCCGCGGGCGCGCGGGTGGCGGTGGAGCGTTACGGGACGCTGGGCCGTCTGCTCGCATTTGGGATTGCAGGGCACCACGCAGGGCTTGCCGACGGGGGCGACCTGGACCGGCGCCTGGATGCGAAAAGGACGGCGCTGCCGCCATTCCAGGGCTGGGAACGTCACGTCGGCACGCTGCCTGGACAGGGCGACCTTTCCAACAAGGGGTGGCGCAGGCTGGAGGCGCACAAGGGCTACAGCCAGGCGTTCCTGGCGCGGATGCTGTTCTCCTGCCTGGTGGACGCCGACTTTCTCGAAACCGAGCGGTTCTATGCGGCCGCGGATGGCACGGCTGTGCCGCGCGGTGGGCATGCTTCGGTAACGGACCTGCTGGACCGCTTGCGTGCCTACCAAGCGGGACGCTGGGCAGACCCAACGCCGGTGAACCGCCTGCGAGCGGAGGTACTGAGCCACGCGGTCGGCAAAGCCGAGCTGCCGCCGGGACTATTCACGCTGACGGTGCCGACGGGCGGCGGCAAGACACTGACCTCCCTGCGCTTCGCGCTGGAACATGCAGTGCGGCATGCGTACACGCACGGGATGCGCCGGGTGGTGTACGTCATCCCCTACACCTCCATTATCGAGCAAACGGCGACTGTGTTCCGCACAGTGCTGGGATCGGCTGGGGACGTGCTGGAGCACCATGCCAGCTTTGATTGGGAAGCCGCCGGACGCAAGCTGACCGATGACGGCGCCGGACGGGACGGCCTGGCCGCGCTGCGCCGGGCGGCGGAGAACTGGGACGCGCCGGTGGTGGTGACGACGGCAGTGCAGTTCTTCGAGAGCCTCCATGCCGCCCGCACCTCGCGCTGCCGCAAGCTGCACAACCTGGCGGGATCGGTTATCGTGCTGGACGAGGCACAAACGATGCCGCTGGGGCTGCTTCAGCCGCGCCTGGCGGTGCTGGACGAGCTATGCCTGAACTACCGTGCCAGCGCCGTGCTGTGCACAGCGACGCAGCCGGCGGTGCGCTGCCAGGACGGGTTCAAAGGCGGGCTGGACATTCCGGCGGTGCGCGAGCTGGCTCCTGATCCGCCCGGCCTGTATGCACGGCTACGCCGCGTGCGGGTGGAGCGGATGCACGGCCTGGTGGACGATGCCGCCCTCGCGGACCGCTTCGCCGCGTGCGGGCAGATGCTGTGCATCGTCAACAAGCGGGCGCACGCCGCCGGGCTGTTCGGGCGCATCCGGGAGATGGATGGGGCGGCGCACCTGACGACGCTGATGTGTCCGGCGCACCGCCGGGCCGTGCTGGCGCGGGTGCGCCAGCGGTTGGCGGACGGGTTGCCGGTGCGGCTGGTTTCAACTTCCTTGATCGAGGCCGGGGTGGACATTTCCTTCCCGGAAGTCTGGCGGGCGATGGCAGGGCTGGATTCGGTTGCCCAAGCGGCGGGCCGCTGCAACCGGGAGGGCAAAATGGAGGGGCTGGGTCGGACCGTGGTGTTCGAGCCGGCGGAACACAAGCCGCCGCGCGACGTGGCATTGCTGGCCGAGGTTGCCGCCGGCGTGCTGGACCGGCTTGAGGAACCTTTGGCGCTAGCGGCGGTGCAGGACTACTTCCGCCAGCTTTACTGGACCCGCGGCGCGGCGGCCTTTGACAAGGCTACCCTGGACGGGGCGCCGTTCCTGATCCTGCGGGAGATCGCGGAGGCATCGCCGGGCTTCGGCTACCCATTCGAAAAGATCGCCCGCGCCTTCCGCATGATCGACGACGCGATGGATGCAGTGATCGTGCCGTGGCGGGGGGAGGACGGAGCTGATATGTCTGCGGAGGACCTGCTGCGCCGAATTGCCACCATGCCGCGCCCGCTCACGGACGACCTGCGGCGGCTGCAGCAGTACACAATCCCGGTGCCGCCCAAGGCGCGGGCGTACTGGCTTGGCATCGGGGCACTGCGGGCCGTGCATCCGGCGCTGGGCGACGCGCTGCTCATGTTCGGTGACGATTCGCATTACGACGCGAAAACGGGCGTGCGGCTGGATGACCCGGCGCACCGGTCGGCGGAGAGCAACTTCTTCTGAAGCTGGGCAAGTGCTACTTGCGCCGGTCGGCGGGCTTGCCTGGGCTGTCGTGCGGCGGGGCTTTGGCAGCCAGCTTTGCCGCTTCTATCTTCGAGCGCAGGCCGGTCAGAGACTTGCCGCGGGGCCGTTCATTGAAGATTGTGTGGTCAGTCAAGGCAATCAGGATGATCGCCGTTTCGGTCTGCTCGACAATGAGCAGCACGTCGTCGTCCACTCCGTGGCCGATGTGCAGGTGCAGCCAGCCATACTCTTCTAGCAGGTGGTCCCTGCCGAGCGACTGGCGGTAATACTTCTCGTCGAGTGGCCGGCCTGCTTTGATACAGCGGATCACCTCAAGCAGGTTGGGCAGGAACAGGGAGCGGTTGATGCCCTTCTTGGTCGGCAGCCTCCCGTCCTTATCCTGCAGCCCGATAACCCGCTTCGGGCCGGAAAGCCGGGGCGTCCTCAGGCTTGTCCGGCGACGTACTCCGCCAGTTCCTGGTCCGTCATGTTTGTCAGGTCGAGCCGCGTGCCGGTCGTGTAGGCGTCCTGCACGATTTTGAAGGCGGGAGACTCCTTGTCCACCGTAAGATCCAAAGCAGGAGCTTCCTCGGAGTGGGGTTTCTGGTGGTCCCGGGCTTCTTTCAGGCGACTCGAACCCATGGCGATACGTCTCCAAACCGGGCCTCCTCATAGTAGGGGACTGGTCCCCTGCGCCGCAATGCCGACCTCTGCTTCGGCGAGCTTGACAGTATGGTGCTGATTCGGCGCAAACGGTCCTTCATGTCAGTTCTTATAGAGTATTCCTGAAGAGACTTGACGGCCCGTTCGCACCATTGCAACCTCATACCGAATTGGAGGGTACGATGCAGGTGCGGCTTAGGGAGGCGGGTGTTGGACTGGTATGGTCCCGCATGGAGAGCAACGTCAGGTCTCCAGTAGTCGTCCGCCTTCTGGTTCGGACGAGGATCGAAACATGTCGAGTTCCTAAAGCAAACAGGACCACGCCTCGCCTTCGGGCGAGGCACCCTGCCGCACTTGGAGATTGCTGATGTCCTACGGCGTCAGGCTGCTCGTGCGCGGTGAGCGCGCCTGTTTCACTCGTCCCGAAATGAAAGTGGAGCGCGTCAGCTACGACATGCTGACCCCCTCCGCCGCCCGCGGCATCTTGGAGGCGGTTCACTGGAAGCCGGCGATCCGCTGGGTGATTGACCGCATCCACGTCCTGCGGCCCATCCGCTTCCAGTCGTTCCGTCGCAACGAGGTGGGCGCCAAGATGAGCGCCGGCCTGGCCGAGCGCGGGATGCGCGCCGGGTCGGTAGCCGGGCTGGGGCTGGCAGTGGACCAGGAGCGGCAGCAGCGTGCCGCCACGCTGCTGAGGGACGTGGAGTACCTGATCGAGGCGCATTTCGAGATGACGGCCAAGGCCGGGGCGGAGGACAGCGAGGCCAAGCACCTGGCCATGTTCAACCGCCGGGCCGCAGCGGGCCAGTGCTTCCACCGTCCCTGCCTAGGCACCCGCGAGTTCCCTGCCGAGTTCGACCTGCTGCCGCCCGGCGCCCCGGCGCCCGCCAGCTTGCTGCCGCCGGACCAGCGGGACCGCGACCTGGGCTGGATGCTGCACGACATAGATTTCGAGGCGGGCCGGACGTCCAGCTTCTTCCGCGCCCGGCTGTCCGGCGGCGTGCTGGACGTGCAGGGCTGCTTGCAGGAGGGCACCACGTCGTGACGGTGCTGCAATCGCTTGACTGCTATTACGGCCGCATGGCGGCACGTGGGGAGGCAGAGCCGTCCGGCTACTCCCGCGAGAAGATCAGCTTCCGGGTGGTGCTGTCTGCGGCCGGGGTGCCGGTCCGCGTGGTTGACCTGCGGACCAGCACCGGAAAGAAGCTGTCGCCGCAACTGCTGCAAGTGCCCGCGGGCGTCAAGCGCACGGTCGCCATCGTGCCGAATTTGCTGTGGGATAAGACGGCTTATGCCCTCGGTCGGACCGCGGGGGTTGGAGGCCGGACGGCGCAGGAACACGCGGCGTTCAAGGCGGCAAACCTGACCTTCATCGAAGGCAGCAACGATGAGGGGCTGACGGCCTGGCGGCTGTTTCTGGAAAGCTGGAACCCCGACCTTTTCGACGCGGCGCCGTTCCAGGCGGATATGCTGGACGCCAACATCGTCTTTACCCTGCAAAGTGAAACCCGCGACCTTCACGACCGGGAGGCCGCCCAACGCCTGCTTGCGGCCCGGCTCGGCAGCGCCGCCGCCGGGCAGGACTGCTTGGTGACGGGTATCACCGCCGCGCCCGCGCGCCTGCACCCGACCATCAAGGGCGTGTTCGGCGCGCAAACGTCCGGGGCAGCCCTGGTGTCGTTCAACCTTGACGCCTTCACTTCCTACGGCAAGGCGCAGGGCGACAATGCGCCCACCAGCGAGGCTGCGGCCTTCCGTTACGGCACCGCGCTCAACCGGATGCTGGACCGTGGCAGCCGCAACCGCCTGCCCCGGCCTGTGGGCGACGCAAGCTTGGTGTTCTGGGCCGACACCTCCCCCAGCACCAGCGAGCAGCAGGCACAGGAGGCCGAAGACTTCTTCGCCAGCATGATGGAGCCGCCGGACGACATCACGGAGGCCGCCCGGGTCCGCACCCAACTGGAGGCCCTGGCCGCCGGCCGCCCGGTGAACGACGCCCAGCTTGGCCTTGCCGCCGGCACCCGCTTCCACGTCCTGGGATTGTCGCCCAACGCCGCTCGGCTGTCCGTCCGATACTGGCTCGACGATACCTTTGACGCCTTCGCGCAGCGCCTGGCCGGGCATTACCAAGCCTTGCGGATCGAGCCGCCGCCGTGGCGGGACAAGCTGCCCTCCGTCGCGCGCCTGCTGGTCCGCACCACGGCGGTGCAGGAGAAGTTTGAGAACATCCCGCCGCTGCTGGCCGGCGAGGTGATGCGCGCCGTGCTGACAGGTGTCCCCTACCCCCGTACCTGGCTGGCCGCCGCCGTCATCCGCCTGCGCGCCGGGGACGACCCGGCCAGCGGCTGGCACGCCGCCGCCATCAAGGCGTGTCTGTCCCGCCCGAAGCAAAAGGAGTCCCCGCCCGTGTCGCTCGACCCCGATTTCCCGAAAGAGGCGTACCAGCTCGGCCGCCTGTTCGCCGTGCTGGAAGCGGCACAGTACGCAGCCTTAGGGCGCGTGAACGCCACGATTGCCGATCGCTACTACGGCGCTGCGTCGGCCACGCCGGCACGGGTGTTCGGCGCGCTGTTGCGCGGCGCCCGCACGCATGTTTCCAGTGCGCAGAAGCTCAACAAGGGCTTCTGGATTACGCCCCGGCTGGAAGAGATCATCGGCCGCCTGCCGCCCAAGCTGTCCCGGACGCTGCGGCTTGAGGACCAAGGGCTGTTCGCCATCGGCTACTACCACGAACGCGCCTTCCGCCCGGCCAAGGCCGACGCCGAGGCTGCTGATCCTGCCGCCACCTCCGACAAGGACCCGAACTGATGCTCGCCGACGCCCTGCAACGCCGCCATGAGTTCGTGCTGTTCTTCGACGTGAAGAACGGTAACCCCAACGGCGACCCGGATGCCGGCAACATGCCGCGCATGGACCCGGAAACCGGGCACGGCCTGGTCAGCGACGTGTGCTTGAAGCGCAAGGTCCGCAACTACGTCGAGATCGCCAAGGCCGACGCGCAACGATACCGCATCTACGTCACCGAGGGCGCAGTGCTGAACGAGAAGCACCGCGAAGCCTACGTAGCCATCCGCCCCGGCGACACCGAAGCCGCCAGTTCTAAGACCAAGAGGCTGACGCCGAAATCCGACGAGGAGGCGGCGAAGCTGCGCGGCTTCATGTGCGACAACTTCTACGACATACGCACCTTCGGCGGCGTGCTGAGCACCGGCATCAACGCCGGCCAGGTCCGCGGCCCCGTGCAGATCGGCTTCGCCCAATCCGTTGAACCCGTCTTGCCTCTGGAAATCAGCATCACCCGCATGGCTGCCACCAACGAGGCCGAGAGGAAGGACCGCACCGAGGGCGACGACGAGCCGGAGAAGCGTGGCGACAAGCGCACCATGGGCCGCAAGCATATCATCCCCTATGGCCTGTATCGCGCCCACGGCTTCGTCTCCGCCCCGCTGGCGCACGACGCGCGCAAGGGCACTGGCTTCACCCAGGCCGACTTGGACCTCCTGTTCGAGGCGCTGCGCGATATGTTCGAGCACGACCGCTCCGCCGCCCGCGGGGAGATGACGACCCGGCGGCTGGTGGTGTTCCGCCACGCCTCCGCGCTCGGCAACGGCCGGGCGCAGGATCTGTTCAGCCGGGTCACGGCCTGGCGCAACCACCATGGCTCCCACCTGCAGCCCGGCGACGAAGCCCTGGACAACGCCTCCCCGGCCCGCAGCTTCGACGATTACGTCATCAAGCTGGACCGTAACGGATTGCCGGAGGGGATCGAGATGCTCGATCTTGCCTGACCCCGCGCCCGGCGCCCCGCTTGATGCCTTGGCCGAGGATGGGCTGATCCCGCTCTCCGCTTTGCAGCATTACCTGTTCTGCCCCCGGCAATGCGCACTGATCCACGTCGAGCAAATTTGGGCGGAGGACGGCGCCACCGCCGAGGGCCGCATCCTGCACGAGCGCGTGGACGCCGGCGGCATGGACAGCCGCCCAGGCTTGCGCGTGGAGCGCGGCATCGCGTTGCGCTCCCTGGCACTGGGCGTCAGCGGCAAGGCGGACGCTGTGGAGTTTCACGGTCGGCCGCCCCAGCCCGTCCCCGTCGAGTACAAGCGCGGCAAGCCGAAGCCGCACCGGGCGGACGAGGTGCAACTCTGCGCCCAGGCGATGTGCCTGGAGGAGATCTTCAGTACCCCCGTGCCGGAGGGCGCGCTGTTCTACGGCGCAGTCCGCCGCCGCACCCGGGTGTTGTTCGACGCGGAGCTGCGGGTGCTGACGGCGCGCGTGGCGGCGGAGGCGCGGACGATGATTGCGGCGCAGCGCACGCCCCCGCCGGTGCTGATGACGGGCTGCAAAAGCTGCTCGCTGCAGCACGCCTGCCAGCCCGGGCGACTGCAGCGTCCGCCGCGCGTGGCGTCCTGGCTGGCGGCGCAGATGGAGGGCTGACCGGGTGCGCCGCTTGCTGAACACCATCTACGTCACCAGCGAGGACGCCTGGATGCGTAAGGACGGCGCCAACCTAGTCGTAGAGGTGGACGGCGCCGAGCGCGGCCGGGTGCCGCTGCACCTGCTGGACGGGGTGGTCAGCTTCGGCCGAGCCGGCGCCTCCCCGGCCCTTATGGCCGCCTGCGCCGAGGCCGGCATCACCCTGTCCCACCTGACGCCGGCTGGGCGCTTCCTGGCGCGGGTGGAGGGCGTGCGGACCGGCAACGTGCTGCTGCGCCGGACGCAATATCGCGCTGCTGATGACCCGGCGCGCGCCGTGCCCATCGTGCGCGCGGTGGTGGCCGCCAAGTCCGCCAACCAGCGCGCCGTCGTGCGCCGGGCGTTGCGTGACCATGGTCCGGCGATGGACGACACGGCGCGCGGCGCGCTGGACTTGGCCGAGCGCCGCCTGACCGACGCCGGACGGCGCGCCCTGGCGGCTGGCGACGTGGCCGGGCTGCGCGGGATCGAGGGCGAGGCGGCGATGATCTACTTCGGCGTGTTCGACCACCTAGTGCGCGTGGACGGCGATATCTTCCGGTTCGGCGGGCGCAGCCGCAGGCCGCCGCTGGACCGGATCAATGCGCTGCTGTCTTTCCTGTATGCGATGCTGGGGCACGACTGCCGGTCGGCGCTGGAGGCGCACGGGTTGGACCCGCAGGTCGGCTTCCTGCACGCAGACCGGCCCGGCCGGGCGAGCCTGGCGCTGGACCTAATGGAAGAGCTGCGTCCGGTGCTGGCCGACCGCCTGGCGCTGAGCCTGGTCAACCGTCGGCAGGTGGGCGCCGACGACTTCGTGATGGAGGCGGCCGGCGGTGTGCGACTGACGGAGGCCGGACGCAAAACGGTGCTGACCGCCTGGCAGGAGCGTAAGCGGGATGAGCTGCGGCATCCGTTCTTCGACGAGGCGATGCCGCTCGGCCTGGTGGTGTCGGCGCAGGCGCAGTTGCTGGCCCGGCATCTGCGCGGCGACCTGGACGGCTACCCGGCGTTCTTCTGGAAATAGGTGGGCCGGGGATGCTGATGCTGATCACCTATGACGTGAGCACGGAGGACCTGGCGGGCCGCCGCCGGCTGCGCCGGGTGGCGAGGGCGTGCCTGGATTTCGGTCAGCGGGTGCAGAACTCGGTGTTCGAGTGCGAGATGGACCCGGCGCAATGGGCCGGGCTGCGGGCGCGGCTCCTGGGCGAGATCGACCCGGCGCGGGACAGCCTGCGCTTCTATCGCCTGGGCGCCGAGGGCCGGCGCCGGGTGGAGCACGCGGGAGCTAAGGCGGTGCTCGACCTGGACGGGCCGCTGCTGTTTTAGCAGGCTAGGGCGGGCGTGCGATCCTGGAGTACGCAGGGGCTGCTGCTGAGGTTCGCGCGGAGGTGGTTTCCAGGGTTTTCGGTATGTCAAAGAGACTGGCCGGGTATTGGACGGCGTTCCGCGCGCGGCTTGGCGGGTGGTTCGCGCAGAATAGGTTCTTTGTCATTGTGGATCAGTGAAGTAGACAGGCCGCGGTCGCCCCCTGCACGGGGGCGTGGATCGAAACGCGAAACGACGCTGAAGGCCATCGGGCGACGGTTGTCGCCCCCTGCACGGGGGCGTGGATCGAAACAACGGCCAGTTAGCGTTCGGCACGGAGGTCAAGGGTCGCCCCCTGCACGGGGGCGTGGATCGAAACATTGACGGCATCCAGGACCGCACCGTCACGGGGCGTCGCCCCCTGCACGGGGGCGTGGATCGAAACATGCAGCACGGGCGGCCAGTTGGGCAGGCGGGCGGTCGCCCCCTGCACGGGGGCGTGGATCGAAACGTCCGTTTGGACCCTATCGCATCGGCAACACCATGTCGCCCCCTGCACGGGGGCGTGGATCGAAACAGGGCGAGGCCGAGCGCGCCCGCCTGAAGGATATGGTCGCCCCCTGCACGGGGGCGTGGATCGAAACCCGTAATAAAACAGGTAGTTGTAGCGGCCCGGAACGTCGCCCCCTGCACGGGGGCGTGGATCGAAACTCGCATGTGGACTTCCAGCCGCCGTTCACCCCCGGTCGCCCCCTGCACGGGGGCGTGGATCGAAACAGCATGTCCGTAAGGGCACCGCGCTTCACATCGCGTCGCCCCCTGCACGGGGGCGTGGATCGAAACCGGCGTCGTGACCCAGACGCAATCGTGCTGCCATGTCGCCCCCTGCACGGGGGCGTGGATCGAAACAATAACTATGGCGATGATCCGGGAACGGATTGGGTGTCGCCCCCTGCACGGGGGCGTGGATCGAAACATGTGCCTGATGGCCGAGCTGCGCCAGGAGGAGCGGTCGCCCCCTGCACGGGGGCGTGGATCGAAACGTGGTAGTGGTTGGGTATTGCGTTGTTGGGGCTTGTCGCCCCCTGCACGGGGGCGTGGATCGAAACGCATATCCTGTCGCTTTGGCTTGTCAGCAACAGGTCGCCCCCTGCACGGGGGCGTGGATCGAAACCCCGTAAGGCTGTGCCTACGGTAACAAAGCTGCTGTCGCCCCCTGCACGGGGGCGTGGATCGAAACACCAGCGTGTAGGTGACGCTCGCCTGCGCCCCCGGTCGCCCCCTGCACGGGGGCGTGGATCGAAACCGTTATTGGTGAGACAGCGCAATCGTCCGGCTTGTCGCCCCCTGCACGGGGGCGTGGATCGAAACTTGTTTGAGCCGGCCCGCTACAAGATCGCTTATGGTCGCCCCCTGCACGGGGGCGTGGATCGAAACAACGGCCTTCCCAGCATCCCGACCATCGCCGGTCGTCGCCCCCTGCACGGGGGCGTGGATCGAAACCACCCACTGCCCGCGCTGGCCCCTCTGGCGTCGGGTCGCCCCCTGCACGGGGGCGTGGCCCTCCGTGCCAATGACGATGAGACATCGTCCCCCCGGAAGTTTAGCCTTGAGGGTGCTGAAGGATGATCTTGCTCATGCCCATGATCCCGACCCCGATCAACGCTGAGGCGGCCGCCCCGAATG
>JAABUN010004899.1_pt1 | contig 17390 bp, 18 predicted proteins | sample 5559311 | NCBI WGS metagenome assembly JAABUN01 (sample SAMN10711877, study PRJNA513370) | rock metagenome | isolation source: Antarctica rocks | place: Antarctica: Victoria Land, Siegfried Peak sud
GGTAGAATGGAAGTATCATTTTCAACTGATAGGTCTTGTTGACAAAATTTGACCTATCTTTTTCTACCATCATTCGGTCAAGTCTATACGTGATAAGGTTTTTGGAGTGCTTGTCACCCCCTCAGTTTCAAATTACAATTTTTAGTAATAGTGATACGTGCCAAAAATTGATGCAAACTAATTCTCTCAATAACGAAACGGATGTAGCAGGATCGAATTCATCAACGCTCACGGAAGAACAGTATCAAAGCAAGATGCAGAGGCGCAAAGAAGTACAACAAGAGCGCGTAGCTAAAGCTGATCAAGAAAAAGGTTTAATTATTGTCAATACAGGCAATGGTAAGGGTAAAACTACCGCCGCTTTGGGGATGGTGTTACGGAGTCTTGGTCATGGTTATAAGGTTGCGATCGTGCAGTTTATTAAGGGCGCTTGGGAGCCTGCGGAAAAGGCTGTATTTAGCTTATGGCCAGAACAGTTAGAGTTTCATGCTATGGGTGAAGGGTTCACTTGGGAAACTCAAGACAGAAACCGCGATATTGAAAAAGCTGGGCAAGCTTGGCAAACTGCTTTAACTTTTATTCGCAACCCTGACTATAAATTAGTGCTACTAGATGAGGTGAATGTTGCCCTAAAACTAGGCTATTTGCAGGTAGAGGAAGTTTTAGCAGGTTTAGAGGAAAAGCCTGTAGATAGTCACTTAATCCTCACTGGGAGAGGCGCTCCGGCGGCGCTAATTGAACGGGCGGACTTGGTTACAGAAATGACACTAATTAAGCATCCTTTCCGGGAGCAAGGCGTAAAAGCTCAACCAGGAATTGAATTTTAAAAGCGCGATCGCCCTTGGCGCTACGCTGTGCGTAATCGCCCTTGTTATTCTAGAAAAGGCGCGATCGCACTATCTAATGAGTAAATTAATCCTCTTTTTGCTATTACTACTTTTAGGTATGGGTTTGGTTAGTAGTAAATTCTTAGTTGCTCCTCAATTTGTATCTGCACCGATGGAAATTAAGCAAGAAGTAACCCCGCCGCCTGTACTTTCTACGCCCCAAGTATCAAGAACTCGCTTATTTACGCATCTTCAGAAGTTAAATCGCGATTACGCACAGCCTAGCGCCAAGGGCGATCGCTCTACTTATAAAAATCGCACTTTTACCCGTAACTATATTTCTACGTCTCTAAAAAGTCTCGGTTGGTCGCCTAGCTTACAACGTTTCGCTGATGGTATCAATATTGTTGCCCAACGTCCGGGAAAAATCCCAAAAACTGGCACAATTATTGTTGCTGCTCATTACGATACTGTTCCCGGTTCTCCTGGGGCGGATGATAATGCAAGTGGAGTTGCAACTTTATTAGAAATTGCGCGAATTTTTAGCAATCTTTCCACTCTACAGACTTTAAAGTTAGTTTTTTTTGATGCGGAAGAAATCGGCTTGCGTGGTAGTTTGGCATTTACGGCAAATAAAGCAAACTTGGCTAACCTAAATGGTGTAGTAGTTATGGATATGATTGGGTTTGGCTGCTATACTCCCAATTGTCAGAAGTATCCACCAGGATTGCTCATAACTCCACCAAGCGATCGCGGTGACTTTTTAGCTGTAGTTGGCGATGCGGAACATTTGCAACTATTAAATGCTTTTTCACAATCTAACAGTGCCAAATTACCCGTAATAACTTTACCGATTCCGCTTAAAGGATTATTTACGCCGGATGTCTTACGCAGCGATCATGCGCCTTTTTGGTATCAAGGAATTGGCGCGGTGTTAGTTACAGATACGGCAAATTTGCGATCGCCTCACTACCACCAATCAAGCGATACTGTAGCAAATATTGATCCCTCTTTCTTTACAGGAGCGGCGCAAGTTGTTGTCAATGCTACTCGTCGATTACTAGAAATGGGCGATCGCGCTCTAAATTAAAAAACTCCCTTCAACTTTTTAGGTTAAAGGGAGCTAATAACTACAAAATTAACGTCCCATTGTTACTAATTCAGCATCTTGTTCGGCTGCTTGAACTTCTTGCTCGGATGCAGGCGATAAAACTATCTTTTGTTCAACAGAACCCTGAGTATGAGGACTCTTGAAAGTCTTTTGAGCATCAGGATTTTGACAAGCTACCATTGTTTTAACGTGTTCGCCTTCATCATCGCGAATATTGACAAAAACATCGTATAAGTTGTCAATTTTCGGGCGACGCGATTCGGGTACAGTAGAAGTTTGAAACTCGTCAAATAGATAAAGATCGCCATTGCGATAGTAATTGATCGCAACTTGTGGCGCTGGTTGCTCTTTTAGTTCGGCGGCGTTTTCTTTAACAAAAGTATCGTAAGTATGGTAAGCGTGTCCTTCAATTAGTTCCATCAAGTAATAGGCAGAACGGGGAGAAGTCGCGTATAGTACCACAACTACCCAGTAGTATGCGAAAGCAGTGTGTTGAGCAATAAAACGGTCAATCCATTGACGATCACCGCCTAGAGACTCCATAATCAGCAGGTGGTGTAATTCGTTCCAAGTTTCGCAAAATGAACTTTGAGCCAATCTGCTTTGCGCCACCAGCCCATGGTTTCGTAGAGATGCAAAACAGAGAGAAAAGAAAAGTAAGGAACGCGGGCTACAGTTTCTAAGACGTAAAAACGTTGATAGGGGCGATCGCGGTACAGCGTATCAATAACAAATACCAGTACGCTGACCATAAATCTAATCATAAAAACCTCCCGCAGGAGTTGTAGGGGTTGCTGGATTATTACCAACAGAGAGCTTAATGCTCTTACAATCGATCCTAGCGCTCCCCGCAAAAATTGCTAGTCGGGAAACCTCTCTTGCGAGCTAAACTAACATAGCGCCAAACACAATTGGCGGAAAGAATCGCCCCGTTGCTCAAAGTTTTGATATTGGTCAAAACTTGCACAAGCAGGCGATAGTAGCACTACAGAAGCATTGTATTGCGGTGCTAATTCTGTTGCCTTAATCACTGCTCTATCCATTGTTTCTACAATTTGGTAATGAGTGTAACCCTCTTGCTGCAAACGTTCGGCGAATTGCGAAGCGGCGTTGCCAATTAATAACACCGCCGCCGCTTTAGTTTGAATTGCTTTAATCCAGCTACTATCATCACCCGCTTTAGCTTCGCCTCCAGCAATTAAAATCGCTTTACCATCAATGGCTGACAACCCAACTTCCGCCGCGTCGTAATTAGTGGCTTTGCTGTCGTTAATAAAGTTTATTCCTTGCCAAGTACAAATAGGTTCTAAGCGATGGGGTACTCCAGGAAAATTAGTTATAGCTAATGCGATCGCATTATTATCAATTTTTGCTAATTTTGCCGCCGCTACAGCCATTAGTAAATTTTGCCAATTATGCTTTCCTACCATCCGCAAAGCCGATACTTTGACAATTTGTTCGCCGCCATAGACTACCCAGCCAGCGTCTATATAAGCTCCTAGTTCTGGGTTTCCGATTACATACTGTTCACCCTTAACACTCGTCCAACACGCCGAGGAATGCCCAAAACTTGCCCCTAAATTGCTTAAATATTCATCATCACCATTAAAAATTTGGTTTTGCGATTGCTTTAATAAATGAGCTTTAATTTCAAAATAACGTTCTAAAGTTTGGTGGCGACTGAGATGATCGGGTGTAAAAGTCGTCCAAACGCCGATATTTGGAGCAATACTCGCCGATGACTCAATTTGATAGCTACTTATTTCTGCAATTACCCAATCGGGCTTAATACCCTCTCTCACTTCTAGCGCCAATTCGCAAGCCGCGTAGCCAATATTTCCGCAAGAAGGGGCGTTAAAACCCGCCGCTTGAAAAATAGCTGCAATCAAAGCTGTAGTTGTAGTTTTGCCATTTGTACCCGTAATTCCTACCCAATTGGAGGAATTTAAAACCCGCCATGCAAGATCCATCTCGCCAATGGTTTCAATGGATCTTTCGCGCGCTTGAATCAAAATAGGCGCATCCCAAGGCACGCCAGGACTTACAACAATGATCTTTGGTAAGTCTTCATCCTCTAAATTTAGGGAATAATTCAACTTAACTGTGATTCCTTCGGCGGCTAATTCTGCTTGCTGTTGTTGGAGAGTTTCATTAAAAGCGCGATCGCTTATCACTACATTCCAACCATCACCCTTTAACAACCTGGCGGCGGCAATTCCCGACTTTCCAAGTCCAATTATATGAGCCGTTTTCATAGTTTATCCTTTAACGATCGCTCCAAAATCCCCTAAAACGCGGGAGTGATTTCTTAACAAACCCAACAAATTCAAACGGTTTTGCTTAATATCTGGGTCATTATCCATTACTAAAACGCTATCGTCGCCATCAAAAAATTTGCTGACAATGGGTGAAATCTCACTAATTGCTGCTACCAACTGCTGATAATTGCGATCACGTTTTGCTGTTTGTGTTTGAGGTACTAATTGCACCAACCCTTCGTAAAAAGCCGATTCTGAGGATTTTTGAAACAATGCGGGATTTACCACGCCTTCAGGGTTTAACTCATTTGTATCTAAATTACCTTGGATTGCTAAACGAGTCGAACGATTGACGGTTTCGTAGATTTTCTCTAATGTGCGATTATTGCGGATAGTTTGCAAAAATAAAGCGCGATCGCGTACATCTAATAAATCTGTTAATGCACGCAAGTTATATTCCGCGTCTTTCTCACTACAAGCAGCATTTACTAAATCGTAGTCAATAGCGCGCTCGTCTTGTAATTGGTTGCGGATTCTTTGAATAAAAAATTCTTGCAACTGTATCTTAGTTTCTTTGCTGGCGACTTGTTCTAGCAGAACATCTAAGTTAATGGGTAAGTTTGCCATCCAAATAATATTAATAATGGCATTGGCTGCACGGCGCAAAGCAAAAGGATCAGAGGAACCCGTTGGTAACATCCCTAATCCAAATATACTAACCAAAGTATCGAGTCTGTCTGCTATACCCACAACTTGACCAGGTAATGATTGTGGCATTACATCCCCTGCACTTTTGGGTAGGTAATGTTCCTCAATGGCGATCGCTACGGCGGCGGATTCTCCACTTGCTAAAGCATACTTTTGTCCCATTATTCCCTGCAATTCAGGAAATTCATAAACCATTTGGGTAACTAAGTCGGCTTTACACAATAAAGCTGCGCGTTCAATTTCTTGACTTTCTGGCGCGTCTAATTGCTCGTTAATTAGCTGAGTAATCCTTACTATCCGCTCGACTTTGGCACGTACTGAGCCTAAATCTTCTTGAAACGTGACCTTTTCTAGCTTCGGTAAATAACTCTCTAAAGGCTTGGCTAAATCGGCATTATAGAAAAACTGACCATCCGCCAACCGAGCGCGGATTACTCTTTCATTTCCCGCCGCGATGATATCTCTTTTAAGGGGATCTCCATTAGAAACAGTGATGAAATAAGGTAATAAAGTATCAACCGATTGCGTATTATTGGCACTAGGGCGATCGCTAATTCCCTGTAAGTTTCCGCTAACTGCTTTAAACACTGGAAAATAGCGCTGATGAGTTACCATCACTGTTGTGATTACTTCCGGGGGCAAATTTAAAAATTCTTCGTCAAACTTCCCGACAACGGCGGAAGACCATTCGACTAAATTTGTAACTTCTGTTAATAATTCTGGATAGTTAGCCAAATTTCCGCCTAAATTTCGCGCGGCGGACTCGACTTGTTCTTGTATTTTGGCAAGTCGTTCAGTAACATCAACATCTACAAAAGCCGATCGCAAACTACTAACATAATCAGTAGCATTGTTGAAAATCACAGGTTGGGGATGCAATACGCGATGACCAGATGTAATGCGATCGCTCTTTATCGTCTCTGAACCGTTAATTAGTTCAATGGGCAATACTGTATCATCAAGCAAAGCAACTAACCTTTCAATCCGGCGGGGAAACTTCAAATCGCCATCCCCCCAACGCATAAACCTTTTACCCTCTAGCTGCAATATCCAACTGGTGGCAATTTCGCCTAATATCTCTGAAGTTACTCGTCCGGGGATAGTTTGACGAATAAATACAAAGTCGCCTTTATCAGTGGGACGAATTTCTAATTTTTCTACTTCTACGCCCTGTTTTTTAGCAAAACCTACGGCGGCTTTGGTCGGTTGACCATCTTTGAAAGCAGCCTGAGATGGTGGCCCTTTAACGTCTTCTTCTCTTTCTGGTTGTTTTGCGGGTAAACCTGTAATTAATACAGCTAACCTTCTAGGAGTACCGTAAACTTCTAGGGATTTGATCGCAAGATTATTTTGGGTCAAACTCTGGGGAATAAGTACGCGCCATTGCTGCAGCGCATCAGCAACAAAGCTTGCTGGTAGTTCTTCTGTACCAACTTCTAATAAAAAATCAGACATATAAAATATAATGGCTAATTAAAATAGTTTACTCGGTAGCTGGTTGTTTAGCTCCAGTCCTCATCTTCACCCTTATTAGCTTTACTTTTATAAAGTGGTTTATCCTTGTGAATTTGGAGAGTTTTAGTAAATAGTTCGCTTTCTGTAAGTTGCCAGTTTTGCAGAGCTACCTCTAAATCTTTTTGAATATCTCTAGCGCCCGGAAAGCCATCGTAACGAATCCGCAGCCTTGCAAGCTCTGCTAAATTGTAATCGGTGGGCGATGATACTAATAGATTGTCTACGATAATGCGATCGCGGTGATATAAAGGATGTTGCCTATCTTGATTTTCCGTTTCTGACATTAGTAGCTACTCCGACGGGCGATCTAGCTTTGAATCTTATTCCTTTAGCAGGAAAAGAACTAAACGCAATTTATATTAATCTAAATTAGGTGAATCACAACATTATCAACAATATAATTCTATTCAAATTAATGTAGAGACGTTGCAGTGCAACGTCTCTACAAATAGACAAGATTGGATTATAGAGGCAACAATAAAAATATGATTAAATCTTGGCTGGTTATTGGGGGTGTAACACTCCTAGTCGCAATGGCGGCGAACTTTTTTACACCAAAAGATCGCAGATGGTTTAATCGCTTGCGTCGTCCTAGTTGGTTAACCTTTGAATTTGCAATTCCCTTTATTTGGATTACTATTTTTATTTGTGGCGCTTGGTCTGCTTATATAGTCTGGGAAAATAGCAAAAATTGGTTATTAATGGGGCTTTATTTACTGCTAGAAATTGTTACTATCGCCTACACTCCAGTAATGTTTAGACTCCGCAGTTTAAAAATTGGCACAATTATCGGCGGTACTGGTGCAGTTATTGGGCTTTTACTCACACTAACAGTATTACCAATTTCTGGTTGGGCAGCATTACTACTTGTTCCTTATATACTGTGGAGTCCCATCGGTACTTATACAACCTGGGAGATGAAGCGGTTAAATCCTCAAGATGGATAGTTAGCTTCTTCTACTCGCCCGTAACGCGCGACTACAGGGTTAATACTCAACCAAGCCCACATTTGATCGCCTTGGCAAAAATGCCACCATTCCCCCGGATGACGCGCAAAACCTGCGGCTTCCATCACTTCTTGTAGTAGTTGGCGATGTTGATGTGCGGGTAAGTTACTATTAGCAAAATAATCGGGATGCGATCGCGCTGACATTTCATCTATCGGCGAACCCATATCAATTACTTTACCCGTACCATCTACTAAAGTAATATCTATCGCTGCACCCGTACTATGAGGCGGTGGAGTAAGGGGATTTAAGCTTGGTATAGCCCAAATTTGATAAACTTGTTGCCAGATATTTTCCCTTTCTGCGGCGGATAAATTAGCAATACTTAGCTTTTGCGCTTCTACTACTTGGGCGAAGGTGTAATCTACCATAAACTGTTGTACAGCAACCGGGCGATAAGCATCAAAAATTTGAATCCGCCAACCGGGATTTTTTGATTGTAGATATTCTTGCGCCCTGATTAAACTATCAAGTACAGATTTACGCAGATAATAGGGTGACATTTTTGCATAAGTTGCACCTAATAGCTGATAAGGATGGGGTGACTGTATAGCAAATATTTCTAAAGGAATTTGTACCATTGATTCGCCACATTCGGCGATCGCAATTTGCTGATATGGTTTCATTTAATAACTTCTTTAGGTAATGGCGGTACAGGATCGTAACCACCCGGATGCAAGGGATGACAGCGCAAAATCCGCTTTATTGCCATGAAACTACCTTTTATCGCTCCAAATCTCTCTATAGCTTCTATTGCGTACATTGAACACGTTGGGTGAAATCGACAAGTAGGCGCAAATAAAGGCGATATAAATAAGCGATAGCCACGAATTAGCCATAAAAGCAGCATTTTCATCATTCACTCTAGAAAGAATCTACTACATTTGTATAAAGGAGCTTATTTTTTAGTTTAGATACTTTGGATACTTTACTTTCGCCGATAAGTCTACAAATTGCGATCGTTGCACTTTGGATAGGCTTACTTCTACTTGTAGCATCTTTGCTCAATCGCTTTGGTAATGACAACGCTGAAGTTGTCCGCAAAGTTGTTCATATTGGTACAGGTAATGTAATTTTGTTTGCTTGGTGGCTACATATCCCTGTTTTTGTCGGTGTTGGCGCTTCAATTTTGGCAAGTATAGTTACTTTCTTGTCTTATAGTTTCCCAATTTTACCTGGAATTAATAGTGTAGGGCGTAAAAGCTTAGGTACATTTTTTTATGCAGTAAGTATTGGCATATTAGTTGCTTGGTTTTGGACTATCAATCGCCCCCAGTATGCAGCTTTAGGCATATTAGTTATGGCTTGGGGAGATGGTTTAGCGGCTTTAGTTGGACAAAGATTTGGCAAACATCCTTACAAAATCTGGGAAAATAAGAAAAGCTGGGAAGGTTCTGGCACAATGGCGTTAGTTAGCTTGATTGTTTCAGGCTTAATTTTTCTGAGCGTCAATGGGAATAATTGGCAAACATGGATAGTATCTTTAAGTGTGGCGTTAGTGGCGACAATTTTAGAAGCTTTCTCTGTATATGGTATTGATAACTTAACTGTACCTTTAGGAAGTGCGGCTTTAGGCTTTTTCTTAATTGAGCTAATGCCCCATTATTTGGGCTAAAGTATCTACCTACAGACTGATAAAGGCGATCGCATTTCTCTAAAAATAACTAATTTCTCCCTAAACATAGGTTTGTACTCTTTAGCATCTACTTAAAGGTTGCTTAAATACACAAATTTATTAACTCTTTTGATTGATTAATAAAAGTTGATTTTTATAGAAAATTATTACAAGCAATACAGATAATTAATTATCTATTTTGCTAGGTCGTAGCAAGGGTTTTGCTGTTTGGCTTGCTAGTTGCTTCCTAAAGGAGAACGATGTTTAAGGAACAAGCGATCAAATATCTTGCAATAGATTGATAGTTTCCGTTAATTAGTAGTGGTGTAGGGTTTTTATCGTTTCCCCTACTTTGTAGTTATCGAAGGGACACTAAACTGTCCATCAGAACCGCCTAAGATAACTAGCACTGAGCGATTACATACACTTTTAATGGAAACTGCGATCGCGCAAGTAATTAAAAAGTTGGTGGAAATATGCTTATTTTTACCAACTTTTTTAAGTATTGTATTCCACACAAACTTTGTTAGTGCCAACTTTCGCTGGGTTTTTGAAGTTCACCTGCAAAAGGCTGTACGCCAATTACAGGATATTCATCCTCGGGAAGGGTAAAAATCCGCGCTAATCCTTCAAAAAGATATTGAAGAATGCTGAGAACTCGTTGGGAAATATTCATAAATCCATATCTCTAAGCAATTGCCAAGGAATGTTACTTAGCTGCATTGTAGAGGGAAACATGAGGAAATGCGATCGCATCTCAATCATTTGCAAGCCTTCGTAGTATTTGTTTGCTCATGTTCGCATTACTTTATATCTCTGATTTATCCAGAAACTACCATAAATAAAACTTAATAAACTAATTAACTTAGCTTTTTGTACCAAAGAATACCAAAGAATCGCTAATATTTTGGTAAAAAATACTATAATTGAAAAATAACCCTATCGAGGTAACTGCGCCATGACGACTTCCCCCAACTGGGAGTGTCTGCAAGATCGTCACCTTCAACCAATAGCACCATCTCAAGAACTAACCCTAACTGAAGGGCAAGACTATAGTTTACTTACAGACCTTTATCAACTTACAATGGCGGCAAGCTATGTAGGCGAAGGTGTAGAGCAAAAACAAGCCAGTTTTGAACTGTTTGCGCGCAAGTTGCCAGAAGGGTTTGGTTATTTGATCGCTATGGGGTTGGCGCAAGCATTGGAGTACCTAGACAAGTTTTGTTTTAGTGCGGCGGGATTAGAAGCATTGAAAGCAACGGAAATTTTTGCCCACGCACCCGATAAATTTTGGTCGCTACTGGCTCAAACGCGGTTTACAGGCGATGTTTGGGCAGTACAAGAGGGGACGGCAGTTTTTGCCAATGAGCCATTATTAAGAGTAGAAGCCCCATTATGGCAAGCTCAGTTAGTAGAAACTTATTTGCTTAATACCTTAAATTACCAAACTTTGGTAGCCACAAAAGCGGCTCGTTTGCGAGATGTAGCGGGGGCGGAGGCGACTTTATTAGAATTTGGTACGCGGAGGGCTTTTAGTCCGCAAGGCTCTTTGTGGGCGGCACGAGCGGCTTTAGCAGCAGGGTTTGATGCAACATCTAATGTACTTGCAGCATTGAAATTAGGACAAAAACCTAGCGGGACAATGGCTCATGCTTTAGTTATGGCGCTTAGTGCTTTAGAAGGCAGTGAGGAGCAAGCTTTTAGCGCGTTTCAGCGCTACTTTCCTAATGGTACGTTACTAATTGATACCTTTGATACGATCGCGGCGGCGGAAAAATTAGCGCAAAAAGTAAACTCTGGAGAAATCGAACTAGCCGGAGTAAGGATAGATTCAGGGAATTTAGAGGAATTATCAAAAGTAGTCAGAAATCTTTTACCAAACGTACCGATTATTGTCAGTGGTGATATTGACGAAACAGAAATAGTTAGGCTAAAAGCCAAGGGTGCTTGCATTGATGGTTATGGAATTGGGACTAAGTTAGTAACGGGAGCGCCTGTAAATGGGGTGTATAAGTTAGTTGAAATTGATGGAATCCCGGTGATGAAAGCTTCTAGTAATAAAGTTACTTATCCAGGACGCAAGCAAATTTGGCGCACGTTAGTAGATGGAGTAGTACAGCACGACCAATTGGGATTGATTACGGATGCAAAACCGCCGGATTCTCAGCCATTGTTGCAGTTGGTAGTTAAGCAGGGACAAAGGTTACAATTACCAGAAAGTCTGGCAGATTTGCGATCGCGTACTAGAGATTCTGTAGCTAGTTTGCCCCCAGAATGTCGAAATATCAACACTCCTGTAAGTTGTAAAGTAACTATTTCTCCCGATTTGCAAAAATTAGCCCAAAAAGTAAGTAAAAAAAATAGATGAGAGTTGCTTTATTTGGTACAAGTGCAGATCCCCCCACTTCTGGACATCAAAGGATTCTTAGCTGGCTTGGCGATTATTACGATTGGGTAGCTATTTGGGCTGCGGATAATCCGTTTAAATCTCACCAAACTTCTTTAAATCATCGCGGTACAATGCTGCGGTTGTTAATTGAGGAAATGCGCCCACCACGACATAATATTGGGTTTTATCCCGAACTTAGTAGCCGTCGGACGCTGGAAACCGTAGAAAAAGCTAGAAAATTGTGGAGTACGCAAAGAGTAGATTTTACTTTAGTTATTGGCGCAGATTTGGTTAACCAATTACCTCGTTGGTATAAAGCCCAAGAATTATTGCAGCAAGTTCAAGTTTTGATTGTACCCAGACCAGGTTATAAACTGGAAAAGGAGGATTTACAGCAATTGCAAGATTTGGGAACAAAGGTAGAAGTTGCGAATCTAACGGGTTTAGATGTGTCTTCAACGGCGTATCGAGACTTTGGCGATACTCAAGCAATAACTCCTCCGATTCAAGCCTATATTCATCGAGAGCATTTGTACAAATGCCAGGACATATCCAAAAAAAGTTTGCCGATTTACTAAATAAACAGCCTTTAGCTGATTTTAAAGTCGGGGTTGATAATGTAATTTTTTCTGTCGATACATTGCAAAATCGGCTCTTAGTTCTATTGGTAATGCGACACCAAGAGCCGTTTTTAGATTATTGGGGACTCCCTGGTACTTTGGTACGTCAAGGGGAATCGCTAGAAGATGGCGCTTATCGAATTTTGGCGGAGAAAATTCGTGCGAAAAATTTGTATTTAGAGCAACTATATACTTTTGGTGGCCCAAACCGCGATCCGCGTGAAGCCGTTGATTGTTATGGAGTGCGCTATCTATCGGTAAGTTATTTTGCTTTGGTGCGGTTTGAGGAAGCAGAATTAATTGCTGATGGGGTAAGCGGAATTGCTTGGTATCCGGTGAAAGAAGTACCGCAACTAGCTTTCGATCATCAAGAGATTTTGGCTTACGGACACGGAAGATTGAAAAATAAATTAGAGTACAGTCCGGTTGCTTTTGAAGTATTGCCAGAATTGTTTACTTTAAGCGATCTGTATCAGCTTTACTCTACAGTTTTGGGCGATAACTTTTCTGATTATTCCAACTTCCGAGCGCGGTTATTGAAATTAGGTTTTTTAGCGGATACCAAAGTTAAAGTATCGCGGGGTGCAGGTCGTCCAGCTACATTGTATCGGTTTGATGCGGATGCTTTTGCACCGTTTAAAGATAAGCCTTTAGTATTTATATAACAAACTGCCAAGATACCGAGGATGCAAGAAATGATATCTCCAGATGATTGTTCTAATATTCAGGAAATACGTACTGAGATTGATGCCATCGATCGGGAAGTTATTGGTGCGTTAGGTAAGAGATTTATATATGTCAAAGCTGCGGCAAAGTTCAAAACGAGTCAAACTAGCGTTCAAGCACCAGAAAGATTCAACGCTATGTTGCAGCAAAGAAAGTTATGGGCTGAGGAAGCAGGCTTGAATCCAGACGTAATCGAGGCGCTTTATCGAGATTTGGTCAGTTATTTCATCAATGAAGAACTGAAACATTGGCAATCTAAAACTTAAAATTCTACATTTAATATGAAAATTGCGATCGCCCAAATTAATCCAACTATTGGCGATTTGGCTGGTAATGCTGGTCAAATCCTGCAATTTGCCCGCCAAGCAAAGGTGCAAAACGTCTCTTTACTACTAACCCCAGAACTATCTTTATGCGGCTATCCACCCAAGGATTTGTTACTTAATAGTAGTTTTATCAACGATATGGCGGCGACTTTAGAGCAATTAGCGCAAGATTTGCCGCCTTCTATGGCTGTATTAGTTGGCTGCGTACAACCAAACGCTCAATATCATCAATCCGGTGGTAAACCGTTATTTAATAGTGCGGCGTTGCTACACCAAGGCAAAGTTGAGCAAGTTTTTCACAAACGGCTTTTACCCAACTACGATGTATTTGACGAACACCGTTATTTTGAGCCAGGTTTGCAAATTAATTCCTTTAGTTTCTCCTCTATTAAAATTGGTGTAACTATCTGCGAAGACTTCTGGAATGACGAAGACTTCTGGGGAAAGCGCAGTTATGCAAGCAATCCGATTGCAGACTTGGCGGCTTTGAATGTAGATTTGATCGTCAATCTGTCAGCGTCTCCCTATAGTGCGGCGAAACCCTATTTACGAGAAGCAATGCTGCGACACGCTGCTACTCGTTATCAAAAACCGATTATTTATGCCAACCAAGTAGGCGCAAATGACGACTTGATTTTTGATGGTTGTAGCGTTAGTTTTAACCGCAAAGGTGAAGTAATCGGTCGTGCTAAGGCTTTTGAAACCGATTTATTGGTAGTAGAATTTGACGAACAATTGGTAGATTTACAACCTAGTGCTACCCCCAATAAAATCGCACCTATGCCAGAAAATGACGACGAGGAAATCTGGAAAGCTTTGGTATTAGGCGTTGGTGACTATAGCCGCAAGTGTGGTTTTACTAAAGTAGTTCTCGGTTTAAGTGGCGGGGTTGATTCGGCGTTAGTCGCTCAAATTGCTGCTTCAGCTTTAGGAAAAGACAATGTTTTAGCAGTATTAATGCCTTCTCCTTATAGTTCCGATCATTCTGTCCATGATGCTTTAAATTTAGCTAAAAATCTAGGGATTCAAACTCAAACTCTACCAATTGGCGACTTAATGAGAGGTTACGATACAACTTTACAGCCTTTATTTGCCAATACACCTTTCGGGTTAGCAGAGGAGAATATTCAATCGCGGATTCGGGGAAATTTGCTGATGGCGATCGCTAACAAATTCGGTTATCTGTTATTGTCTACAGGTAATAAGTCAGAAATGGCGGTAGGCTACTGTACTTTGTATGGCGATATGAATGGCGGTTTGGCTGCGATCGCTGATGTTCCCAAAACTCGCGTATATTCTATCTGTAACTGGCTAAATCGCACCACTGAAATTATCCCCACAAATATTTTAACTAAGCCTCCCAGTGCGGAACTCAAACCGGGACAAGTTGACGCTGATTCTTTGCCACCTTACGATGTTTTAGACGATATTTTGCAGCGCTCGATTCATAATTATCAATCTGCGGCGCAAATTGTAGGCGCGGGACACGACAAAGCAACCGTAACACGGATTTTGGCATTAGTAGCGCGATCAGAGTTTAAGCGCCGCCAAGCTCCTCCAGGATTAAAGATTACCGATCGCGCTTTTGGCACTGGCTGGCGTATGCCGATTGCTAATAAGTGGGTGGATGCAAGTAATAATTGAACACCAAATAACCTAAATTGGTGCAAGAAGCCTATTCAAAAAAGCCTGGATTTCCAGGCTTTATAAATTTTAGTTGGCTACCCCTTATAGTTGTTCTCCTACTGGTGCTGAGGTTAGGGTATCTATTGGTACATTCACTGGTTGTGTTGTTGGGTCATTTATTGGTACTTTCACTGGTTGTTTGGTTGGGGCATCTATTGGTTGGGTGATTGGGACATCTATTGAGCCCTGTGTTGGGGTGAATGCGGCAAGGAAATTTGGCGTACCATTTCCGCCATTGCGTCCAACAGCCGGAATCTCTAGCAATTGGTCTGTAGCTTGTCCTTTACCGTCATTGGTGACAGAGTTTTGATTTCCCGGATGTCCGTTGGTGACAAATAGCTGCGGGTGATCGAAGGGTGCTTTGTCGTAACGCACGCGATCATCTGTCAGCGATTTGAGGAAAGCTACCAAATCGGCTTTATTTTCAGCACTCAAATTCAAGTTCTGAATATCCGGATCCAAGTTAGCAATGTTTTCCTGGTGGAAATCTCCGCCTCGGTTGTAGAAATCAACTACTTGCTCTAGATTTGATTGCCCACCATTGTGAAAATAAGGAGCAGTAAGTTCTACATTACGTAGTCCAGGTGTCTTGAAAGCTCCATCGGCGGCTATTCTTTGGTTAGAACTTACGCTAATATTGGGTTTTTCACCCAAAAGTTCCTCGAACTTCCCTTGTTGAGCTAGTCGAGACTCGGAAAGTGGGTTGTTGAAGGGGTCATCGCCGCCTACACCTTTATCCTCTTGGGTAGGTCTAACGCCGATGTTATAGAAGCCATTGTCATATATAGATTCTCTATTGTCCACCATTGTCATTCGTTCAAGTCGTTTATCCTTAACATTCTTTAGCGAAGCATTGGTAAACTCTGCTCCACCGTGACAGTTGACGCACTTACCCTGATTTTGGAAGATTTGTAATCCTCGCTTCTGGCGAGCGCTTAGAGCAGAAGAATTGCCATCAAAATATTGGTCAAAGGGTGAATTGTTCGAGACTAATGTGGATTCATAAGCTTGAACTGCTAACCCAAAAAACAACGAGAAATTGTACTCCATTAGCGTGTACTGAATAGTACTCAATGACCCGCTAGTTAGAGGCTCGTTCAAAACAGTGCGATCGCCAGTTTTGGGATCGACTTGAACGATCAAGTTAGAATTCCACCATTCCTGCTTGAATGCTTGCTCAATTAATGTTGAATAGCTAGCTACATTCAACCCCCGTTCATTCCCTCTACTGTAACTACCAAGGACGCTGTCGTCTTTGGCAACAAACTGTTTGTTGAGCGGTCTAAGTACAGTTAGCTTTTTGCCTAACTTTCTCCCTACCCGTTTGAGAGGTTTGAGAGGTTCGAGTTGCTCAATTTTTAATTGTTTGGAGCTATTATCGCTAGTGGTAGTAGATAAGCTATCTATATTGATTGCTCCAGAAGAGTTGTTGATAATCTCTTGTTTGCTAGGCTCGGTAACTGTAACTTTACCTGTGGCTTCAGATAAAGTAGCTCTTAGAGGTGCGACGGGCAAGTCTTCAGCAGCCATCTCGAAGCCACTAAGTGGTGGACCAACTGCCTGGGAAGCTAGCGACGAATTTTTGAGATTGACACGCACATCTAACAGTTGATTGGGATCTGTTGCTTTTAAAACAAAGGCATTAGGATCTCTCAAGCCGAACTCGTTTACTCCGTTAAAGATATTCTGAGCGCGTCCATCCCAGAAGTTACGGAAGTTGAAAACGGCGTTAATTACGGTTGGAGAGTTACGACCTGTTACTTGACGGACGTTGATATTATTGACGTTAAAGACATCATCTTTGATTGGTTGGACAATATCTTGATCGCTACCAGGATTAACATCAACAAATTTTGACTTAAAGACTCCTTGAGAGCCTGTAATATCGTTGCTATCAGCTATGAGTCTTGAAGAACGGTTGTTTCTGTCCGCTAGCTTATGAAATGGATAATCTGCTGCTGTCAGTTGGTAATTTGGTCTACCCCCAATGTTAAAAACATTTCCTGAACCTGGATTGATTTGATTTTTAGATCGGTTATCTGCTCCAGCGTGGAAATGACAACTGGCACAAGATTGAATGCCATCAGTACCAAGCTGCATATCCCAAAACAACGATTTTCCTAGCGCGATCGCTGCTGCTTTGTCTTGCACAAAGTCTGTGAGGTTATCTGGCTCTGGAATTGATACGGTTTTAAGTGATGCTAGAGGTTGAGAAGGTGCTGGATTGATAATCTGCGCTGACACAGTATGTCCAGCTAGGATCGTTGCCATTACTAGCGCGGAAATCGCGCTAAACCTTTTCAAACCTTTAAACCAGCTAGAAACTAACTGTCCTAATCTACCTAATATCATCACCATCTTTACAGGGATGATCTGTATGCGTTGAAAAAGCCTTGACATTAAGGTTTTAGAGGAAGCAATCTGCCTAGCGTCTTTGTCGCTTGACACCGAACCAGTGTCCTTGAACCTTTCTGACTTAGAGGGTGTTTGAAAAGTCGGAGAGAGAGTAAAAAAGCTCTCTCAGTATACGCTGTGAATAGACAATAGACAGCACCGAGAGAGCGACATGAGTAAAGCTTACCCCAGCAATCTGACCCGTATT
>JAABUN010004900.1_pt1 | contig 17389 bp, 15 predicted proteins | sample 5559311 | NCBI WGS metagenome assembly JAABUN01 (sample SAMN10711877, study PRJNA513370) | rock metagenome | isolation source: Antarctica rocks | place: Antarctica: Victoria Land, Siegfried Peak sud
CGAACCGCATGAACTGGTCGTAGCGCAGCCGTGGCAGCGACCCGCGCAGCCAGATGAAGACGAACATGAACATCCAGACCTTGGCCGTGAACCACAGCAGCGGCCAGTAGCCCTGGTTGAACATGCCTACGCCGTCCTCCACGTTGATCAGGGACAGCCCGAACGGCGCCCGCCATCCGCCCAGGAACAACGTGGTGGCCAGGGCCGAGACCGTGACCATGTTGATGTACTCGGCGAGGAAGAACATGGCGAACTTCAGCGAGGAGTACTCGGTGTGGAATCCGCCGACGAGCTCACCCTCGGCCTCGGGCAGGTCGAAGGGCAGGCGGTTGGTCTCGCCGACCATCGAGATCACGTAGATGACAAAGGCCGGGGCGAGCGGGACGATCCACCACACGTCGGCCTGGCTGTCGACGATCTCCGAGGTCGACATGGAGCCGGCCATGATGAAGACGCTGACCAGTGCCAGGCCCATCGACAGCTCGTAGGAGATGACCTGCGCCGTGGAGCGCACGCCCCCGAGCAGGGGGTAGGTCGAGCCGGAGGACCAGCCGGCCAGCACCAGCCCGTACACGCCGACGCTGGTGATGGCCAGGATGTAGAGCACCGCGACCGGGAGGTCGGTCATCTGCATCGGCGTCACGCGGTCGGTGAAGGGGATCTTTACGGCCGGTCCCATCGGGATGACGGCAAAGGACAGGAACGCGGGGATGGCGGCGATCGCGGGCGCCGCGATGTACATGGCCCGGTCCGCGTTCTTGGGGACGATGTCTTCCTTGAGCATCAGCTTCGCGCCGTCGGCCAGCGACTGCAGGATCCCGCCGGGGCCGGCCCGGTTCGGGCCGGGACGGTTCTGCATCCGGCCGATGATCTTGCGTTCCAGCAGGATCGCCATCAGCACCGTCAGGACCAGGAAGCCGAAGACGAAGAACATCTTGCCGACGATGATCCAGCCGTTGTCCTGGCTGAAGTCGGCCGCGGCGAGCACGGTGCTGCTGCCGGTGCGGCTCATGCGTGGCTCCCGTGGGTTCTGGTGCTGCCGGTGCTGGTGCTGGCGGTGCTCGCCGCCGGAACCGGAACCGGCACCGTGCTGGCGGCCGCGATGCGCACGACCTGACCCGCACCGGTGCGCAGATCTCGCCGGACCCGGCTGTCCCTGCCGGTGGTGGGCAGCCAGACGACGTCGTCGGGCATCTCGTCCACCACGACGGGGACGGTGATGGAGCCTGCGTCGGTGCTGACGGTGAGCAGACCCCCCGCCAGCACGCCGGCCGCCGCTGCCGTTGCAGGGCTGAGGCGAGCGTGCGAACGGTGCGCGGTGCCGGCGAGGTACGGCTCGCCGTCCTGCCCACGTCCGGCACCCAGCAGCAGGTCCCAGGTGGCCAGCACCGCCTCGCCGGCTGCGGGCTGGGCAGGAGCCTGCGGGGTCACGGCGGGCGCAGGCACCCTGGTCCCCTCCCAGGCTCCCAGCTCGCCCAGCTCTGCACGGGCCGCCGCCGCGTCCCGCAGACCGAGGTCGACGTCCAGCTGGTCCGCCAGCGCGAACAGCACCCTCAGGTCGCTCATCGCGCGCGAGTCCAGCGTCGCGGGGAAGGAGCGCACCCTGCCCTCCCAGTTCACAAAGGACCCCGACTTCTCGGCGGGAGGGGCGACCGGCAGCACCACGTCGGCCAGCTCGGTGACCGCGCTCGTGCGGACCTCCAGGCTCACCAGGAACGGCACGGCTCGAAGCGCGCGCGCGGCCAGCTCGGGGTCGGGAAGATCGTCGGGATCGAGCCCGGCCACCACCAGCGCGCCGAGCGACCCCGCAGCTGCGGCCTCGAGCATCTGGGACAGGTCCCGCCCCCGCGTCGCCGGCAGGGAGCTGCTCCCCCAGACCGCCGCCACGTCGACACGGGCCTCCGGGTCCGTGACCGGTCGTCCACCAGGCAGCAGGCCCGGCAGCGTCCCGGCCTCGACGGCCCCGCGCTCGCCCGCGCGGCGCGGCACCCAGGCCAGGCGTGCACCCGTGCTGGCTGCCAGCGAGACGGCCGCGCTCAGCGCTCCCGGAACGGCGGCGAGACGCTCGCCGACGAGCACGATCGCTCCCCCGCCTATCAGCGCCTGCGTGGTGGGGGCGACGTCCGGGGCACCCGCGGCCAAGGCGCGGAGCACCTCGGCCTCGGTACCGGGTGCCGCCGGGACCAGGACCCCGGCGAGCTTGACCACGCCACGGGTGGCGAACGGCGCCACGGCGTGCACGGCCGTCTTGTGCTTGCGCACCGCCTTGCGCAGCCGCAGGAAGACGATCGGCGACTCCTCCTCGGGCTCAAGACCCACGAGCAGGACGCTGGACGCGCGTTCCAGGTCGGCGTACGTCACGCCTCCGGCGAGGGATCGGCCGGCCACCGCGGAGGCGAGGAAGTCCTCCTCCTCCCGCGAGTGCGGCCGCGCCCGGTGGTCGATGTCGTTGGTCCCCAGGACCAGGCGCGCGAACTTGGCGTAGGCGTAGGCGTCCTCGACGGTGAGCGCACCACCGGTCAGCACACCGACACCGCGGGCCCCCTGCGTGGGGGTGCCGACAGTGCTGCCGTCCCGCGCTGCCACCAGACCCCTGGCAGCGGCCTCCAGCGCCACCGGCCAGGACACCGGCTCCAGGACCCCGTCCGAAGAGCGCAGCAGCGGGGTGCTCAACCGGTCCTTGCCGGAGTACCAGTTGAAGGCGAAGCGGCCCTTGTCGCAGTTCCACTCCTCGTTCACCGCCGGGTCGTCGCCGGCCAGGCGCCGGACCACGACGCCACGGCGGTGGTCGCTGCGCAGGGCGCACCCGCTGGCGCAGTGCTCGCAGACCGACGGTGTCGAGACCAGGTCGAACGGGCGGGCGCGGAACCGGTAGGCAGCACTGGTCAGAGCACCGACGGGGCAGATCTGGATGGTGTTGCCGGAGTAGTAGCTGGCGAAGGGGATGCCCGCCTCGTCCAGCATCTGCTCGCCCTGGGTGGTGATGCCCAGCACGCCCGGCGAGAAGGTGCCGATCTGCTGCTGGATGCCGCGCTGCTGGAGCTCGATGAACGGGTCACCGGCGATCTCGGCAGAGAAGCGGGTGCAGCGCTGGCACAGCACGCACCGCTCGCGGTCCAGCAGCACCTGGCTGGAGATCTTGATCGGCTTGGGAAAGGTGCGCTTGACGTCGATGAAGCGGCTCGTCGAGCGGCCGTCGCTCATCGCCTGGTTCTGCAGCGGGCACTCCCCGCCCTTGTCGCAGACCGGGCAGTCCAGCGGGTGGTTGATGAGCAGGAACTCCATCTGACCGTGCTGGGCCTTGTCGGCGACGGGCGAGGTGGCCTGCGTCTTGACCTGCATGCCCTCGGTGAGCTCGATGACGCAGGCCGGCTGCGGCTTGGGCATGCCCCGCAGCTCGCCGTCCGGGCCAGGGGTGGCGATCTCGACCAGGCACTGACGGCAGGCCCCGACCGGGTCGAGCAGGGGGTGGTCGCAGAAGCGCGGGATGTGCAGGCCGATCTGCTCGGCCGCACGCATGACCAGGGTGCCCTTGGGCACGCTGACCTCGACGCCGTCGATGGTGGCGGTGACCAGATCGGTCTTTCCCGCGGTCACTGTCATCGGGCCGGTACCTCCGCGAAGACGGTGGAGCGCTCGTAGGGGAACAGCTCCCAGGCCGGGGTGGTCATCCCGGCCTCGAACTCGGACCTGAAGTACTGGATGGCGCTGGTCACCGGGCTGGTGGCGCCGTCACCGAGGGCGCAGAACGAGCGGCCCAGGATGTTGTCGCACGCGTCCAGCAGCACCTCGATGTCGCCCGGCGCACCCTTGCCCGCCTCGAGGCGGCGCATGACCTGCTTCATCCAGAACGTCCCCTCGCGGCACGGGGTGCACTTGCCGCACGACTCGTGCGCGTAGAACTCGGTCCAGCGCATCACCGCGCGCACCACCGAGGTGGTCTCGTCGAAGATCTGCAGGGCTCGCGTGCCGAGCATGGAGCCGGCTTCGCCGACCGCCTCGAAGTCGAGCGGGACGTCGAGGTGCTCAGCCGTGAAGATGGGGGTGGACGACCCACCGGGGGTCCAGAACTTCAGCTCGTGCCCCTGCCGGACGCCTCCCGCCATGTCGAGCAGCTCACGCAGGGTGATCCCCAACGGGGCCTCGTACTGGCCCGGCCGGGTGACGTGCCCGGACAGCGAGAAGAAGCCGAAGCCCGTGGACTTCTCGGTGCCCATCCCGGCGAACCACTCGGCGCCGTTCAGGATGATCGCAGGGACCGACGCGATGGACTCCACGTTGTTGACCACGGTGGGGCGCGCGTACAGCCCGGCCACCGCGGGGAAGGGAGGCTTCAGCCGCGGCTGGCCGCGGCGCCCCTCGAGGGAGTCCAGCAGCGCCGTCTCCTCCCCGCAGATGTAGGCACCGGCCCCGGCGTGCACGGTGACGTCGAGGTCGAAGCCGCTGCCGTGGATGTTCTTGCCCAGATGCCCTGCGGCATAGGCCTCCTCGACGGCGCGCATCAGCCGGCGGTACACGTGCACGATCTCGCCGCGCACGTAGATGAACGCATGGTCGCACCCGATCGCGAACGAGGTGATGGCCACGCCCTCCACCAGGGAGTGCGGGTTGGCCATCATCAGCGGGGTGTCCTTGCAGGTGCCCGGCTCGGACTCGTCGGCGTTGACCACCAGGTAGCGGGGCCCGCCGTCGGGCTTGGGCAGGAAGCCCCACTTCATCCCGGTCGGGAACCCGGCGCCGCCACGGCCCCGCAGGCCTGAGTCCTTGACGGCGGTGATGAGGTCCGCGGGCGTGCGCTGCAGCGCAGACCGCAGCGCCTGGTAGCCGTCGTGGCGGAGGTAGGCGTCCAGGGTCCAGCAACGGTCGTCGTCCCACAGGTCCGACAGCACCGGGGTCAGGGTGGTGGCCATCTCACGCCTCCGTGCGGGGTTCGGCGGACGGGTTGCGCCCCTGGGCGGGCTCGGGGGCGGTCCAGCTGTTCTGGCGAGCCAGCCGCAGGCCCTCCAGCGTGGCCCCGGCCGCACCGACCCCCTCGTCGGCGCGCCCGTCGGGGAAGCCGGCCAGCACCCGTGAGACCTGCTTGAACGTGCAGACCTTGGAGGCACCGCGGGTAGGCACGACGTCGTGGCCGGCGCTGATCGCGTCTACCACCGCGCGGGCGGAGGAGGGCGTCTGGTTGTCGAAGAACTCCCAGTTCACCATCACCACGGGTGCGAAGTCGCAGGCGGCGTTGCACTCGATCCGCTCGAGGGTGATCCTGCCGTCCTGCGTCGTCTCGTCGTGGCTGACCCCGAGGTGCTCGGACAGGTCCGCGAAGATCGCGTCACCGCCCATCACGGCGCACAGCGTGTTGATGCAGACGCCGACCGTGTACTCGCCGTTGGGGTGACGCTTGTACTGGGTGTAGAAGGTCGCCACCGCCGAGACCTCGGCCGCGGTCAGGCTCAGCAGCTCTGCGCACAGCGTGATGCCGTCCGGGCTGACGTAGCCCTCCTGCGACTGCACCAGGTGCAGCATCGGCAGCAGAGCCGAGCGTGGCTGCGGGTAGCGGGTCATGATCTGCTGGGCGTCGGCGATGAGGCGCTCGCGCACCAGCGGGTCGTAGGCCATCAGCGGTCCACCCCTCCCATGACGGGGTCGATCGAGGCCACGGACACCACGACGTCAGCGATCGAGCCGCCTTCGCACATCGCCGCCACGGCCTGCAGGTTGTTGAAGGAGGGGTCGCGGTAGTGCACCCGGAACGGCTTGGTTCCGCCGTCGGAGACCAGGTGCACGCCCATCTCGCCGCGGGCCGACTCCACCGCCTGGTAGACCTGGCCGGCCGGCACCCGGAAACCCTCGGTGACGAGCTTGAAGTGGTGGATCAGAGCCTCCATCGAGGTGCCCATGATCTGGCGGATGTGGTCCAGGCTGTTGCCCATGCCGTCGCCACCCAGAGCCAGCTGGGCGGGCCAGGCCACCTTCTTGTCGGCGACCATCACCGGGCCGGGCGCCATGCGCTGCAACCGGTCGCAGCACTGCACCACGATGCGCAACGACTCGTACATCTCGTCGATCCTGATCCGGAAGCGGCCGTACGCGTCGCACGAGTCCCGTGTCGGCACGTCGAACTCATAGTCCTCGTAGCCGCAGTACGGCTGCGACTTGCGCAGGTCCAGGGGCAGGCCGGTGGCTCGCAGGATCGGTCCGGTCATGCCCAACGACATGCAGCCGGCCAGGTCCAGGTAGCCCACGTCGACCAGACGGGCCTTGACGATGGGGTTCTCGTTGGCGAGCAGCTCGAGGTCGTGGATGAGCCGGTGCATCTCGGGAATGGCTGCGCGCACCGAGTCCAGCGCCCCCGGCGGGATGTCCTGCGCCAGGCCGCCCGGGCGGATGAAGGCGTAGTTCATCCGCAGGCCGGTGATCATCTCCAGCAGCGTCAGCACGCTCTCACGCGCGTGGAAGCCGTTGGTCATCATCGTGGTGGCGCCGAGCTCCATGCCGCCGGTGGCCAGGAAGACCAGGTGCGAGGAGACCCGTTGCAGCTCCATCAACATCACCCGGATGACCGTGGCGCGCTCGGGGATGTCGTCGGTGATGTCGAGGAGCCTCTCCACCGCCAGGCAGTAGGCCGTCTCGTTGATCAGGCTGGTCAGGTAGTCCATGCGGGTGCAGAGCGTGACCCCCTGCGTCCAGGTCCGGAACTCCATGTTCTTCTCGATGCCGGTGTGCAGGTAGCCGATCCCGCACCGGGCCTCGGTGACCGTCTCGCCGTCGATCTCGAGGATCAGCCGCAGCACCCCGTGCGTGGAGGGGTGCTGGGGCCCCATGTTGACGATGATGCGCTCCTCCTGCAGGGAGGCCGCCTCCTCGGCGATGTGGTGCCAGTCGCCACCGCCCTGGGCGGTGAAGACCCGTCCCTCGTCCTGCTTCTGGTCGGCTGCGGTGCTGCCTGTTGAAGTGCTGCCGGCTCTGGTGCTGCCTGATGCGGTGCTGTCCATGGAGACCTCGCCTGCGGCGCTCATGAGTACTGCCTGCGGATGTCGGGGGGATCGATCGTGGCGCCCTTGTACTGCACGGGGATCCCGCCCAGCGCGTAGTCCTTGCGCTGCGGGTGGCCGGGCCAGTCGTCGGGCATCTCGATCCGGGTCAGCGCCGGGTGCCCGTCGAAGATGATGCCGAAGAAGTCCCACGTCTCGCGCTCGTGCCAGTCGTTGCCGGGATAGACCGAGACGATGGAGGGGATGTGCGGATCCGCGTCGGGGCAAACGACTTCGAGCCTGAGCCGCCGGTTGTGGGTCACGGACAGCATCGGGTAGACCGCGTGCAGCTCGCGTCCCTGGTCGGCGAGGTAGTGCACCCCCGAGACCCCCATGCACATCTCGAAGCGCAGGTCCTCGTCGTCGCGCAGCACCTGGGCCACCCGCACCAGGTGCTCGCGGCGCACGAACACCGTCATCTCGCCCCGGTCGAGCACGACCTTCTCGATCGCCGCATCCCAGCCCGCGCCGGGGCTGCCGTCGGGACCGGGCTCGGCCAGCACCTCGGCCAGCACGTCGGCTGCCTCGTCGTACCAGCCGCCGTAGGGCCTGCTGGCCGGGCCCGGCATGACGACGGCGCGCTGCAGCCCGCCGTAGCCCGAGGTGTCACCGGAGCTGGCGGCGCCGAACATGCCCGTGCGAACGGCGACCACCTCGGCCTGCGAGTCGTCCAGGGGCGCCACCAGGGCTCCGGCCGTCGCCTCCTGCGGGGCGTCGGGGGCGCTCGTCGAGCTGGGGTCGCGGTACGGGCCTGCCTCGGTCATGCCAGCAGCCCCTTCATCTGGGAGGTCGGCACGGCGCCCATCGCCGCTGCCTCCGCCGCCTTGGCGACCGCCGTGCGGTTGGCTCCGAGCGGGGTGTCCTGGATCTGCTGGTGCAGCTCGAGGATGGCGTTCATCAGCATCTCCGGACGAGGCGGGCAGCCGGGCAGGTAGATGTCGACCGGCACCACGTGGTCGACGCCCTGCACGATCGCGTAGTTGTTGAACATGCCGCCCGAGGACGCGCACACGCCCATGGCGATGACCCACTTGGGCTCGGCCATCTGGTCGTAGATCTGGCGCAGCACCGGGGCCATCTTCTGGCTGACCCTGCCGGCCACGATCATCAGGTCAGCCTGACGCGGGGTGGCCGAGAACCGCTCCATGCCGAACCGGGCGATGTCGTACTTGGGGCCACCCACGGCCATCATCTCGATCGCGCAGCAGGCGAGGCCGAACGTCGCGGGCCAGACGGAGTTCTTGCGCAGGTAGCCGACGACGTTCTCGACCGTGTCGAGCAGGAACCCGCTCGGCAGCTTCTCCTCGATACCCATCAGGGGCTCCTCTGGTCGATCCGGTGGTGCTGGACGCGGTTCGGTCCCACGCGGTTCAGTCCCAATCCAGGCCCCCACGGCGCCACTCGTAGACGAACGGCACGGTGATCAGGAACAGGAATCCCATCATCGCCAGCATCCCGAAGAGCGCCAGCTCCTCGAAGGCGACGGCCCAGGGGAAGAGGAACACCACCTCGATGTCGAAGATGATGAACGTCATCGCGACCAGGTAGTACTTCACCGGGAACCGGCCGCCCCCAGCGGCGTGCGGGGAGGGCTCGATCCCGCACTCGTACGCGTCGAGCTTGGCGCGGTTGTAGCGCTTGGGCCCGGCGAGTGAGTTCGTGACCAGCGAGAGCACCACGAATCCCACCGACAGGGCGAGCATCGCCAGGATCGGGACGTAGGGATTGAAGGTCGATGCGACGGCCGGGGTCAAGGTAGCGGCGACGTTCACGACCTCACACTCTCCTCTGCGCTGGAGCGCGGACGGGCCGGCACCCTGGTCAGGGCGGTCCGGGGCGCAATCATCCTAGGGGTGGGCCACCGCGGGTCGGCTCGGCCCCTCATGCTGCCGGCGCCATCTTGGTCATGCCGTTGATGACACGGTCCAGCGCGTCGCCACCCCGGGGGTCGGTGAGGTTGGCCAGCATCTTGAGGGTGAACTTCATCAGCAGCGGCCGGGGCAGGCCGTACGTCGTGGCCAGCTGCATGATGCGGGGGTTCCCGATGAGCTTCACGAAGACCCCGCCCAACCGGTAGTAGCCGCCCAGGGCGTCTTTGAGGACCTGCGGGTACGCCTGCAGCGCCCGCTCGCGAGAGGTCTCGTCGGGCCGCGACAGGGCCTGGGTGACGACCTCGGCCGCGAGCCGGGCCGACTCCATCGCGTAGGCGATGCCCTCGCCGTTGAACGGGTTCACCATCCCTCCGGCGTCGCCGAGCAGCAGCACGCCCCGGGTGTAGTGCGGTGTGCGGTTGAAGCCCATCGGCAGGGCTGCTCCCCGTACCTCACCCACCTGGTGCTCAGGCGAGAAGTTCCACTCCGGCGGCATGGTCGACACCCAGCGGTGCAGCAGGTCCTTGTAGTCGACCTTGCCAAAGGCGTCCGAGGAGTTGAGGATCCCGAGCCCGACGTTGGAGGTGCCGTCGCCCACGCCGAACACCCAGCCGTACCCGGGCAGCAGCTTGGACCGCTGCGGCTCGCCCTCCCACAGCTCGAGCCAGCTCTCCAGCCAGTCGTCGCGGTGGCGAGGGGACTGGTAGTACGTGCGGACGGCGACCCCGAGCGGACGGTCGTCGCGCTTGGCGATGCCCAACGACAGCGCCAGCCGCGCTGAGACCCCGTCAGCGGCCAGCACGACCGGGGCGCGGAACGTCTGCTCCTGCCCGTTCCGGCGGCCCTTCTCGTCCACGCAGCGCGCGGTCACGCCCACTACCCGCGGCTCGCTGCTGCCGTCATCGGCCAGCACCGGGCCGGTCACGTTCATCTGCTCGATGATCCGCGCCCCGGACTTCTCCGCGTGGCGGGCGAGCACCTCGTCGAAGTCCTTGCGCGGGCGCACCAGGCCGTAGTCCGGAAAGCTGGCCAGGTCCGGCCAGGGCAGCTCCAGGCGCATGCCGCCACCGATGATCCGCAGGCCCTGGTTCCGGATCCAGCCGTCCTCTTCACGGGTCGGCACGCCCATGCTGATCAGCTCGCGCACCGCCCGCGGGGTGAGTCCGTCGCCGCACACCTTCTCGCGCGGGAACCCGGTCTTCTCCAGCACCAGCACGTCCAGCCCAGAGCGCGCCAGGTAGTGGGCGGCCGTCGAACCGGCAGGCCCGGCACCGACGACGATGACGTCAGCGTCGTGCTGCGTCGCCGCTTCAGCCGAAGAGGTCATCGCCAACTCCCTGCCAGGTGCTCGACATGCTTGTGAACTGATTCACTAATGCCGGAGTGTACGCCTTGCACGAACCGTCCTGGCCACCCGTCGGACGCCGACCCTGGACGCCGGAAGAGGGACTGGACGCCGGTAGAGGGCCTAGGCGCCGGAAGAGGGCCTGGACCCGGTGGGTCCAGACCCTCTCGGCACTACTCGAGCTGAAGCGGTCAGTGCTTGAAGGCGTCCTTGACCTTCTCGCCTGCCTGCTTCATGTCGGACTTGCCCTGGTCCGCGCGGCCCTCGTTCTGTAGGGACTCGTCGTCGGTGGCCCGGCCGGTCGCTTCCTTGCCCTTGCCGGTCGCGTCCTCGACAGCGTTCTTGATCTTGTCTCCGGTGCTCATGACAGCCTCCCGAGTGCAGGACAGCGAGCGGACCTCGCCATCTGCGTCGATCCCACCACGGCAGGACGCAGTGCGCATCCCGAGCCCCACCTCGGCCGAACCCCTTCAGGCGGGGCGCACGGCCCGGTGCAGGGCGACGATGCCCGCCGAGAGGTTGCGCCACTGCACCCCCTGCCACCCTGCCTCAGACATCTGCTCGGCCAGCGCACGCTGGTCCGGCCAGGCCCGGATCGACTCGGCCAGGTAGACGTAGGCGTCGGGGTTCGAGCTCACCCGGCGCGCCACGCTCGGCAGCGCCCGCATCAGGTACTCGGTGTACACGGTGCGCCAGGGCGCGAACGTCGGATGGGAGAACTCGCAGACCACGAGCCGTCCGCCCGGACGGGTCACGCGCAGCATCTCCGCCAGCCCGGCCCGGTGGTCCACGATGTTGCGCAGCCCGAACGAGATCGTCACCGCGTCGAACACCCCGTCCGCGAACGGCAGCCGGGTGCCGTCGCCGGCGACCATCGGCAGGTCCGGCCGTCGCCGGTGCCCGACCCGCAGCATGCCGAGCGAGAAGTCGCTGGCCACCGTGCGCACGCCCGCGTCCGCGAACGGCTCGGACGAGGTGGCGGTACCGGCCGCGAGGTCCAGCAGCCGGTCTCCGGGCTGCAGGGCTACCGCCTTGACCACTGCGCGGCGCCAGCGCCGGTCCTGGCCCATCGACAGCACGTCGTTGGTCAGGTCGTACCGGTCGGCCACCCCGTCGAACATCGCGGCGACGTCCTGCGGCTGCTTGTCGAGGTCTGCTCGGGTCACCACCGGATCCTCCCACGGGGCCAGCGCTGCCGGACCTGAGCCTGCGCCTACCCTGGGAAGCCATGTCCACCGCCTCCGAACCTTTCGCCGCGCCGGCCGCTGCACGGTCGAGCGCAGCCCTGTCGGCTGTCGGGCCGCTGGTGTGCCGCACCGTGGAGATCGCCGACCCGGGCCCGCTGCTGGCGCTGCTGCCGCCTGGTGCCGTCGCGGCCTGGGTGCGTCGCGGTGAGGGCCTGGTCGGCTACGGCGAGTGCCTGCGGTTGCAGGTCGGCTCGGCCTCGGCGTTCGGCGAGATCGCGCGCGCCTGGGCAGACCTGTCGGTGCACGCGGTGGTCCGGGACGAGGTCGCGGTACCCGGCAGCGGCCCGGTGGCCTTTGTCAGCTTCCCCTTCTCCCCGCGGTCACCCGCCGGCGCCACTCTGGTCGTGCCCAGCACGGTGGTCGGGCACCGGGACGGTCGCTGGTGGCTCACCACGAGCTCGGCCGGGGAGCTCCCGGGCGCGAACGTGCAGGACATCGGGCCGAGGTCGCCGGCGCCGGACCCCGGGCCGGTGCGGTACGCCGACGGCGCGCGGTCCGGGCCGCAGTGGTTGGGAGCGGTCCGAGAGGCGGTGCAGCGGATCTCGGACGGCACCTTGGACAAGGTGGTGCTGGCGCGCGACCTGGAGGCCGTCGCGCAGGAGCCGGTGGATCCGCGGTTCCTGCTCGGGCGCCTCGCCGACGGCTACCCCTCGTGCTGGACGTTCTCGGTGGACGGACTGGTAGGGGCGACCCCCGAGCTGCTGGTGCGGTGCGAACGGGGGCTGGTGACCTCGCGGGTGCTGGCCGGGACGATCCGCCGGACCGGCGACGACGAGCACGACCTGACGCTCGCTGCGTCCCTGGCCCGGTCCAGCAAGGACCTGGAGGAGCACGAGTACGCCGTGCGTTCGGTGGCCGATGCGCTGGCACCGCACTGCGCCAGCATGAACGTGCCGGAGTCGCCGTTCGTGCTGCACCTGCCCAACGTCATGCACCTGGCCACCGACGTCACCGGCGTCCTGCCACGCAGCACCCAGTCCTCGGGGTCGAGCGCAGGCTCCGCACCGACGGTGCTCCAGCTCGCGGCGGCCCTGCACCCCTCGGCGGCCGTGTGCGGGACCCCCACGCCCGCGGCGGCCACGTTGATCGACGAGCTCGAGGGGATGGACCGGGACCGGTATGCCGGACCCGTCGGCTGGGTGGACGCCAACGGCGACGGCGAGCTCGGGATCGCCCTGCGCTGCGCCCGCCAGGACGCCCAGGACCGACGCCGACTGCGGCTGTTCGCGGGCTGCGGCATCGTCGCGGGCTCCGACCCGCAGGCCGAGCTGGCCGAGTCCGACGCCAAGCTGGTTCCCATGCGCGACGCACTGGGATAGGCGCGCTCAGGCCAGCGCTTCCTCGACGCTGGACCGCAGCGCTGCGTGCAGGTCGCGCAGGGCCGCCCGGCTGGTCCTCACCTCTACGACCGAGATCCCTTGCGGCACAGCAGCTGTGGCCTGGGCCAGCTGCCTGGCGCCGGTCGCCGTGGTGTGCGGGACGCCGTGAGCGACGCAGAGGGCAGCGAAGTCGGTGCCGTGCGGGGTGCCGAAGACCCGCTCGAACGAACCTGCCTGATCCGCGTGCTCGAGGGTGGAGAAGATGCCGCCTCCGTCGTCGTTGAGCAGCAGCACCTGCAGCCGCAGCCGGCGCAGCTCGCGCGCAGGAACGGCCAGCCCGCCGGCGTCGTGCAGAAAGGCCAGGTCCCCCACCAGGACCCTGGTGGTGCGCCCGCTCGCGCAGGCGACGCCCACCGCGGTGCTGAGGGTTCCGTCGATCCCGGCCAGGCCACGGTTGGCCAGCACCAGGGCGCCCGGGGCGAACCCGGGCGCCATCAGGTCGAGGTCGCGGACGGGGTTGGAGGAGGCCACCACCAGCACGTCGCGGGGCCCGGTGGCCAGGGCAGCCGTGCGGGCCAAGGCGGGCCCGGTCAGCTCCGGCCAGGCGTCCAGGACCCGGCCGAGGGCCGCTTGAGCCAGCTCGCCGGCGCGTCGCCAGCTCTGCGCCCACCGCTCGTCGTCGGGCCGGACGGGGTCGCCGGAGCACACCACCCGTCCCAGCACCCGGGTGACAGGGCGCCCAGGGCCAGGGTCGTCGGCATGCTGCAGCACCTGCACGACCTCGACGTCGTCGCGTGCCAGCAGGCGCGTCACCGGACGCGACAACGTCGGCCGGCCCAGGACGACGACCCGCTGCACCCTGCCGCCCAGGTCGGCACGGTCCAGGAGCAGGCGGTAGGCGGGCACGCAGGCAGGGGTGCGCGACCCCGACGTCGGCTCGGCCAGCAGCGGCCACCCCGCCTGTGCCGCCAGCACCGCGGCAGCCCCGCCGGCGCCGTCCCCGGCCACCACGACGGTGCGGGGGCCCCTGGCCAGGACCGTCGTCGCCCGCACAGCCCCGGGCGACCGCAGGAGCGAATACTTCTGCGCCGCGTGGTCCGGTGGCACTTCGAGGTCACCCGCGGCGGGCACCAGCGGCTCCTCGAACGCCAGGTTCAGGTGCACCGGCCCCGGCGGGCCCCCCGCCGCACCGGTAGACACCTCGACCGCGGATTGGGCCACCTGGGCCCACCTGGGCTCGTCGTTCGGGCCGGGGGAAGCGAGATCGACGCTCTGGCAGGCGATCTCGGCGAAGAGGCCAGCCTGCAGGTGGGTCGTCTGGTTGGCCCAGGTGCCGCGCAGGCTCTTTGGCCGGTCAGCCGTCAGCAGCAGCAGCGGCAGCCTGGAGTGGTGGGCCTCCATCGCCGCCGGGACCAGGTGCCCCGCCGCCGTGCCCGAGGTGGTCACCACGGCTGCCGGGCGGCTCGGGTCGGCGCGGGTGCACCCGAGCGCCACAAAGGCGGCGGTGCGCTCGTCGGAACGCACGTGCAGCCGCACTGCTCCTGCGCGCTCGGCCGCCTCCAGCGCGTAGGCCAACGGTGCCGATCGCGAACCCGGGCAGAGCGCCACATCCGTGACCCCGCAGTCGAGCAGGCGCCCCACCAGGGCCGCCGCGGCTCGTACCGAGCTGCTCACCTGGCTTCTTCCTGGGCCGCCGTCGCCGAGAGGATGGAATGGCACCTGGTGACGCGCTCGCGCCACCACCTCTCTCGCTCGCGATCAACCCGCAACGACGCGATGCGGTCGGGCTCGGGCTCGGGCTCGGGGCGGCGCACCTGCAGATGGCCACCGACCGCGACCAGCGGCTCGCCCACCACGTCAGCAGCCAGCAGGCCGACCGTTCCAAGCCCAGACGCCGGGCCCTGCATGGGCAGCGCTGCGGCGGCGGCCAGACCTGCCGCCATCCCGACGGAGGTCTCCAGGGCGCTCGAGATGACGACCTGGATGTCGTAGCGCGAGCTCAGCTCAGACGCGATCTGGAGCGTCTTGGCTACGCCGCCCAGCGGCGCGACCTTGACCACCGCCACGTCCACAGCCCCCGACGCCGCAACCGCGTACGGGTCCTCGGCCCTGCGGATGCTCTCGTCGGCTGCCAGCGAGACGAGGCTGAGGCTGTCGTCCTCGTCCATGACCTCACGCAGCGCCACCAGCTCCGCCACGGTGCGGCACGGCTGCTCCGCGTACTGCAAGCGGTAGTCCTGCAGCCTTGCGAGAGCGTGGCGCGCCTGGTCCACCGTCCACCCACCGTTGGCGTCCACACGCACGGCGGCGCCCGGACCCATGATCTGCCTGACCCGTGCGACCCGGGCGACGTCGTCTTCCAGATATTGACCAGCCTGCGCCACCTTGACCTTTGCGGTCGTGCATCCCTCGAACTGCGCCAGCACGTCACCGACACGCTCGGCCGGGACGGCGGGGACGGTGGCGTTCACCGGCACCCGGTCCCGCACCGGTTCCGGCCAGGATCCCCACCCTGCCTCCAGGGCGGAGGCCAACCACGCTGCCGCCTCGTCGTCCGCGTACTCGAGAAAGGGGGAGAACTCTCCCCAGCCGCTGGGGCCCTGCAGCAGCGCGACCTCCCGATGCTTGACACCACGGAAGGGAACGCGCATCGGCACCAGCACGACCACCAGGCCCGCGAGCACCTGCTCCAGGGGGACATCTGTCCGGGCATCGGCCACGGCCCTATCCTCGCGGACGTGACTGACGAGCGTGTATCCGACCTGTTCGACCCCGCCGCGTGGCGCCCGGTCCCCGGCTTCGACCTCACCGACATCACCTACCACCGTTGCGTTCTCGAGGGCCCGGCCGCGGGGACGGTGCGGATCGCCTTCCACCGTCCCGAGGTGCGCAACGCCTTCCGCCCGCACACGGTGGACGAGCTGTACCGGGCACTGGACCACGCGCGGATGACGCCGGACGTGGGAGCCGTGCTGCTGACCGGGAACGGACCCTCGGCGCGCGACGGCGGCTGGGCGTTCTGCTCGGGAGGCGATCAGCGGATCCGCGGCCGGTCCGGCTACCAGTACGCCTCGGGTGAGACGGCCGAGACAGTGGACCAGGCCCGGGTCAAGGCGGCGGGAGGCCGGTTGCACATCCTGGAGGTGCAGCGGCTGATCCGCACGATGCCCAAGGTCGTCGTGGCGGTCGTCCCTGGGTGGGCCGCCGGTGGCGGGCACAGCCTGCACGTGATCTGCGACCTGACCATCGCCAGCCGTGAGCACGCCCGGTTCAAGCAGACCGACGCCGACGTGGGCTCCTTCGACGGCGGCTACGGGTCGGCGTACCTGGCCAAGATGGTGGGCCAGAAACGCGCCCGTGAGATCTTCTTCCTGGGACGGGACTACACCGCCGAGGACATGCACCAGATGGGAGCGGTGAACCTGGTGGCCGGTCACGCCGAGCTCGAGAAGGTCGCTCTCGAGGTCGCTGCCGAGATCAACTCCAAGTCCCCGACGGCGCAGCGGATGCTGAAGTTCGCGTTCAACCTGACCGACGACGGCATGGTCGGCCAGCAGGTCTTCGCCGGCGAGGCCACCCGGCTGGCCTACATGGGCGACGAGGCCGTGGAGGGACGAGACTCCTTCCTGGAGAAGCGCTCCCCGGACTGGTCTCCCTACCCCTGGTATTACTGAGCCACTTGACTTGGTGCCAGCCGGCGTCCAGGCTCCCGGCATGATCCGTCCGGACGCCCGTCCGTGCCACCACGTAGAAGCCTCGCACTTGAACCCCGGCGGACGCGACGCCGGGGAGCACCGCCTTGACGCCCTGCAGGTCGGGTCGATGTGGAGCGGCACCGTCGACACCGAGTCCGGTGCCGTGTCGGGATGGCACCACCACGGCGACCACGACACCACGTTGTACGTCGTGCCCGGTAGATGCGGCTCGAGTCGGGACCTGGCGGGCAACACGTCATCGAGGCCGGACCAGGTGACTTCGTGCATGTTCCGGCGCACGCGGTGCACCGAGAGTCCAGCCCGGGCGCGAACGCCTCGCACGCTGTGGTCGTGGGGCCGTCGCCTCGTGGCCGACGTTCCGCTGGTCCAGGCGACCGCTTGCTAGTTGAGACTCAACGAGACCGCCCGAGCCGCCCGACGGGCCGGAGACACTCGAACGCTGCCGCAGCTGCGGGCGGACCACCTCATTGCCACCTTGATCGGTCAGAGCACACCGCAGCCGGCCGCTCCGTGCCGACCGCCGTCGAGCTGTCGCGTCACGTCGAGGTCCAGGTCGTGGTCAGTGCTGAAAACTTGACGGGCCGAGGCTCCTGCCCGCCAGCCTTCCCGGCACCGGGTTGCTGCTGCATGCCGATGCCAGGGTGGTGCCATCCGTGGCGACAGCGGCCCCGACAACAACAAGAGGCTGGGGCAGACAAAAACAGGAGTGGCGCACACTCGTGGGGCCGGACATGCCAGCGCCCTGTGCGTCAGGCTGAGGTGAGACACCTTCCCTGATTCCTTCCCTTGCACGGGGTGAGAAACGAGAACGAGCACGATGACGATGACGACGGCTGATGTGGCCACCGATGATGGGTCCATGGGAC
>JAABUN010004901.1_pt1 | contig 17388 bp, 16 predicted proteins | sample 5559311 | NCBI WGS metagenome assembly JAABUN01 (sample SAMN10711877, study PRJNA513370) | rock metagenome | isolation source: Antarctica rocks | place: Antarctica: Victoria Land, Siegfried Peak sud
GCCCCGCGCCCGCCGCCCAGCGCGACGACGCTTAGCACGGCGACCACCACGGCGAGCGCCGCGAGCGCGCCCCCGACCCGACGAGGCCGGGGTCGCGCCCGGCGTCCTGCGCCTCGTGCCGCGTCCCGCCCGTGCCGCCCGCTGTCCCGCACCCCCGACTGCATCGCACAACTCCTTATGTCCGCGCAACAAGCCACAATAGAATGTACGTAATAGAGTGAGAATCGGGATGACTTCGGCTGAAGACCACGCGCAACCGCAGATGCCCCGACGCCGTCCTGTGGCGCAGCCGCCTTCCGCGCGGCCCGACTCGTCGCTACACGCGGGGGTTTCCGCCGCCCCGGCCATCCCCGCCGCCCGATCTCGCTCCCTCGGCGGCCAATACGGCACCCACTACGGCCATATCTCGATCTGTCCGATATGGACCGCGCTAGCAGTCTGTCGGAGAGAACAGGGTAAGCGTCAACCTGCGCCCCCGTCGCCGCCCTTTATGTCCGGGTGCGGGCCAGGTGTCCGTCCTGCGTCCCGCGCCTCCCCGCCCTGGTGCCCTCCCGGCGCCCGGCCCGCTGCCTGCCGCCGGCTGGGGGCGCACTTATCCCAAGCGCAGCCGGTGTAGCCGCTTCAGGTTCCAGGCCAGGCAGACCAGGCCCCACTCCCCCGCCGCCCCGGCCAGCCCGCGCAGCGAGAACTGCCGGAAGCCCAGCACCTCCTTGATGATGCCGATCACCGGCTCGACCGTGCATTTCCGGAACCCGTAGCACGCCCGGCCATGGCATAGGGGGACACATACCGGTCATACCGTTGGCCAATAAATTTGGCGCGCCGCCACGCCGCTTCGCCCGTGTAACGCTTCACGGTCGGCCACCAATGCGACCAATATGTGTCCCCTGAAGTGATGGCCGGGCGTGCGATACCAACGCCGAAATCGCCGCCCGAACCATCGTGACACCTACTCGCCTGCGCAGGGGAATTGCAGCACCTCGACCGTCCGGCGCTTGGCCGCCTCGCCGCGCCGATCGTAGCGCGCCGCCGTCGTCGGGGAGGCGTGGCCCGCGAGCCGCTGCACCGTCACCGGGTCGATCCCCGCGTCGAGGAGGTCGTCCACGAAGGTCCGCCGCAGGGGAAGTGTCAGAACTCAGTCAATGCCAGCGTGGTTGGTTTGATCGTCCCCACGTGGTCAGAAAATACGGCCGATCACGCGTGTGCAAGCCCGCGAGATCGCCCGTTTCACCGTGCCGGTCCCCACTTGCCGCCCGGCTTGTCCCGAATTCGGCGACTGCGTCCTGAGTTCTGACACTACCCGTGCGGGCCGAGCGGGTCGGCCCGCTTCGCCGCCATGCCGAGGGCGGCGACGATCTCGCGGAGGCCGCGCTCGGTGAGCGGCCCCCGCTGCCCCAGGAAGAGGTGGCCGTCCGGCCACGCCGCCCACGACGGCGCCCCGCCCCCGGCCCCACCCCGCCGCGCCCAGCGCTCGACCAGGCGACGGCGCTGATCCAGGTAGGCCTGGAGCGGCTCGCGCGCCTCCAGCACCAGCGGCACGGCGCGGTGCTTCAACCCCTTGCCCCGCCGGATCGTCAGCGTGCCGCGGCGGGCGCCGAGCTGCACGTCGGGGAGCCGGAGGGCGGCGACCTCGCCGACGCGCGGGCCGACGTGGCGGATGCGGCAGGCGAGGGCGAGCGCCAGGCCCCCGTCGCGCGCGACTCGCCCCTCGGCCGCCCGGCGCACCGCGTGCCAGGCGGTGCGGGTCAGCGCCCGCGGCGCGCGCGCCACCGTGTCGACCCGCGCCACCCCGCGGAAGGGGTTGTCGTCGCGGCGGCCGACCTCGTCGTGGAAGAGCGCGAGGCTGACCAGCGCGCGGTTGACCGTCGCCGGGGCAAGGCGGGCGGCGACGAGGGCGGCGCGGTAGTCCCTGGCGTCCCCGCGGGTGGCCGCGGCGAGCGGCTCGCCCCGCCCCGCGGTCGCCAGCCAGGTGGCGAAGCGGCGGGTGTCGGCGGCGTAGCGCCGCACCGTCGCCAGTGCCAGGTCGGTCTGCGCCACCAGTCGGCGCGCCCAGGTCGCGATCGCCTCGTCGTCCATCCCCCCGCGCGTATCGGCGCGGTGACAGTACCGGCGGAGTTCCCGCCGGGATCGCCCCCGGCGACTCCGCCGGTAAGCTAGCGGATCGCGGGGCAGACTGCGCCGATAACCCCTGTTCGCGGCGGAGTCGCGCGCCAGGGGCCGGCGAGAATGATCGCGCGGCACGGCTAGCGGGGATCGGGGGTGGGCGTCGGGATAGCGGGGAGGGGCGGGGCCGCCGCGACGACGGTGAACGTCGCGCTCGCCAACTCCCGGCGCGGGTCCACGGCATGCTGGAGCCAGGGCACGATGACGCGGAACGGCGCCCCGTCGGGCGTCGCGGGGCCGCACCCGGCCAGGCGCACCGGGACGGCGAAGGTGCCGTCGGCACCGACGAGTTGCCGCCCGTCGGTGGTCAGCCGCGCCGCGCTCCCCACGTAGAGGGAGAACGACGTAGCGGGCGGGAAGTGCCGGCCCCGCGCGACGATGGCCGGCCCCTCCGTGGCGCAAGGGCCGCGGTCGGGTTCGAGGGTGAGGGTCGGGACCGGCCCCCCTGGGGTGATCGTGAAGGCCCCGCGCGCCAGGCCCGCGCCGCCCCGCACGCCCATCGCCGCCAGCATATCGACGCCGATGATGAGCGTGTAGACGCCCGGTGGTCGCCCCAGGGCGTCGAACGCCAGGCGCATGGTGCCATCCGGCCCGGTCGCGACCGGGCGGTTCAGGACGAACTCCAGCTCGGGGTTGCGCCCGACGGCGTGCAGCGTGACGTCGGGCGCGAAGCCCGCCCCGGTGATCGCGAAGACGGTCCCCCCCGCCCCGGCGGCCGGGGTGACCGTCAGCGCCGCCATCGTCGCGGGCGGCGCGGCCGTGGGGCTCGCCGGCCGCGCGACCGGCGAAGTGGCGCGCGGCGCCGTGGCGGTGCGCGCGGCGCTGAGACCGGGCGCCGCCGCGGGCACCGGCGTACCCGCCGCGCCGGTCAACCCGGGGGACGGGCTGCGGGCCGCGTTGGCGGGCGCGGCCCTGCCGCTCGTCCCCGCCGTCCCGCCGCACGCCGTCAGGGCGAACGCCGCCAAGAGGGTTGCCAGCACCACCAGCGCCTGCCGTGCGCGGGCCATCGCACACTCTCCGCTGCGGACGGGCAACGATGACCTGGTGCCGAACGCGGCCCGGCCCACCCTCGTGTCCCTGTGGGAATAACGCCGCGGCGATTAACAAAGTTCCAGATGCTGCCGCGCCACCCTGCGCGCGTATCCCGGCTTCTTGTTCCGTTGCTACTCAACCCCCTGGAACACGCGCTATCTCGACCTGGCCCTGGCGCAGCTGCGACGCCAGGGTGCCGCAGTACGGGAGGAGGATGTGGCCCGCCTCTCGCCCCTCGGCTACGCCCACATCAACCTGCAAGGCCACTACCACTTCGGCCTCCCCGAGGCCGTGGCCGGCGGGGCGCTGCGCCCGCTCCGCGATGCGGCGGCGGATGATGGCGACGATCTCGACGCATTCGGGCCGGAGGTGTCAGAGGCTGAGCGTACGTTTTCGTTCCAATGCTTGTCGGAGCCCCGACCGGCGCGGGGGCGCGGCCCGGCGCGCGGCGGCCGACCTCCTCCATGTCCCCTACGCGCGGCGGCCACGGGGATGATCCTAAACCGAAGCGCCGATGAGATTCACATGGTCTACCGAGCCAGGCATGTAGTTTTCATCGGCGCTTCGGTTTAGGTCAGCGGACCCGGTCGCGCGTATGACGGTTCAGGCACGGAAACGACGGATGCCGACAACCCCGCAAGGCCACGGCATCCGCTCGTGCAGTTCCGCTCACGCGTCCAGCACCTTGCGGCGCCGCTCCTGCGCTGTCGTCGTCCCGCTCCCGAACGAGTCGGCCGACTCGTTCACCTGCATCCCGTTCGCCGGCATTCCCGAGGGAGTTCCAGCTGCGGGAGCACTCGCGCATCGCTGATGTACGTACCACGCCGGCCTTGCCGTTTATCAAGCGACCCGGCGATCATGCTTGTAAGCCGAGTTATTTCTTCGCTGCGGCGAAGAAATTTTCCTGTTTCATCGTGAATAGCACGCCTCGCTTCATGCTGTATGACGTCGACGTGTCGTCGGCGTGGCCGGAAGATAACGCCCCAGACGAGCGCGAAAGGCAGGGCAGGGCGAAAGCTGCCGCCGTATCCGCCGATTTTGCTGCCAGCTCAAGTACACACGTCCGCGTCACCGATGCCGTGGCGGGGCGTCCGAGCCATCCTCGCCCGCCTCTGGCTCAGCGGTCTCGAGAGGAGGTGTGCTTATGCGGGATCCGTATCCACCGCCTGCGGTTGCGCGAGGCGGAGCAAGGCCGGGAGGGCCAGCAGCGCCGCGCCGAGGACGACGAGCACCGCCCAGAGCTGCCAGCCACCCGGCGGATACCACTCGGCGCGGTCGAAGAAGCGGTACTTGCCGAGCAGCCCGACCCCCTGCCGCCGCGCGTTCCAGTACCACGCGAAGAGGTGGAAGAGTCCGACGCCGCAGGCGAGCGCCGCGAAGGCCCAATCGCCCGCGCGGCGCAGGTCCAGCCCCGCGAGGCGCGCGGGGAGGCGGTCGGTGTGCCGCGCCAGGATCTCCCCGGCGAGGAGCGGGACCATCAGCGCCAGCGGCAGGATGTGCCGCCCCTGCACGTCGAAGGTGGTCCCCACCACGAGGATGACCGAGAAGGCGAAGATCACGGCGAGGTTGCCGAGGGCGGTCGCGGCCAGGACGACGCGCTCCTGCCACGTCCCGACCAGCAGCGCCAGGGCGATGAGCACGCCGAGCGCCGCGACCCAGACGGCGGCGCTGCGAAAGGGCAGGACGGTGTCCAGCGAGCCGAAGACGCCGACATTCTCCAGCATGATCACCGGCACGCGCGCCAGCGCCGGACCGAACTGCGCCGGGATGCCCGCCGGATCGATCCGCAGGTGGGAGCCGTAGGCGCGCTCCCAGAGGCGACTCAGCACGACCCCGACCGCGATGATCGCGCCGCCCGCCGCCATGCCGGGCCAGCGGGCGCGCAGACGCCCCCGGAGTCCGCGCGGCCCGACGAGCGCCGCGAAGATCAGCAGGTCGATCGCGACGTAGAGGGGACCGGTGGAGCGGCTGAGGGCGAGCATCGCGCCCGCCACCCCGGCCACAAGCCAGTAGCCCGCGCGCGCGTCCTCCTGTCGCCAGAGGCGCAGCAGCGCGGCGGCGAAGAGCAGCCCGGACATGATCTCCAGGCCGCTCGGGGTCAGCGCCGCGCCGATGAAGACGACCATCGGCGAGAGGGCCAGTAGAATGCTGACCAGCGAACTCGCGCGCCCGTCCCAGAGGAGCCGCAGGGCCACCGCGAGGCAGAGCCAGCAGGCGAGGGCGCTGGCCGCGCGCCCCAGCCGATCGGCGCTGTACGGATCGCGGGCGAGCGTGATGACGAGGGCGGGCAGCAGATAGGGCAGGGGCTGGTAGTTACCGACCGGCGTCGGCTCGATGAGCGCCGTCGGGTGCGGCGTGAGCGCATAGAGGCAGGCGGCGGAGCGCTCCGGTCGGCCCGCGTTGCAGTCGAAGCCGGGGATGAAGAGGCCGGGCGGCACGCGGACGAGTCGCGCCGCGTCGTTGATCCAGGCGTAGGTGCGGCGGTCGTGCCCCGAGGCGGTGGGGCCGAGTTCAAACGTGAAAGGCGCGCCGATCAGCTCTCCGTCCGCCACGCCGAGGGTACGGAGGTAGTGCGACCACTCGTCCGGCGCGGCGAAGGGGGGATCGCCGCCGACCCACCCGGCAAAGAGCAGGGCGTAGGCGAGGCCGAAGACGATCGGCAGGGGGGCGAGTCTCGCTCGCCAGGTGCCACGCAGCGTGCCCGTTCGGTGTGCTCGCATCGCCACGGGTTGACGCCTCGCCACATCATCGGTGACGCCGACGTGTACTTGCGATGGCAGCAAAACTGGTAGGGGGGAGCCGCAGTGTTGGTCCCCCCGAGCCATTTCAGGCGCTCCGAGCGGGTTGTTTTCCTGCCACGCTGACTGCACGCCGACGTCACACATCATACGGCGAGGCGTCCTGTGGATCAAGCGCCGCCCGCAGCAAGTGGAAGCCATCCGCGCCGATGGTGGCGGCCAACGCGACACGCGCGGTCTCGGCTTTCGGCAGGCGGTAATTCTCGACGCGGACGCTGTAGCGCGCGAACCACTCCGGCGTGACCTGCGCCCGCAGCCAGTCGGGCGCGACGGTGGCGAGCCGATTCAGGGCGAATCGCAGCGTCTCGCCGACGATTTCCAGGCGGTTCATCGTCCGCACCGCCGCGAGGACATGGGTGGAATCGGTGCGTTGGCGGCCACGGGCCTTGAGCAAGCCGTCGCGCTGGAGGCGCTCGAGCAGCACCGTCAAGAGCCGCAGTTCGAGGCGACCGGCGACAAGACGCGTCCGAAAGGCGTGGAGCACGGTGAAGTGGAAGCCCATATCGGTGATTTCCAGCCCGAGTAGGTACTTCCAATCGATGCGGCTGCGCACGGCATCGGCCGCCCGGCGGTCGGTCAGGCCTTCGAGGAACTGGAGGATGGTGACCACGGCGAGGCGCCAGGGGCACTCGGCCGCCTGGCCATGGGCGGCGAAGAGGTCGATGAAGTCCTCGTCGGTGTACAGCTCCGCGAGGTTATCGCGCACATCCATAGCCAGGGTGCCCATGGGGAAAACCGCCCGCGCGATACGGCGCGTCTCCTCGGGGATGGGGGTGATCGCCTGCGATTGGTACGACATCTGCCCCTCCTCAGCTTCCGTTGTCGGCGCTGCACCGTGCCACGCACGGCCCAGAGCTTACCATAAGGGAATGGGCAACAGTCTCAACGTTTGTACAGGGCCTGGATGCTTGTGTCGCCGCGCCGCAAGGGGTATGCTCCCTGCGCGTGCGCCGGTCCGGCCGTCGGCCGCGACCGACGAGGCCCGGGCTGCGGCGAGCGGGGTCGAGCGGAGGGGATCGAGGACCCGGGGCGTCGGTGTTGGCGAGCGGCCTGACGAGCGCGAAGACAGGAGGCAGGAGCGATGGACGACGAGACCGCCCGCAACTTGCACGGGGAGATCGCGGCACTACGAGGCGAGGTCGCGGCGTATCGCGCCGAGCGCGCATCCGCGGGGATCAGGCCGCGGCATGGCCGGTCGCCGCAGCGGGGGCGTGGCCGCCGCCCCGGGCGTCTCGTGGCGACGCTCGCGTTGACGCTGCTGGTGGCGCTGGTGCCGGCGGCGCTGCTGGCCGCCGACCCGGCCTTCAGCGACCTGGACACGGCGGGCGCGGTCCACCGCGCCGACATCCGGGCGATCGGCAACGCCGGGATCACCACCGGCGTCGACGACCCCGCCAGCGCCGACCCGAACGTGAAGCTCTACAACCCGAAGGATGTCGTCACCCGCGAGCAGATGGCCTCGTTCCTGGCGCGCACCGCCGGCCTCGGCGCCAACCCCCCGGTCGCCAACGCCCGGACCGCGCAAACCGTCCCGGATGGCTCCATCACCCCGGCGAAGCTGGGCGGGGGCGGGGCCACCGCCGGGCAGGTGCTGACCGCGACCGGGGGCGGGGTCGCCTTTCGGGATCCGCCGTCGGGGGGCGGGGCGAGCAACGCGATCCGCGTGGCGCGCGGTGCCCCGATCCAGGCGGGCACCTTCCCGCTGACGCCGACGTTCCAGATCACCGGCCGGGTGACGCTCACGGCCCCGAGCGCTGGCTTCGTGATCGTCACCGCCGCGATGACCGTCAGCGCGTTCAGCGGCCCGACCGACCTCGGCCGCGTGCGCCTGCGCGACGAGGGGAGCGGCGTGTTCTCGCCGGATGCGAACGCGCGCCTCACGCCGCCAGCGCCCCCCCCCGCCGCGCAGAACGTCGACGAACTGGCGCTCACGCCCACCTTCGTGTTCCAGGTCGCCGCCGCCGGGCCGCAGGCGTTCGTGCTGGAGGCGAAGAAAGACGCCGCCGGCGGGGGCTTCTTCTGGGAAGGGGTGCAGATCAGCGCGATCTTCGTCCCCTTCGGCTCGACAGGGACGACCACACCGTAGCGGCGCGGCTCGCCGCCGACACCCTCGTCGCCTCGCAGACGACTCGGCACCGCCACGACGCGGCCCCCTGGGCGACGCGCGTCGCCCAGGGGACGTGTCGGGTCCTGTTGCGTCATGCCGGGGTGTGCCAACTCACGGGTAGACGGGGCCAAAAACGGGCGGCGGGTGCGCTATCCCGGTCGCTACACGGTCCGGCTATCACGCTGGTGTCGAGAGGATGCGGTGCCCCTCCTCGGCCACACGGCGTACCCCGGCACAACGCAAGAGAACCCTTCGCTGTCCACCGCGTCCCGTCCCGTCCCGTCGCCGCCGCGCCGCCTAGCGCCCGTCGAAGTCGCCCCGCAGCGCCGCGTGGAGGAGCCGCGCGAAGAACACGCCCGCCGCGAGGAGGGTGAGCGCGAGCCCGCCGTGGCCGAGGCGCAGCCCGCCGTGGTCGCCCAGGACGCCGCCGACCGCCTCCAGCGCCAGCCCGAGCCAGCCGACGGCGAAGAGCCCGGTGTCGCCCACGCCGGGCGCGGGTGTCTCGCCGGGCGGCCGGCGCGGTCGCCGCTGGCCCCACAGACGCATGATCCCCCCCTCCTCCGCAACCGCGCGCACCTACGCCGGCGGTGGCAGCGCCGCGATGCGCGCATGCAGCGTGGGGTAGTCGCCCCGCAGCGTCGCCTGCCAGCGCAGCGCCCGCCCGGTGTAGAGCGTGACGGTGTACTCGACCGCCCCGTCGCGCCCGTCGAACGGGCCGAGGACCTGGGCGGCACCATAGCCGCGCGCGCAGCAGCGCGCCCAGCAGCGCCTTCTTGCGCTGTCACGGCTACTTGGGATATCCACCCGGCTATCGATGCCGTCGCGTAGTGCAAACGTCTTGGCGTGGGCAGTAGAATCCAGTGCGGCGGCACGATGAAGCGCCGCCGTTTGCCACCAGGAGGAACTTGCCATGATCGCCGCGCTTCTTCCACGCCTGCGTCATCTCGCACGCCGTGTCGTGACCACCGCGCGGGCGCGGGTCGCCCGGTGGATGCGGCCTGCGCCGATCGCCGTCGCCGCTGGGGCGGCGGCCGACGCGATGCGGAGCCGGTCGGACTTGCTGCTGGAGAACGCGCTGCTGCGCCACCAACTCGCCGTCCTCCGCCGTTCTGTCAAGCGTCCGCAGCTGACCGCCGCCGATCGCGGGATCCTGGTCCTCCTGGCCAGTCGGCTGTGTACCTGGGCGGGCCTGCTGGTCATCGTGCGCCCAGAGACGGTGCTGCGCTGGCATCGCCAGGGGTTCCGCTTGGTCTGGCGCCGGAAATCGCGGCCCCGATCGTCGCCGCAGCCCGAGGTGGCCGCCGAGACGATCGCGCTGATCCGGGCGATGGCGGCGGCGAATCGCCTATGGGGCGCGGACCGCGTCCGCGGGGAGCTGCTGAAGCTCGACATCCATGTGAGCAAGCGCACCATCCAGCGTTACCTGCGGCAGGCACGCCCGCCCAGGCCATCTGGCCAGACGTGGGCCACCTTCCTGCGCAACCACGCCTCGGAGATCTGGGCCTGCGACTTCCTGCCGGTCACCGACCTCCTCTTCCGGCCCGTGTACGCCTTCTTCGTCATCGCCCTCAGTTCGCGCCGGGTGGTGCATGTCGGCGTCACGCGGCACCCGACCGACGCCTGGGTCGCCCAGCAGCTCCGGGAGGCGACGCCCTTCGACCAGCGCCCGAGGTTCATAATCCGCGACAACGACGCGAAATACGGGGCGCGCTTCGACCACCTCGCCACGGCGAGCGGGATCCGGCTACGGCGCACGCCCGTCCGCGCCCCGCAGGCGAATGCGACGTGCGAGCGCTTCCTCGGCAGCGTGCGGCGCGAGTGCCTGGATCGCCTGCTGGTCCTGAGCGAGGCCCACCTGCGGCGCGTGCTCCGTGCATATGTCGCGTACTTCAATTGCGCCCGGCCCCATCAAGGGATCAGGCAGGCGGTCCCGGCGGGAGCACAAGCTGTGGGCACGGGACGCGTTGTCGCCTTCCCGGTCCTGGGTGGTCTCCATCACGACTATCGTCGAGTCGCGTGACCGATCTCCTGGGTTGAAACGGCGCGGATGCGTGAAGTAGCCGCCACAGGTGCCCGCTGCGCCAGGCGCTGGTACATGCGCACCTGCTGGCGCGGGACGACGACCTCGACGGCCAGATCCCGCTGGCGTCGGGTCGCGGCATGCAGCAGATCGAGGACCAGCGTGAGGGCGGCGAAGAGGAGGGCGAAGGGCATTGAGGACCTCCCCGGTGTAGCGCGCGGGGCGACACGACTCGCCGGGATAATACCGCATAACGGCAGAGTGAACCGGTGGTTCTGCCGTGAAAATGCGGCTGACCGGATTTTGACACCCTACGGGGTGTTCTGGTTCGTACTTGCACACTTCGTGGCGTTCCCCGTCGACTTGGTCTTCTGCGCGCGGCAACGCGGCTGTGACAAGGATCTCCAGATCATGGTGCTGCGACAGCAGGTGCGCCTGCTCCAGCGCCAGCGGCCCCGCCCGCCCCGGCTCAGCCGCGGCGAGAAGCCCACCCCAGCCATCCCGGCCGCCGCGCTCGCCCGGCTTACCGTCGGCTCGCGGCACCAGTTCGACCGGTACCTGCTCCTCTTCACGCTGGACGCGATCCTGCAATGGCATCGCGCGCTGGTCCGGCGCACATGGACCTACCGCCGGACGGAGCGGGGCGATCGCCCCGCTATCCCCACCGAGGTGGACGCACTGCTCCTGCGGCTGGCGCGGGAGAACGCCAGGTGGGGCCATCGACGCATCCAGGGCGAGCTGGGCAAACTCGGCCACGCCGTCAGCGCCCCGGACGTGCGCGCCGCTCTCCGGCGGCACCGCGTCCCGCCCGTTCCACAGCGCCGACGGGCGAAAACCTGGCGCGACTTCATCCGGTCGCACCAGGATCAGCTGCTGGCCTGCGATTTCTTCACCGTCGAGACGCTCTTCCGCAAAGCGATCCTTGTCTTGTTCTTCGTCGAACTCGGCACGCGCCGGGTGCATCTCGCCGGATGCACGGCCCACCCGACCGCCGCCTGGGTCACGCAGCAGGCGCGCCAGCTCGCCCGGACGATGCAGGAGACGGGCACGTCGCCCCGGTTCCCCATCCACGATCGCAACGCGACGTCCCCCCGACCTGCGACACCGCCTTCGCGTCTGCGGGGGTCGCGCTCGTGCGCACGCCGTACCGCGCGCCGGACGCCAACGCCGATGCGGCACGCCGGGTCCGGTCGGCCCGCGCGGCGTGCCTCGACCACCGCCTCGTCGTCGGCGAGGCGCACATGCGGCGCGTGCCGACGGAGTACGTCGCCTGCGACAACGAGGTCCAGCCGCACCAGGGCCTCGAGCAGCGCCGCCCGGTCGCGCTTCCTCCACCCAGGCGGGACGGGCCGGTGCGCGTCCGCGACCAGCTCGGCGGCCCGCTCCACGACGATGACCGGGAAGTGGCCTGCGCCGTCATGCTCCTGCGGATGCCCTTTCCGCACGCTACGCGCACAATCTATGCCACTATCGAGGAACGATGCATTAGGTAGCGCGCGCGCCGGCGTCGGTGTGCCCGCCTTCGAGGAGCGGACCGCCGCGCCGATGCCGCGCGGCCCGCCGTCGGCGCGACTCGTCCACGTCGGGGGCGTCCCGGCCGACGTGGATGGCGGGCGCGTCCACCGCGGAGCCGGCGGCGAGGAGTGCATCGAGTTCGGCTGCCGACAGCGGCCGGGCGAAGTGATAGCCCTGCCCGAAGGTGGCACCGAGCGCCCAGACGGCCCGCGCCTGGGCCGCCGTCTCCACCCCCTCGGCGACCACCGCCAGCCCGAGCGCGTGGGCCAGCCCGATGATCGCCTCGACGATGGCGGTGTCGTCGCCGCCCGGCTCCAGGCCCTCGACGAGGGCGCGATCGATCTTGAGCGTGTCCACCGGGAAGCGTTTGAGGTACGCGAGCGAGGAGTAGCCGGTGCCGAAGTCGTCGATCGCCAGGCCCACGCCCAGCTCGCGCAGTTGCGCGAGGGTGGCCAGCGTGCCCGGCGCGTCGCCCATCAGCACCCCCTCGGTGATCTCCAACTCGAGCCCGGCGGGGGCGAGGACCGCCCCCCGCAGGGCCGCCGCGACCGCCGCCACGAGCCCGGGGTCGGCGAACTCGCGCGCGGAGAGGTTGACGCAGACGACCGGGGCGCGCGCGCCGTGCCGCGCTTGCCATGCACGCGCTTGGCGACAGGCCGCGGCGAGGACCAGGCGGCCGAGCGGGACGATCAGCCCGGTCTCCTCCGCGAGCGGGACGAAGATGGTCGGTGGCACCGGGCCGCGCGCGGGGTGGGACCAGCGCGCCAGCGCCTCCACGCGCGCCACCCGCCCGTCCTCCAGCGCGATCAGCGGCTGGTAGTGAAGCGTCACGTCCCCCCGCGCGATGGCGTGGCGCAGGTCGCTTTCCAGCGCCACGCGCGCCACCGCCACGGCGTTCATCGCCGGGTCGAAGACCGCGTAGCCGCCCAGGCCCGCCGCCTTGGCGCGATAGAGCGCGGTGTCGGCGTCCCGCAGGAGGTCGGCGGCCTCGACGGCCCCGGCCCGGCCCGCCGCGACCCCGATGCTGACCCGGACGAACACCTCGTGCCCGTCGATCGTGTATGGCGCGCGCAGCGCGTCGCAGGAGGCGATGCGCGCGGCGACGCGGGCCGGGGCGCCGACATCGTCCGCGGGCGCCAGCAAGACGACGAATTCGTCGCCGCCGAGGCGCGCGAGCGTGTCGCCCGGTCGCAGGCAGCAGCCGGGCAGGCGCCGGGCGAAGGCGACGAGGAGCCGATCGCCGGCGGCGTGGCCGAGCGAATCGTTGATGTGCTTGAAGCCGTCCAGATCGATGAGGAGCACCCCCACCACCGCCCGCCCCCGGGCCCCGTTGGCGAGGGCGTGCGCCAGGCGATCGCGGAAGAGGGGCCGGTTGGGCAGGCCGGTCAGCGCGTCGTGGAAGGCCTGGTGGGCCAGCCGTTCCTCCAGCGCCTTGCGCTCGGTGATGTCGAGGAGCGCGCCGATCCGCCGCGTCGGTCGGTCGGCGGCGTCGCGGAGGACGTGCGACCGGTCGTGCACGACGCGGACGCCGCCGTCGGGGCGGACGACGCGGTACTCGCAGCTGCGGGGCAGCAGGGACGCGGCGGCCTCGTCGATCTCGCGCCCCACCCGCGCCCGATCGTCGGGGTGGATCGCGGCCAGGAATACCGCATACGACGGCGCGCTCGCCCCGGGGGCGAGGCCGAAGATCCGGAAGGACTCGGCGGACCAGCGCGTCGCCCCGGTCGCCAGATCGCGCTCCCAGTCGCCGAGGTGCGCGAGCGCCTGCGCGGCGACCAGGCGCGCCTCGCTCGCGCTGAGGGCTGCCGCGGTGTGCGTCGCTTCATCGCGCAGGTGCTGGGCGCGCGCGAAGGCCCAGTGCAGGAGCGCGAGCGGCGGGGCGAGCACGAGGGGGGCCAGGGCACCGACACCCGCCAGCAGCGCGAGCGCCAGCCCGAGCGAGAAGAGGGCGACCGCCTCGGGGAGCTCGGCGCGCTGCCCCGCCCGCCAGGTGGCCCAGCGGGGACGCCGCCGCTGCCCGCCCACCATCGCCGCCACCGCCCCGGTGTTCGCGAGGTGGATCGCCACGGCCATCAGCGGGAGCGCCCACCAGGCCGCGGACGTCGCGAACACGGCCGCGGGCCGATGGGGGAGCGACTGGGCGGAGATGAGTCCGCCCAGGCCGAACGCGAGGACGAGCTGGGCCGCGTTGAAGAGGATCCCGGCGGGACCCCGCCGTCGCCGACCGGTCGCGGGGTCCCGCCGGAGGAAGAGGCCCAGGCCACCGAGCACCTGCGCGACCGCGACCAGCGCCAGCGCCGCGGGCGGGCCGAGCACCAGGAGCGCGGCGAAATACGCCGCGCTGCTCGCGGTGACCTTGTAGCCCGGGGCGATCTCGAGGGGGAAGTGCTGCGCGGCAACGGCGAGGAGGAGGAGCGCCGCCGCCAGCGGCGGGGACGCGGGCGGCCAGGCACCCCGCCGGGCCAGCCACCACGCGAGCAGCGCGGCGGCGGCCAGCGTCAGGAGGCCCAGGTAGAGGCGCGCGGCTCGAGGCATCGCGATAGCGGCCCTTCCTCCGGGCCGAGGTCCGGACTACGGGACGTCGAGCGTGAACCGCAGGATCAGGGGTACGCCGCTGACGCCCTCGTCGGTGGCATGGACGGTGCCGGTGCCCAACGGCCCGGTGCTGGCGGCGGCGCGGGCGGGGAAGCCACCGCCGAAGAGATCGTGCGGGACCGTGACCGTCACGGTGACCCGGGTGGCGCGCCCACCGGCCGTTGTCTCTGCGGTGCCGGTGGTGGCGAGGAGGCTCGCCGCCTGGGCCGCCGGGAGGTGCTCCGGGCCTTGCGCGCCGACGAGGATGAAGACCGGGACGACGTGGCCGCTCGGGGTCGTGACCAGGAGGAGCGGGTCGGTGTCGCACCACTCCGCCCCGGCGCGCGCCGGGGCCACGGGCGCGAAAGCCGCCGCGAGCATGACGAACACGATGAGCACCACGCGCACCATCACTTGCCCCCCCCGCTTTCAGCAGCAGTAGCTGTCGCCCGAACACTCGAAGCCGGGGATCGTGCCCTATTCGTCTCGCTCGTGGTGGAGGCTCGCGACTTCCGGACGGGTATGTTGCGCACAACCGTTGTCGTCATGAGTGTAGCAAGGTATACACCATTAGTCCCTCCCCCAAAAGTACTGGGCCTCCAGTGAAAAGCGAGTGGTGCGTGGACAATGCAACAACAACCGGGTAATTCGGGTCGTTAGCACCCGCGCTAAAGAGGCACAAGCCCTGGGCGAGGCAGGTGAAGGGGTTTTCGCACCTTCCTTCGGGAACGCGTTCAATCGGTGTCGCTGATCACTTAATTTGGCTCTTCCGCCACTGTCAGATAAGGATCGGCTGCCCAGGCGTGCGATACTGGGAGCATGAATGAACGCACTGCCGACCGCAACGACAAGCGCCATCGCTTCCCGCCCGCGATCATCGGCCACGCGGTCCGGCGGTACTGCCGGTTCGCGCGCAGCTGCCGCGATGTGGAGCAACGGCTGGCCGAGCGGGGCGTGAGCGTCACCGACGAGACGATCCGCCGGTGGTGCCGCACGTTCGGCCAGCAGGACGCCACTACGCTGCGCCGCCGTCGCCCGCGACCTGACGAAACGTGGCACCGTGACGAGGTCTGCATGCGGATCAACGGCGAGCAGCACTCCCGGTGGCGGGACGTCGATCGGGACGGGCATGTGTGCGACAGCCTCGTGCCGTCCCGCCGCGACACGCGGGCGGCCACGAAGTTCCTGCGCAACGTACGCAAGGGGCGCACGTCTGTGCCGCGCGCGGTGATCACCGCCACGCGCGCCACTGACGGCGCGGCGCGGCGCGCGATCCCGCCGAGCGTCGGGCACCGGCGGCACACGGGGCGCAATCATCGCGCCGAGCACGCCCGGCAGCCCACGCGCGAGCGCGAGCGGCGGCTGCGGCGGTTCAAGGACCCAGGCTACGCCCAGCGCTTCCTCGCCGCCGACGGCCCGATCGCTTCATACATCCGCCCGCGCCGCCATCGTCTGACCGCCACCGCCTACCGCCAGACCAGCGCCGCACGCTTCGCCACCCGGCGGGCCGTCACCGGCACCCCGGCGGTGGGCTGAACCGCGACACGATCCTCCCTCAGCACGCCCGTGTTCCTCGGCATACCAGCCAGCCCGGCTTTAATTGACAACACCCTCGGGAGCGTGCGCCGCGCGTGCCTCGACCATGTGCTTGTCCTCGGCGAGCGCCACCTTCGTCGGGTGCTACATTAGTACGTCGCGTATTTCAACCGGGCGCGGCCACGCCAGGGCCTTGGACAAGCGACGCCGGAGCCACCACCCGCCGTGGGGCGAGACCGTGCGGGGCCGGTGAGCGCCGTGCCGGTGCTGGGCGGCCCCCACCATTGTGCTGGCTACCCATCTCATCCGCGTAGCAAATAGGTGACATGATGGGATAGTCGCCGGGCCGACAGCGCGGTACAATCCGGGGCGGACGGCCCGCCGCGCGGCCCGCCGTGACCTTGCTGCCACCTTGTTGCCCCGGAGGTACGCATGCTCACCCACGGTCTTGCTCGCCTGCGCCGGTTCGCTCGGCGCTGCGCCGCCACGGTTCGTGCGCGGGTCAGCCAGTGGACGACGCCGCGCCTGCGCTCGCTCGCCGGCGGCCTGGCGGCGGATCGCGTCCGTCCCCGACACGACCTCCTGCTGGAGAACGCCTTCCTGCGGCAGCAGGTCATCGTCCTCAGCCGAACGAGCAAGCGGCCGGCGGTCACCCCCTGGGACCGCGGGCTGCTGGTCCTGCGCGCCAGCCGCCTGCGCACCTGGGCGAGCGCGCTCCTGATCATCCAGCCCGCGACCGTGCTGCGCTGGCACCGGCAGGGCTTCCGGCTCTTCTGGCGGCGCAAGTCGGCACCGCGCGTCAATCCCTCGCCGCTGACGGCCGCGACTATCGCGCTCATCAAGCAGATGGCGCGCGACAATTCGCTGTGGGGTGCCGAGCGCATCCGCGGCGAGCTGCTCAAGCTCGGCATCCCTGTGCGTAAGCGGACCATCCAGAAGTACACGCAGCAGGTGCCACGGCCGCGCCCGGACGGGCAACGCTGGGCGACATTCCTGCGCAACCACGCCGGTGACGTCTGGGCCTGCGACTTCCTGCCCGTCACCGACCCCCTCTTCCGTCCGCTGTACGCCTTCTTCATCGTGGCGCTCGGCGCGCGCCGCGTGGTCCATGTCGGCGTGACGCGGCACCCGACCGACGCCTGGGTCGCCCAGCAACTGCGCGAGGCCACGCCCTTCGACCAGCGCCCGCGCTCCCTGATCCGCGACAACGATGGCAAGTTCGGGGCTGCGTTCACCCGCGTCGCGGCGGCCAGCGGCATCACGGAGCTGCGGACGGCGTACCGGGCACCGAGACAGAACGCCACGCGCGAGCGTGTCCTCCACGAGTACGCCCGCTTCTTCAACGGCGACCGGCCGCATCAAGGCTTGGCGCAACGGGTCCCCGATGTGCCAGGAGCGGTGACCTCGCGCGTGGTGTTGCGCGGCGATGTGCGCGCGGTCCCGATCCTCGGTGGCCTCCATCACGCCTACGCGCGAGCCGCGTAACGCCGCAGGGCGAGACTTCTCGGCCAGCACACCCCAGCGGCGGGGCGACCCGCTCCAGGAGGGCCAGCGCGGCCGGGCCGACGACGAAGCCGAGGAGGGTGAAGGCCAGGATGTAGAGCAGCGCGCCGAGGGCGACGGCGGGGAGGAACCGCCGCAGC
>JAABUN010004902.1_pt1 | contig 17387 bp, 13 predicted proteins | sample 5559311 | NCBI WGS metagenome assembly JAABUN01 (sample SAMN10711877, study PRJNA513370) | rock metagenome | isolation source: Antarctica rocks | place: Antarctica: Victoria Land, Siegfried Peak sud
TGGCTCCGCGTCCGCGGCTACATCAGCACCGTCCGCAAACATCACCACGACACCCTGACCGCGCTACGCGACGCCCTCACCGGCAACCCCTGGCAACCACCCCAACCCGCGACCTGAATGGTTACTGTAAGCGTCCCCCTGACGCATCTCCGGGTGCGTTCTGAGGGTGAGAGTGCACCCGTAGATGCGTTGCTTCGCGATGATCACCGTAGTGACGCGATCCGACCGAGGTCGATGACCGCACGGCGGGCAAGGTTCGGGCGGCCGTGATTGGCCTGCAGGCAGGCCCGGATGAGTCTGACGTAGTCGTTGTCGTCGTCTTGGCGGTTGGCATGTAGTTGCATGAGCATCAGCAACCGGTTGGTGCGCTCGCGGTTCTTCAGCCCGTAGGCACGAGGCCCGATCGCGGCGCGGATCGGGTTGATGAACCCGTCCAGCGGCGAGGTGGTCAGCGGCATCTCGACTGGGCGAGTGGAACGCTGTCCGCGGCGGCGGAACTGCTTCTCAACGACCTGCCCCGTCGTGCTCAGCCACTCGCTCAGGCGTGGGATGCCGGCGGCGTGCGCGCGCTCCACGAACGGCGCCCACAGCGTCGGCCCGGTGAACGCCGCCTCAAGATCTCTAAGGAGCTCGTCGATCACGCTCCGGTGCTCGCCCTCGGTGCGAATCTTGCCCATTAGCCGCTCCAGGGCATGGCGCAGGTGCCACTCGCACAGGTACAGCTCAGCGTCGGGAAAGCCGCTGCGAACTGCGTTCACCAGGCCGCCGTCGTTGTCGCACACCACGCGTGGCGGCGACCCGGGAAGGGCGGCGAGGAATGTCTCCCAGTCGACCTGTGACTTGCTCGTGTAGGCCTCCAACCGCCATAACTTCGGGCGCCCGGCCGCGTACCCCATCGCGCAGAAGATGCGGAACGCGACGCGGTGCCGGCCGGTGTCCGGATCACGGACCCGGAAGGGCAGATCGTCGAGCAACAGCGAGCCGCTGGTCGGCCACTCGCGCGGGCGATACGGCTCGAACACGACCGGGGCGAATACTTCCACCCAGTCCATGACCAGCGACCCGTGCCGGGAGAACCGCGGTTCCCCGGACTCCGGGTCGCAGCGAAGCCGCTTGGCTCGCTCCCGCGCCACCAGCGCCGTATCGCGATATGTGCTGCCGGATCCGACCATCCGCAGCGCCTCGGCAATCCCTCGGGCGACGAATTGATAGTTGCGCGGCGCATGTGGACCCTCATGAAGCCCAACCGCGCGTTCGCAGGTCACACAGTCGTCCGCCCAGGACTCTTCACGCGGCAGCGGCTCGGTGAAGCGATGCGGACCGATCGGCCGCTTGCCGGAACGCACATATAGCGCTGCCGACGATGCCCCGGCGGACCGTGGCGCCCCGCGAAGCGCACCCGCGACCCAGCATGACCCGGGTGCGGACAGACGACCCCCGCCTTGCTCCAACTCTTGCCCGTCGACGACATGCCGCGACCGTATGGACTGGCACTGACGTTCCAGCAACGCATCCGCGGGATCACTCTGAACCCGAGAACGCACCCGGAGATGCGTCGGGGGGTAAGCGCTAGTAGCGATAGGTAATACATGATTGCGAAACAGTGACCGGGTAGGCAATCCCGAGCGCCTTGGCGCTTTCTGCCTGATAACGGCCGCGCCCGACTATCACTTCCTCAACCCAATCAAAACTCGGCATTCCATAGTGCTCCGGGTGTAGACTCTCCTTGCCCATATCGATCTCCATGTAGGGCAGTGGATACGCTAAACCTGGCCTAACCTTAGGGAACGCGTCCACCCTACCCGGAATGATGACACGATACTCGGATTCATCTTCGTAAGGCCCGTCCTTAAAGCTTGCAGCCAAGCTAATAAGGTCAAAGCCCAACTCGCTGAACAGGCCAGCGGCAAACGGCCCACCAATAGTGTCCTCACCATGCTCAGCTGCTGCCTCATCAAACCTTTGCTAACGCGGCAACGAAGGTCTCATCTGCGAGTTGAAGCTTCTCGTCTTCTTGATAGATGCAGCGGCGAAAGTGGGCGTTTAACGCCTCGGGGCTCTCGGCTTGGTCTGTGGCCAATTGCTGCAACCGTTGCCGCGACATCTTAAGGGCGCAACCCTGAGAGGGTCCGTAAGCCCGCCATTGAGACAAGTCATCTCGCTTCGTAGAGAACGACAGGACGTAAGCCGGCATTATGCTCTTACCGACGACCGGGTGCGTCTTAAACGAAGACCAGCTCTCGTAGCTCAACAGGTAAGCGACGAATCCAGCTTGTGGATGATGACTAAATCTCTTTGGGGTCGTTTTCAGATAATCAGCCAGCCAGGCATCTCTCTCGTTGGGATCGTTCATGAAGGCGATATGACTTGCCCAGAAGCCAACGGACTCAAGAATACCTAGCAAGCCAGCCTGAGTCGTGTAGTGATATAGCCATCTTGAATCATCGTCATTTGCGTGGCACACGTCGGTGTCTCCCTACTTCAGACGGTCAGTCGAGCAGGCTCGCGGACACCAGCTGGCGCAGCTCGGTGCGGATCGGGTAGGTGTTGCTCGGCACCAGCTGGGTCCAGAAGTGCGCCGTCACCTGCTCGCGGGGGTCGACCCAGAAGGCGGTGCTCGCCAGGCCTCCCCAGCTGTACTCGCCGGGGGAGGCGACGACCCGCGAGGCGACCGGGTCGACCGTCACCGCGAAGCCGAGGCCGAAGCCGGTGCCCTCGAAGCCGACCTCCGCGAACTGGCCGCGGCCGATGCCCGCGAGGGTGCCCCCGCCTGGCAGGTGGTTGCGGGTCATGAAGGCCAGTGTGCGGGGGCCGAGCAGCCGCTCGCCGTCGAGCTCGCCGCCGTTCAGCAGCAGCTGGGTGAAGCGGGCGTAGTCGGCCGCGGTGGAGATCAGCCCGCCGCCACCCGACAGCAGCTTCGGCGGGCGCAGCGCCAGCTGGCCGAGCGCGTCGTTGCGCATCACCTCACCGGTCAGCGGGTGCGCGGCGTACAGCGCAGCCAGGCGCGGGGCGTTCGCCTCGTCGACCCACCAGCGGGTGTCGTGCATCCCGAGCGGCGAGAGCACCAGCTCGTCGAGCACCGCGGCGAGGTCCTGGCCGGTGACCACCTCCAGGAAGCGGCCGAGCACGTCGCTGGCCACCGAGTAGTTCCAGGCCGACCCGGGCTCGAACAGCAGTGGCAGCGACGCCCACCGCTCGCACATCGCGGCGAGGTCCAGATCGGGCGCGGCGAGCGGGTCGGCGGCTCGGGCCCGGTACAGGTCGTCGAGCATGCTGGAGCGGGTGAAGGCGTAGGTGAGGCCCGCGGTGTGGGTCATCAGGTGCCACAGCCGGATCGGCTCGACGGCGGGCACGCTGCGCGGCAGATCGGTGTTGCCGCCGCTGAGCACCCGCATGTCGGCGAACTCGGGCAGGTAGCGCGCGAGTTCGTCATTGAGGCTGAACAGGCCGCGCTCGTAGAGCATCATCGCCGCCACCGTGGTGATCGGCTTGGTCATCGAGTAGCTGCGCCACAGCGTGTCCGGGGTGACCGGCAGTCCCGCCTCGCGGTCGCGCTGGCCGGCGAGGCTGTGGTGGACCGTACGGCCGCGCCGGGTGAGCAGGAACTGCCAGCCGACGAGCCGCCCGTCGTCGACGTAGCGCTGCAGGTGCTCATCGATGCGGCCGAGCCGTCGCGGGTCGACGCCGACCTCGCGCGGGTCGGCCTCGACGCTCATGACGGCGTGCTCGTCAGCCATACCGTGCCCAGCGGCGGGACGCGCAGCGACGCTGACGCCGGCTGCCCGTGCCAGCTGCCACCCGTGGCCTCGACTGCCCCCATGTTGCCGACGCCGCTGCCGAAGTAGGCCGCGGCGTCGGTGTTGAGCACCTCGGTCCAGGTGCCCGCCCACGGCAGGCCGAGCCGGTAGTCCTCGTGCGGGCCGCCGGAGAAGTTCGCGATGCAGGCGAGCGCCGAGCCGTCCTCGGCGAAGCGCAAGAAGGAGAAGACGTTGCCGCCCGCGTCGTTGGCGTCGATCCACGAGAAGCCGGCCGGGTCGATGTCGCGCGACCACAGCGCGGGGGTGGCCCGGTAGGTCTCGTTCAGCTGCTTGACGAGCAGCGCGACGCCGCGGTGATCGGGCAGGTCGAGCAGCCACCAGTCCAGCGAGCGCTGCTCGCTCCACTCCGACTCCTGCGCGAACTCCTGCCCCATGAACAGCAGCTGCTTGCCGGGGTGCGCCCACATGAAGGCGAGGTAGGCGCGCACGTTCGCCAGCTGCCGCCAGCGGTCGCCGGGCATCTTGCGCAGCAGCGAGCCCTTGCCGTGCACCACCTCGTCGTGGCTGATCGGCAGCACGTAGTTCTCGGCGTAGGCGTAGACCATCGAGAAGGTCATCTGGTGGTGGTGGTAGCCGCGGTGGACCGGGTCGTGCTGCACGTAGTCGAGCGAGTCGTGCATCCAGCCCATGTTCCACTTGAACCCGAACCCGAGCCCGCCGAGATGCGTCGGGCGGGTGACGCCCGGCCAGGCCGTCGACTCCTCGGCGATCGTCACCACGCCCGAGGTGCGGCGGTAGACCACCGCGTTCATCTCCTGGACAAAGGCGACGGCTTCGAGGTTCTCGCGTCCGCCGTAGATGTTCGGCGACCACTGGCCGGCCTCGCGGGAGTAGTCCAGGTAGAGCATCGAGGCGACGGCGTCGACGCGCAGCCCGTCGATGTGGAACTCCTCCAGCCAGTACGAGGCGTTCGCGACGAGGAAGTTGCGCACCTCGCGCCGACCGAAGTCGAAGACGTAGGTGCCCCAGTCCAGCTGTTCGCCGCGTTGCGGGTCGGCATGCTCGTAGAGCGGCGTGCCGTCGAAGCGGGCGAGCGCGAACTCGTCCTTGGGGAAGTGCGCCGGCACCCAGTCGATGAGCACGCCGATGCCCGCGGCGTGCAGGCGGTCGACGAGGTGGCGGAACTCGTCCGGCGTGCCGAAGCGCGAGGTGGGGGCGTAGTAGCCGGTCACCTGGTAGCCCCACGACCCGCCGAACGGGTGCTCGGCCACCGGGAGCAGCTCGACGTGGGTGTAGCCGAGCCAGCTGACGTACTCGACGAGCTGGTCGGCGAGCTCGGTGTAGGACAGGCCCTGGCGCCACGAGCCGAGGTGCACCTCGTAGACGCTCATCGGCGCCTTGTGCGCCTGCGTCGCGGCGCGCCGCTCGAGCCAGGCGTCGTCGTCCCAGGTGTAGTGCGAGTCGTCGACGATGCTCGCGGTCATCGGCGGGACCTCGGAGCTGCGGGCCATCGGGTCGGCCTTGTCGCGCCACACCGAGTCGACGCCCAGCACCTGGAACTTGTAGTGGGTGCCGGCGCCGATGTCGGGGACGAACAGCTCCCACACGCCGCTGCTGCTGAGCGCCCGCATCGGGTGGCTGCGGCCGTCCCAGCCGTTGAAGTCGCCGACGACGCGAATGCCGCGTGCGCTCGGCGCCCAGACCGCGAACGAGGTGCCGTGCACCGGCCCGGACAGGCTGTCGTAGTGGCGCACGTGCGCGCCGAGCACCGTCCAGAGCTGCTCGTGACGACCCTCGCCGATCAGGTGAAGATCGACCTCGCCGAGCGTCGGCAGGTAGCGGTAGGGGTCGTCGGCCGGGTAGGTCGAGCCGTGGTAGGTGACCTCCAGGCGGTAGTCGACGACGGCCGAGCCGGCCGTGTCGCCCTGCCACACCCCACCGAAGAAATGGGCCAGCTCGACGCGGTCGCCGTCGACGAGCGCGACGACAGACTCGGCGTCGGGACGCAGTGCGCGGATCACCAGGCGGTCGCCCTGCACGTGCATGCCGAGCAGGCCGTGCGGGTCGTGGTGCGCTCCACCGACGAGCCGCTCGAGCTCCTCGTGGCTGGGGGTGGTCGGGCTCCCGGACCAGGACGACGACGACGGCGACGAGGACGCGGCGGCGGGCGGCGGCTGCGGAGCGGTGGCCTCGGCACCAGCCGTGGTGTCGGCGGCGTGCGGGACCGGCTCGGTGCCGTCGGGAACCACCGGAGCGGTGGCCTGGGCGGCGACGACCGGGTCGACGGGTGCTGACGGCGACCGGGAGCTTGCGGTCTTGCTGCCCCTGGCCTTGGCACCCCCGGTGCCGCTCTTGCCGGCCGCCTTGTGGGCCGGCGCAGCCTTGCCGGTGGCGGACTCGCTCGGCGGCCCGGCGTTCCCGCCCGCGGACTTCTGGGGTTCGGCGGCCGCCGGTTCGGCGCCGCGAGTGGGCTTGCGAGGGGTGCTCACGCGCCAGCCAGCCGCTCGATGCTGCCCACCGGGATCGGCAGCCAGGACGGCCGGTTCTGCGCTTCGTAGACCACTTCGTAGACCGCCTTGTCGAGCTCGAACGCCCGCAGCAGCACCGCCTCCTCGCGAGGGTCGGCGCCGGCAGCGCGGGCGTAACCGTCGCAGAACGCCTGTCGGTTGCGCTCTGCCCACTCCGTCGCCCGGTACGCCAGCTGGGCGTCGCCGCCGAGCTCGGCCAGCAGGTGGCGGGCGGCGTAGTCGTAGGAGCGCAGCATGCCGGCGACGTCGCGCAGCGGGCTCATCTGCGCGGTCCGCTCAGCCAGCGAGCGGGCCGGCTCGCCCTCGAAGTCGAGCAGCACCCAGCCGTCTTGGGTACGCAGCACCTGGCCGAGGTGGTAGTCGCCGTGGATGCGCTGCACGGGCACCTCCCCGGTGCGCTCGGCCACCGCGTCGTAGCTGGCCCGCAGCGCGTCCGCGTACGGGGCGAGCTCGGGCACGAGCGCCGCCGCGGCGTCGAGCCGCTCGTGCAGCTGCCGGGCGGTCTGCTGGAAGTCCTGCTGGCCGGCGGTGCCGCTCGGCAGGGCGGTGCGCATGAGCGCATGCACCTCGGCGGTGGCGACGCCGAGCCGCTCGGACTCGCCGGCGAAGTCGCCGCCCACCTCGTCGGCGTGCAGGTCGGCCTCGGCGAACAGATCGCGCACGCTGGTCGTCGCCATCGCCCAGCCCTCGCTCGCGCCGCGCTGGAAGGCCTGCAGCAGCGCGAAGGTCGTCGGCTGCTGCTCGATGCTGCCCTCGATCCAGCCGAGCGGTGCGGAGATGTGCGTGCTGCCGGCGTCCGCGAGCGCCCGGCTGACCTCGAGATCGGGGTTCAGGCCCGGCTGAAGGCGGCGGAACATCTTCAGGATGTACCGCTCGCCGTAGACGATCGAGGTGTTGCTCTGCTCGACGCCGATCACCCGCGGCGCGAGCGAGGTGTCGAGCTCGGCGCACGAGGTGAAGTGCAACCGGCTGAGCTGCCGGCCGGCGGCGAGCAGCGCGAGCAGGCTGCTGGCCGCAGCCGGGTCGTGGGCGGCGTCGTAGACCGTGCGGTCCTCGACCTCGCCGATGACCACGCTGCGCAGCCGGGCCTCGACCTCACCGGTGCGGTGCCCGATGAGGAGCTGGTACAGCTCGGTGGCGCCGGCGTCGTCGGTGACGTGCAGGACGGTGTGCCGCACGTCCTCTCCACCTGGCAGCCGCTCCTCGTGCTCGACCCGCACCGCCTGCACGCCGCGGCCCTTGCCGCCGTACCAGCGCTGCACGGGCAGCCATTGGGCCAGGGCGTCTTCGAGCGCGCTCACGCGACCACCTCCGTCCTTCTCATAGGCCAGACTCCGGCACCAGGCCGAACCATAGAAAGCCGTGCCCGGGAAGCGACAGCAGGTAGGGCAGCTCACCGATGCGCGGGAAGTGCACGTGGCCGGTCAGCTCGACGGGCACGTGGCCCTCGAAGCGCTGCAGGTCCAGCTCGACCGGCTGCGGGAAGCGCGACAGGTTGTTGACGCACAGCACCTTGTCGTCACCGAACTCGCGCACGAAGGCGAGCACCGACGGGTTGCTCGAGCCCAGCTCGTCGTAGCTGCCCATCCCGAAGACGGGGTGCTGCTTGCGCACCGTCAACATGTTGCGGGTCCAGTTGAGCAGCGAGCTGCTCGAGCGCATCTGCGCCTCGACGTTGAGCGCCTGGTAGCCGTACACCGGGTCGAGAATCGTCGGCAGGTACAGCCGCTGCGGGTCGGCCTGGCTGAAACCGGCGTTGCGGTCGGCGTTCCACTGCATCGGGGTGCGTACGCCGTCGCGGTCACCGAGGTAGATGTTGTCGCCCATGCCGATCTCGTCGCCGTAGTAGAGCACCGGCGAGCCGGGCAGCGACAGCAGCAGCCCGGTGAACAGCTCGATCTGGTCGCGGCTGTTCTCCAGCAGCGGGGCGAGCCGGCGCGCGATGCCGACGTTCGACTTCATGCGCGGGTCTTTCGCGTACTCGGCATACATGTAGTCGCGCTCGTCGTCGGTGACCATCTCGAGCGTCAGCTCGTCGTGGTTGCGCAGGAAGATGCCCCACTGACAGCTCTGCGGGATCGCCGGCGTCTGGGCCAGGATCTCGGAGATGGGATAGCGCGACTCGCGCCGCACCGCCATGAACAGGCGTGGCATCAGCGGGAAGTGGAAGGCCATCTGGCACTCGTCGCCGTCTTCGCCGAAGTACTCGACGACGTCTTGCGGCCACTGGTTCGCCTCGCACAGCATGACCCGGTCGGGGTAGAGCGCGTCGACGTCCTTGCGCACCCGCTTGAGGAACTCGTGCGTCTCGGGCAGGTTCTCGCCATTGGTGCCGGGCCGCTCGAACAGGTAGGGCACCGCGTCCAGGCGGAAACCGTCGATGCCGAGGTCGAGCCAGAACTTCAGCACGTCGATCATGGTTTCCTGCACGGCCGGGCTGTCGTAGTTGAGGTCGGGCTGGTGGCTGAAGAAGCGGTGCCAGAAGTACTGCTTGCGCACCGGGTCCCAGGTCCAGTTCGAGGTCTCGGTGTCGACGAAGATGACGCGCGCGTCGGCGTAGAGCTCGTCGGTGTCGGACCAGACGTAGTAGTCGCCGAACGGGCCGTCCGGATCGCTGCGCGAGGCCTGGAACCACGGGTGCTGGTCGGAGCTGTGGTTCATGACCAGGTCGGCGATGATGCGCATCCCGCGCTTGTGCGCCTCGTCGACCAGCTCGACGAAGTCACCGAGGTCGCCGAACTCGGGCAGCACCTTCATGAAGTCGCTGATGTCGTAGCCGCCGTCGCGCAGCGGCGACTCGTAGATGGGCAGCAGCCAGACGCAGTCGACGCCGAGCCACTGCAGGTAGTCGAGCTTGCTCGTCAGGCCCTTGATGTCGCCGGTGCCGTCGCCGTTGGAGTCGGCGAAGCCGCGGATCAGCACCTCGTAGAAGACGGCGCGCTTGAACCACAGCGGGTCGCGCGACTCCTCGAGCGAGACCAGCTCGCCGTGCTCGTACCCGGCGCTCACTCAACGCTCCGGCGCACCGTGAACAGGTGGGCGGGCTCGGCGAACGGGTCCAGGCGCACGTAGTTGTCCTCGCCCCAGTCGTAGCTGGCGCCGGTCACCTCGTCGGTGACGGTGATGCGGTCGTGCCAGGCGAAGCCGAGGGCCGGCAGGTCAAGGCTCACGGTGGCCTCGCGGGCGCCGTGCGCATCGAGGGTGAGCACCACGAGCACGAGGTCGTCACCCTCCTTCTTGCTCCACGCCAGCACGTCGGGGTTGCTTACTCGGTGGAAGTGCAGGCCGCGCATCCGGTGCAGCGCCGGGTGCGCACGCCGGAAGCGGTTCAGCATCGTCAGGTAGGGCGCGAGGGTGCGCTCGGGCGTCGACCAGTCGCGCGGCCGCAACGCGTACTTCTCGCTGTTCTGGTACTCCTCCGAGCCGGGCTTGACGGCCACGTGCTCGAACAGCTCGTACCCGGCGTAAACGCCGTAGGTGGGAGAGAGCAGCGCCGCGAGCACCGCCCGGATCTTGAACATCGGCGGGCCGCCGTACTGCAGGCTCGCGTGCAAGATGTCGGGGGTGTTGACGAAGAAGTTGGGCCGCATGTAGTCGGCGGCCTCGACCAGCTCGAGCGCGTACTCCTGCAGCTCCTCGCGCCCGGTGCGCCAGGTGAAGTAGGTGTAGGACTGCGTGAAGCCGACCCTGGCCAACTCGTGCATGATGGCCGGCCGGGTGAACGCCTCGGCCAGGAACAGCACGTCCGGGTCAGTCTTCTTCACCTCGGTGATCAGCCACTGCCAGAACTCGAACGGCTTGGTGTGCGGGTTGTCGACGCGAAAGATGCGCACCCCGTGCGCCATCCAGTAGCGGGTCACCCGCAGCACCTCGGCGTAGACCCCGTCCGGGTCGTTGTCGAAGTTCATCGGGTAGATGTCCTGGTACTTCTTCGGCGGGTTCTCGGCGTAGGCGATCGAGCCGTCGGCGCGGGTGGTGAACCACTCCGGGTGCTCCTTGGCCCACGGGTGGTCGGGGGCGCACTGCAGCGCAAGGTCCAGCGCGACCTCCATGCCGAGCTCAGCGGTGCGCGCGACAAAGGCGTCGAAGTCCTCGATCGTGCCGAGCTCGGGGTGGATCGCGTCGTGCCCGCCGTCCTTGGACCCGATGGCCCAGGGCGAGCCGGGGTCGTGCACGCCGACCTCGTCCGGGTTGCCGCCCGGGAACTGCGGGCTGTTCGGCCCCTTGCGGTTCACCTCGCCGATGGGGTGGATCGGCGGCAGGTAGACGACGTCGAAGCCCATCTCGGCCACTGCGGGCAGCCGCTCGGCGGCGGTGGCGAAGGTGCCCGAGCGCAGCACGCCGTCCTCGCCCGCAGCGGCGCCTTCCGAGCGCGGGAAGAACTCATACCAGGCCCCGTAGAGCGCCCGCTCGCGGTCGACCCAGATCTGCCGCTCATCGGCTTCGGTGACGAGCTCGCGCAGCGGGTGCGCGGTGAGCAGTGTCACGACATCGGCGGCGGTCGCGGCGTCCAGGCGTTCGAGCGGGTCGGTGGCGTCGTCGCGCAGCACGCCGGGCAGTTCGCGCAGGCGGTTGCGCAGCTCCGCGTCGACCGTCGCGGGCAACGCCTCGGCAGTGCGGGCGTAGAGGCGCGCGCCCTCTTCAAGCATGACGTCGACGTCGACGCCGGCCGAGACCTTGACCGGCGCGTCGTGCCACCAGGTGCCGAGCGGGTCGCTCCACGCCTCGATGTGGAAGCGCCACATGCCCTGCGCCGCCACACCTTCCGGGATGGCTAGCTGAGCGCTCCATCGGTCGGTGCCCGGAGCGCCGGCCTGCATGCGCAGGAAAGGCTGCGCCGTTCCGTCGGGCGCGGTGACCACGACGTCGGCGGCGACCGCGTCGTGGCCCTCGCGAAACACCAGGGCGCTGATCTCGATCGACTCACCCGCCACGGCGCGCGCCGGGTACTGCCCGCACGAGACCGTCGGGCTGATCGCTGTGACTGCCATCCGTCCTACCACCCGGCCGACCGTACCTAGTCGGGACGGCCGGCTGCCGTGCGGCCTGTCCTGATCGCTAGGGTTTCCACCGTGAGAGCCCTCCGCCGGTTCACCGTGCGCCTCGCCCTGCCCACCCCCCTCGCGCCGCTCGGCGAGCTGGTAACGAACCTGCGCTGGTCGTGGCACGCGGCCTCGCGCGACCTGCTGGCCTCGGTCGACCCCGCCCTGTGGGTGGCCGTCGACCAGGACCCGGTGCGGCTGCTCGCCGAGGTGGCGCCCGAGCGGCTCGCCGAGCTGGCTGGCGACAAGGGCTTCCTCGCCCGGCTGTCCGCCGCTCACGACGACCTCGACGGTTACCTGACGACGCCGCGCTGGTACCAGGAGCTCGACGACGCACCGGCCGCGATCGCCTACTTCTCACCGGAGTTCGGCATCACCGAGGTGCTGCCGCAATACTCCGGCGGCCTCGGCATCCTGGCCGGCGACCACCTCAAGGCCGCCTCCGACCTCGGCGTCCCGATCATCGGCGTGGGGCTGCTGTACCGGGCCGGGTACTTCCAGCAGTCGCTGTCGGCCGAAGGCTGGCAGCAGGAGCGCTATCCGCCGCTCGACCCCTACGGCCTGCCGCTGACCCTGGTCACCGGCACCGATGGCGCACCGCTGACGATCAGCATCGCCATGCCGGGCGCGGTGAGCCTGACGGCCCGCATCTGGCGGGCGCAGGTCGGCCGGGTTCCGCTGCTCCTGCTCGACTCCGACGTCGAGGAGAACGCGCCCGAGCAGCGCGAGGTTACCGACCGGCTCTACGGCGGCGGCTCGGACCACCGCCTGCACCAGGAGATGCTGCTGGGCATCGGCGGCGTGCGGGCCATCCGCGCCTGGACCGCGCTCACCGGGCACGCCGTGCCCGAGGTCTTCCACACCAACGAGGGACACGCGGGCTTCCTCGGCGTCGAGCGGATGGGCGAGCTCGTCGAGCAGGGTCTGCCCTACGAGGCGGCCCGCCAGGCCGTGCGCGCGGGCACCGTGTTCACCACCCATACGCCGGTGCCCGCCGGCATCGACCGGTTCTCGAAGGATCTGGTGCGTCAGCACTTCGGGACCGGGTCGGGCCAGGGCGCGGCGGTGCCCGCGATCAGCGTCGAGCAGGTGCTCGAGCTCGGGGCCGAGGACGACCCCGGCATGTTCAACATGGCGCACATGGGCCTGCGAATGGCGCAGCGCCGCAACGGCGTCGCCAAGCTGCACGGCGTCGTCAGCCGCGAGATGTTCTCCGGCCTGTGGCCCGGCTTCGACGCGCGCGAGGTGCCGATCAGTTCGATCACCAACGGCGTGCACGCCCCTACGTGGGTGGCCCGCGAGGTGCTCGAGCTGGCCGAGCGCCGCACCACTGAGCGCACCGGCGCCGAGTCGCAGATCTGGGAGCGCATCAGCAAGGTCGAGGACGCCGAGCTGTGGACGACCCGGCGCACCCTGCGCGCCCGGCTCGTCGAGCAGGTCCGCGAGCGGGTGCACGCCTCGTGGCTGCAGCGCGGCGCGACCGCCGCCGAGCTCGGCTGGACGTCGTCGGTCTTCGACCCCGACGTGCTGACGATCGGCTTCGCGCGGCGGGTGCCGTCGTACAAGCGGCTGACCCTGATGCTGCGCGACCCCGACCGGCTGCGGGCGATCCTGCTGGACGAGGACCGGCCGGTGCAGATGGTCATCGCCGGCAAGGCCCACCCGGCCGACGACGGCGGCAAGGAACTGGTGCAGCAGATCGTCCGCTTCACCGACGAGGCCGACGTGCGGCACCGCATCGCCTTTCTGCCGGACTACGACATCGGGATGGCCCGCTACCTCTACGGCGGCTGCGACGTGTGGCTCAACAACCCGCTGCGCCCGCTCGAGGCGTGCGGCACCTCCGGGATGAAGTCGGCGCTGAACGGCGGGCTCAACCTGTCGATCCGCGACGGCTGGTGGGACGAGATGTACGACGGAGAGAACGGCTGGGCGATCCCGACCGCCGACGGCGTCGTGTCGGCCGAGCGGCGCAACGACCTGGAGGCCAAGGCTTTCTACGAGCTCGTCGAGAAGCAGGTGCGCACCCGCTTCTACGACCGCGACGACGCCGGCGTGCCGCAGCGCTGGATCGACATGGTGCGCCACACGTTGCAGACCACCGGCCCGAAGGTGCTGGCCAGCCGCATGGTCCGCGACTACGTCGACGAGCTGTACGCCCCGGCTGCGCGGGCGGCACGAGGCCTGGAGCGTGACGGGTTTGGCCCCGCGCGTGAGCTGGCGCAGTGGCGCGAGCGGGTCGTCGCCGGCTGGCCGTCGGTGCGGGTCGCGCACGTAGAGGCGGCCGGTGCGGGCGACCTGCCGCAGGTCGGCACCGCGCTCGAGGTGCGGGCCACCGTCGAGCTCGGCGACCTGTCGCCCGACGACGTCTGCGTGCAGGTCGTCTACGGTCGAGTCGACGAGTCCGACGAGTTGCACCGCCCGGCGACCCGCGACCTGTCCGACGGCGGGCCGGCCGACGACGGCACCCGCGCGTACGAGGGCACGGTGTCGCTCGAGCGGCCCGGGCCCTTCGGCTACACGGTGCGGGTGCTGCCGCGCTCGGCGGCGCTGCCCGGCAACAGCGACCTGGGTCTGCTGACGACGGCGTAGGGACCTGGGGCGCCGAGCGCGGATGAGTGAGGCGACGTCAATGTGTGTACAGAACGCGTACTGTATGGACATGACCGAGCTTGGGGTCAGCGAAGCACGGGAGCAGCTCGGAGAGTTGGTCAACCGTGCCGCTTATGGACATGAGCGGATCGTGCTCACACGACATGGCCGCGCCGTGGCTGCTCTGGTGCCTACCGAGGTGCTCCGCGAGCTGGAGGATGCCGAGGACGCCGCCGACTTGGCTGCGGGCCGTGCGGCGATCGCCGAAGGTGGCTCGAGCGTGTCGCACGCTCACGTGATCGAGGATCTGATGGCTGACGAGGCACGGGTCTCTCGCAGCGCGTGACCTACTCCATCGAGTGGAGACCGTCAGCCCGCAAGTAGGTCCGCAGGCTCGACCCGCCCGTGCGGCGGCGGGTCATCGAGGCGGTGACCGAGCTGAGCGACGAACCGCGATCCCCGGGTTCGCTCGCGCTGACCGGTTCGCCGGGGTGGCGACGCATCCGCATCGGGAGCTACCGCGTCGTCTACGACATCCACGATGAGTCCCTCATCGTCCTCGTCGTCCGAGTGGGATCACGAGGCAGCGTCTACAGACACCTGAGCGAATAGCGCCAGTCGCTCCTCGATCTGTGTGAGACAGCCGGGCCGAGCCATCGGGTGCGCGATCGGCTTCACGGCGTGAACCCCGCCTTGCCGGGTCGTCGTCCCTGGGAATCAGGTGGCCGCCTGAGAACCGATCAGCGTCGCCGGCCCGATAGTCGGTGTGTGCACCCGCCCGTCGCCGACGCCGCGCTGCTGGCATCGGTGGTGCGCGGCGACCAGCAGGCGCTCGCCGCGCTCTACGACCGGCACGCCGGCTGGTTGCTGCTGCGGCTGTCGCGCCGCTGCTCCGACGCGGGCCTGGTCGAGGAGGTGCTGCAGGACGTGTTCGTCTCGGTCTGGCGCAGCGCCGGCAGCTTCACCTCCGGCGGCCCGGCCGGCGGGTGGCTGTGGACCCTGGCGGCCCGACGCCTCGTCGACGCGCTGCGAAGGCGGGCGCACGACGGCGTGCCGGTCGAGCACACCCCCGACCACCTCGTCCCAGGACCTGAGGAGCTGCTCGTGACCGACCTCGACCACGGCGATCTCGCCCGCGCGCTCGGGACGCTGTCCGCCGAGCTGCGGCAGGTCCTGCAGGCCACCGTCCTCGACGGACTCACGACCAGGCGGGCCGCCGTCGTGCTCGCCATCCCGGAAGGCACGGTCAAGACGAGGGCGGCGCGGGCCCGGGCGCAGCTGCGGACGGCGCTGGCATGACGCCCCACGTATCGCAGCAGGCCGTTCTCGCCTACGGCAAAGGCGATATCGGCGACGAGGGCTGCTGGTTGGTCGAGTCACACGTCGAGAGCTGCACGGACTGCGCGGCACGCGTGTCCCGGGCGTGCGCCGAGCCGGCGGTGCGGCGCGCCCGCGTCGAGGTGCTGCACCGCACCGCAGCGCGAGCCAGGTCACCGCTGCGGCTCACCGTCGTGCCGCCCCTGCGCGCCGGCTGGCTGCTCGCCGTGGCGGCTGCCGCGCTGTCCGTCCTGCTCCTCGACGGTCTCGGTCCCGGCGGGCAGCCGGGTCTGTTGCTGCTCGCCCCGCTGCTTCCCCTGCTCGGCATCGCGGCTACTGGCGTGTTCGACCCTTCGCTGGAGCTGCTGGGGAGCACGCCGACCTCACCGCTGCGCCTGTTGCTGCTGCGGAGCGCAGGGGTGCTCGCGGTCAGCGTGCCGCCGCTGCTGGTCGCCTCGCTGCTGAGTGGGGTCGACGTGCTGCTGTGGCTGCTGCCGTCGATCGCGCTGGTGTCGCTGTCGCTCGTGCTGAGCCGCTGGTCAACGGTGGAGGTGGCGACGGCCGTGGCTGCCGGACTCTGGGCGCTTGTGGCCCTGGGACCGGCTGTTGTCGCGAGCTCGCGACCGCTCGCGCTGACGAGCGGCGCCGCGCCCGCCTGGCTGGGTCTGGCGCTCGCGAGCGGGCTGCTGCTCGTCGGGGTGGCGCGTCGCGATGACTGGACGGGCGTCACCCGGCGACCGCGCCGACCGTGCAGGTGGAGGGGATCAGCGTGTCCTACCGGCGCAGCCTGGCCCTCTCCGACCTCGACCTCAGCCTTTCGACCGGTGTGCACGGCCTGCTGGGTCCGAACGGCGCGGGCAAGACCACCTTGATCCGGGTCCTCGCGACCGTGCTCGCGCCCGATCGGGGAGAGCTGTCGCTGCTCGGAAGAGACGTCCGGCACCGGTCCGAGCGCACCGAGGTGCGCCGCCGGCTCGGCTACCTGCCGCAGGCCCTCGGCCACCATCCGGGCTTCACGGTGCGCGAGTTTGTCGAGTACGTCGGCTGGCTCAAGCAGATGCCGAGCAGCGAGGTCTCCCGTGCGGCGACGACGGCGCTGGAGCGCGTCGACCTGCTGGACCGGGCCGGCAGCCGCATGCGCTCGCTGTCCGGTGGGATGTTGCGACGCGCGGGCATCGCGCAAGCCATCGTCAATGAGCCGGAACTGTTGCTGCTCGACGAGCCGACGGCGGGCCTGGACCCCGAGCAGCGGGTGGGCTTTCGGGCGCTGCTGCGCGAGCTGGGCACGCGCTCGACGGTCGTGGTCAGCACGCACCTGGTCGAGGACGTCGCGTCGGCCTGCACGCGGGTGGCGCTCGCCGACGCCGGACGCGTCGTGTGGACCGGCACCCCGCAGGAGATGGCCGACGCCGGCAGCGACGGGCCGGGCGACTCGGCCAGCGAACGCGGCTACGTGGCCCTGCTTGGCCAGGCACGCCGATGAGGCGAGCGCTCGCCATCGACCTGCGCCGGGGCGTCGGGACGCTCACCGGTCCGGCGGTGGCCATCACCGTGGTGCTCGGCCTGCTCGCGCATCCACGCGACTGGGCGGGCGACTGGGCCGGGCTGTCCGAGTCGCTGCGCTACCTCAACTTGATCGCCGGCCCGGTCGCGGTGGCCTCAGCGGCCTGGCAGGCGGGACGGGAGCGACGCCGCGGCTTGGTGGAGCTCGTCGCGACCATGCCGCAGGACCGGCTGCGCAGGGTGGTCGCCTCGTGGAGCGCCCCTGCCGGCTGGGCCGCCGGCGGGTACCTGGCAGCTGCCCTGCTCGCCGCGGGTGTGACGAAGGTTCGGGCCGGCTACGGCGGCCCGCTGGTCATGGTCGTCGCCAGTGGTCTGGCCGGACTGCTGGCCCTGTCGGCGGCCGGCTACGCGCTCGGCACCCGTTTGCCCTACCGGCTCACGGCACCACTGGCCGGGATCGGTACCTATCTTGCTCTGGGCCTCATCAGCTATCTCGATGGCCCGTTCCGCTATCTCTCCCCCGCCGTAACCATTCAGGTCGTCGCTGGGCTGGACGTGGGCCGGGCCGGTGCGGTGTGACTGGTGAGGCTGGTGTGGCTGCGTGTCGGCGTGTCGCCGGACAGCGGTACCGCCGGGGCTGATCATGC
>JAABUN010004903.1_pt1 | contig 17386 bp, 9 predicted proteins | sample 5559311 | NCBI WGS metagenome assembly JAABUN01 (sample SAMN10711877, study PRJNA513370) | rock metagenome | isolation source: Antarctica rocks | place: Antarctica: Victoria Land, Siegfried Peak sud
AGAGTACGACGGCGATCAACCTGGCGCTGGCCGCTGCGGAACGGAACCATCGGGTCCTCCTGATCGACGCAGATCTGCGGCGGCCATCGATCGCAGCGTACTGCAACCTCGTGGGTGGCGTGGGCCTGACGACGGTGCTGTCCAGCCGGGCAAGCCTCGCCAGCGTGATCGACTCCTGGGAGTCGATCGACGTCCTGCCGTGCGGTGTGGTACCGCCGAACCCGAATCAGCTCCTGAACTCGGACAGCATGGCGCACTTGATGAAGGAGCTCAAGGACGGTTATGACTTCATCGTCATCGACTCTCCACCCATCCTCCTTGTCGCGGACGCACTGCCGCTGGCCCGGATGACCGACGGCGCGGTGATCGTCACGCGGCAGCACCGCACCCGGCGCGGTCAACTCGCCAAGACCCTCCAGTCGCTCGAGGGTGTCGGCTCCGAGGCCCTCGGAGTCATCCTGACCGGAGCCAAGGCCGCAAGCCGTAATCCCTACTACGGAAGTACGCCGCAGTAGGGGCTCAGCCCGGCAGGCCCAGCGCCCGCGAACTCCTCCGCTCCCCGCTGGCTGAAGCCACCAAGAGCGATGCGACGGGGCGGTCCGCCGTGGCCAGAAGAAGACCGAGAAGCAGGATGAAGCTCGGCACCGAGCTGTAGAGCGGGCTGAAAAAGAGATTCCACCCCGATTGCACGACGAGGAAGACGAGGATTGCGCTCGCCCGGCCGTCCGCCAGCAACCGACTGGAGGTCATCACGACGACACCAGTGAGCACGGCCGCGTAGAGGATGCCCATGATCCCGAAGTCCGCCCAGAGGTCGCCGATCACGGAGTGCAGTTCGAAGCGGCTGCCGAACATGTACCGCTCAACGTAACCATTGTTGGGGTCATAGCCCAGCTCCGCCATTCCGGCCTTTGCGGCGAGGATGTCACCGGCACTGGGAACGACACCGAGGCCGTATCCCATGCCTCGCTCGGCCATCAACCCGGCTGTTGCCCCGAGTTCGGGACGCGAGCCGAGCAGGATGGACCCTGATGTTGCAACCTGGCGCAGTGAGCGCTCCCTGGTGTCTTCCCCCAGGTACCCGTCGAGGATCAGCGCCTGACCGAAGGCGTAGACGATGTAACCCATTGCTCCGATGGCCACCACCGTAACTGCCGCCGAGGTTCGACCGTCGGCTGCCCGTGGCCTCGCCTGCCAGACGACGGCGAGGAGGGCCAACATGAGGATAGCGAACGCTGACCGGGAATCGTTGAGCGCCGAGGTCGCGCACAGGAGGATCAACGCCATGGCCTCGGTCCATCGCCGACCGGTCAGGGACGCCAACCCCAAGACAAGGACGGTCGCGGCGGGTCCGATCTCGAACTTCCAGGCATTGGAGGCGAATGTCGAACTGTTGGGCGAAATACTGAGCAGCATGCCCAGACCGAAGAACGCGACGGCCAGACCCGTCTGCATCAGGGTCCGGGCCCACAGCAGCACTCCGGCGCCAGCCAGGGTTCCGACGAGGAGCATGAGGGAGATCAGGGCTGAGTTGGTACTCACCGCATGGTCCTGGGAAGAGTAGGCGGCCAGAAGGACACCGCTCAGGGCTGTCAGCACACCGAGCGCGTAGACCAGGACGCCGGCCCGGCGGGCGGTCGCGATACGGATCCAGACGGGCAAGAGGGCCAGCGCTGCGACGTACCCCACGGTGAGCCCGACCGGGAGGTTGTAACGGTAGCCCAACACGAAGAGCACGACGGCGGCGATGCCCCGCTCGACGGTCTTCCAGGCCTGCTGTCGCGCGGCGTCGTCGGTGGTCTGAAGAGCGCGAAGGTGGGGTGCATCAAGCGCGCGTGCACCCGACCGCCGTGTCATCGGCCCTCCCGCGCGAGCAATGACATCGCTTCGCCAGCGATGGCCTGGCGATAGCCAGCGATGCCGTTGCGCTTCCTCGCCTGTTCCGCATCGAGCAGAGCGGCGTCCCGGTAGGTTGCCCAGGAGGACACGATGTCGCTGACAGCCTCGGCTATGGCAGCCGAGGACGCGGGTGACACCCTGATCACTGAGGCGAAGCCTGCGGAGGCTTCACGCAGGCCGGACGTGTCGCTGACGACTGCGGGACGCGCGGCGAGCATGGCCTCGACCGCCGTATTCCCGAAGGGCTCGTCCACCCGCGACGGCACGACGACGATGTCGGCGTCAGCCAGGAACGGCCAGACAGAGGCCTGGAACCCGTGCAGGTGGACCACGTTGGACAGGCCCTGCTCCTCGATGCGCTGCCGCAAGCCGGCTTCGAATGCCTCATTGCCGGGGTAGACGGCCCCGACGATGTGCAGTTCGGCGCGGATGCCCTTGGCCCCCAGGTCAGCGACGGCATCAACCACGACGTCGGGACCCTTCCGGTGGGAGAGGCGCCCGACGTAGACCAGTCGGACGGCTTCGGCAAGTTCCGCGCGCCCACGCTTGGCCGATTGCGGACCAGCGACGCCGTTGGTGATCACTGTGCACCTGCCGGCGAGGCTCGCGAAGGACGAGCCCAGAACATCGACACTGAAACGACTGTTGGTTACCAGTGTGTCCGCCAGGAACAGCGGAAGTGCCAACAGCTTGCGGACGGGCAGAGACGCACTGCCTTCCGCTTCGTGCACGTGGATGAGAAGCGGCTTTCGGGTCAGAACCGAAACAACAGGCCACAGGGGGATCGTGATCGTGTTGACGTAGATCAGGGCCGGCCGCAGCTCCCAGACCAGGCGGATACTGCTGACCAAGGATCTCAAGGATTCGACGGCGAGGCGGATCAACCCCAGGGGGCTGAGGAGGGCCTTGCGGAGTACCGGCGTTGGGCAGATGCGGACGCTTGCGCCTCTGCTGATCGCTTCGGCAACAAGTGGCCCGTGGGCCGGGACCGCCAGCATGACCTCGATGCCCTCGGAGCGCAGTCCCTCGATCGTCTCCAGCAGCACGCGATCCGATCCATAGAGGTCAGCGCTCGGATGCGCGAGCAGCGCCGTCGTCGGCCTGTCGGTGTCCCTCCGCGTCACACTTCACCTTCTCCGGCTCGTGCCCGCCGTCACCGTCCGGGCACTTCAAATATAGGCGAGGCCTGACAAGCCGGGACCCTGCCTTGTATTTTCGAGGCAGGGTCCCGGCGTGCAGCGTGTCGCGGTCAGGGTTCAGGTGTGGTCAGGAAGTCCTCCAGACGGAAGCCGACCGGGCCGTTGGTCGCGGAGCCTGAGAGGTAGGTCTCGACCCCGACACTGCCGGGCGCCTGCAGGGCTGCGGTCGCATCGGTAGAGACGATCTGCCAGGCAGCGGGTTCCGGTGTGCCAGCCTTCCAGATCTTCGCGGAGACAGTGGTGTTGCCTGCTCCCGACGTGTTGACCTTCATGGTCAGGGTCTCCCCTGCCGCGTAGGTCAATCCGGAGATTGCCCGCGCCGTCATCAGCGTCTCGGTTGTCCCGACCTTCTTCTTGAGTTCGATCGTGACGGCTCCAGTCCGCTGCAGCAGGGCCTTCGCCCGGTACTCGCCGGCATTCGGGACCCGCCGGCTGATGACGGAGACCTGCAGTCCGCCGCCGTCGGCCACCTTGTCGACCGTGAAATTGGTCGTGGTCGTCGAATTCAGCACCGACACGGAGTTCAGCTGGGCCGGCATGGTGGCTCCTGCCGAACTCGCCATGATGCCTGCACCGGTGCCCACCGAGTACTTCGCAGCGACCCAGGACGCGATCGTCCAGTTACCACCGGTCTCGGCGGAGCCCCAGGCGTTCGCGGTTGTCCGGTCGAAAAGGTCCTTGGCCGCGACCGGCTGAGCAGGCGGCGCCGTCACCGTGACCGACTTCGTCACCGCATTCGTCGCACCCTTGTCATCGGTGACCGTCAGCACCACCTGGTACGTCCCCGCCGCAGCGTACGTGTGCGACGTCGTCGCACCACTCTGCGCAGGAGTGTCATCACCGAAGTCCCAGCTGTAGGACGCGATCGTCCCATCGGGATCGGACGAACCCGACCCGTCAGCGGCAACCGTCAGATCCTTCGCCGTCAACGTCGCAGCAGCAACCGGCGCCTTGTTCGCCACAGGCGGGGCCGTCACCGTGACCGACTTCGTCACCGCATTCGTCGCACCCTTGTCATCGGTGACCGTCAGCACCACCTGGTACGTCCCCGCCGCAGCGTACGTGTGCGATGTCGTCGCACCACTCTGCGCAGGAGTGTCATCACCGAAGTCCCAGCTGTAGGACGCGATCGTCCCATCGGGATCGGACGAACCCGACCCGTCAGCGGCAACCGTCAGATCCTTCGCCGTCACCGTCGCAGCAGCAACCGGCGCCTTGTTCGCCACTGGCGACGCCGTCACCGTGACCGACTTCGTCACCGCATTCGTCGCACCCTTGTCATCGGTAACCGTCAGCACCACCTGGTACGTCCCCCCCGCAGCGTACGTGTGCGATGTCGTCGCACCACTCTGCGCAGGAGTGTCATCACCGAAATCCCAGCTGTAGGACGCGATCGTCCCATCGGGATCGGACGAACCCGACCCGTCAGCGGCAACCGTCAGATCCTTCGCCGTCACCGTCGCAGCAGCAACCGGCGCCTTGTTCGCCACAGGCGTACCAGTGCCGAGGCGGTAGTGATCCTCGACCTCGGTGGCCTCCAGCGCCCGGGGGTACACGGCGACTTCGTCGATCGTTCCGTTGAAGTAGTAGCTTGTCGGCAGGCCCGGCCATCCGTTGAGGTTGTCGCCACCAATACGCCACACGCCCTGGTATGCCTGGCCTTTGGTCGTATCGGAGCGCTTACCGATGAGCTTGCCGTCAATATAGAGCGCCATGCCGGCGGGGCCGAGGGACGAGACCACGTGGTGCCACTGGCCATCGTTGAACGCCGTCGTGGAGTTGACGGTGCGCACCGCGCCCGAGTAGACCCCGAACCAGACGCGTCCGGCGTTGTCCATGTAGGTATGCCGGTCGTAGGAGTTGGAGTTCCCGGTCTGGGCTGTTCCGTAGCCGATGATCTTGCCACCGGAGGTGGTGGTCGTCTTGATCCACGCCTCCGACGTATAGGTGGTGGGCCCGGCCTGCAGCGTCCTCCCGGATGCCAGGCCGGTACCCGTGCCGTTGAAGGTCGATGCCTTGTCCGCATCCTGCGGGATGGCACCGGTCTCTCCCCGGGTCACTCCGGCGCCGGCCGTCAGATCGCTGAATCCGGCCCAGTCGACGACGTTGGTTCCACTCGCCTCGCCGAGGCGCCAGAACGAGGAGGCGCCATCGTCGAGCACCGACGAGGCATACGGGCTCGCCGTATCCGCGGCGGCGATCGTCACTTCGACGCTCTCCGACCGCGCCTCGTTCCCATAGGAATCCAGGGCGAAGACGCGGTAGTTGTGCTTCGACCCGGGCACCAGGCCCTTGTCCACGAAGTTCATCGTGGGCATCTGCCAGAACGTGGAGTCCTGGGTCGTCTCGTAGACGGGAGTCGCCAGGTTTCCGTTGCGGTATACCCGATAGGTCAGGTTCTTGTTGTCGCGGTCCCAGTTCGCGGCCCATCTGATCCGTGCCTCACCGCTCTTGACCGAGATGACAGATGGGTTGAAGGCGCGTCCGGCCTTTTCTGGAGCTTCGGTGTTGGTGGATCTGCTTCCCACACCGAAGCGCACCAGCCCCTGCTGGCGGACACCGCTGACGGACGGGAACTCACCGCCCATCACCACGTATTCGGAGTTCCCGGTGACGGACCAGGTGGCCTGGTACTGACCGGTGAACGAACCAACCGCGAAAGTGGGCCACCAGTTGAGCAATGCCGAATGCGGCTTACCCTCGAAGTTGCGATAACCCTCTGTGTCACGCGTAATGGTTCCGACCGGTGTCTTGCCGAAAGCCAGGGCGTGGTTGTAGCTGCGCGGTTTCGTTTCCGGGAAGCCGGCGATATTTCCGCAGTAGTGTGCGTGCCCCGCGGAGTAGACGGCATTCTGACTGCTCCAGACTGCATAGGTGTCACCGTGGCAGTCCTCGAGCCAGTTGATCGCGCCGTCGGACCAGCGCGCGGCGACAACACCTTCGAAGGCGCCCTGTATGCCCGCAAAATCGTAGCCGGATGCGTAGACGTACTCTGCATCCGACGTGAGGCCGGTGATCGCAGCCTTGGTTCCGGAGTTGCGGATCTCGCCGTTGGCGAGCCACGGCTCAAGGGCACTTGTCGATGTGTTGATCGCAGCCCAACCAGTACCAGGATTGGTGGAACCGTTCACCGAGGTGAAGTTGCCACCCGCAACAACCTTGGTCCGGTCGGGTGAGACGACGAGGGAGGTGACGTCGCCCCCCGCGACGACGGGGTTCCACGGCAGGAGCGCGGCGTTCGACGGCGCGAAGGCCGCGAGCTTGTCGCGCTGCGCCGACCCCACGCCGCTGAACCAGCCGCCCATGTAGATGGCCTCGGGGGTTGCAACGATGGCGTTCACGCGTGAATTGACCAGCGGGGCGAAGCTGCTTATGAGTGCTCCCGTCGCCGGGTCGAGTGCGGCGACGTACCGGCGGTCCACCCCGTTCACCTGTGTGAACGCGCCGCCGACGTAGATGCGCTTCCCGTCAGGAGAAGCGGTGACGCTACGAGCCTGCGCGTTGAGCGAGGCGTTGAAGGATGTGATCAGGGCCCCGGTGCGGATGTCGAACGCCAGGATGTTGTTGCGCGGGGTCGTGTTGACTCCGGGCGCCGAGCCAGCCGGGCGGGCCGTCGTGAACTGGCCTACCGCGTACACGGTGTTCCCGACGACGGTCTGCTGCCAGACGACCCCGTCAACCTGAACGGTCGGGAGGACATCTGGTGAGGCAGTGACGGGTGAGGACGGGCTCGCGGGATCCAGCGGCCTGGTGTCGGCGTTAGCGGGCAGCGCAGTCAGCCCCACCAGAGTCACTCCGATCACGGTGGCCATGCAGGAGGCGACAACCCGGACGGAGCGCCGCAGGGCGGTGGCCCGGTTCGGCTGCTCGGCGCGAGGCGCGGACGTGTTCATTTCTTGCCCTTGGCTGGAGGCGCGGTGCCTTCGAAGACGGCGATCGGCGCGGTGACGGAATAGTTGACGGAGACGGACACGCGTGCGCGCTGGTTGGAGTCGACGACGAACACGTAGTCCGCAGTTGCCGACGTTCCGGGTTCGATCGATGCCGGGAAGGCGCTGGAGCCATCGCCGCGAAGTGCGAGGCCCGGCGTCGAGTTGGGTCCGGCCTCGAGATCGACCACGACACTGGAAGTATCGGCCGGCGTCGTGCCCGAGTTGGTGAGGGTGACCGACACCTTGACCGCGTCACCGGCAACCTCGCCGGGCTCGTCAGCGATGCCCTGGACGGCCGCGAGGTTGGAGATGCCGACCGTCATGCCCTCCAGGATCTGAACCTTGTCGGTCAGCTTGACCAGCTTGTTCTTCTTCTGGGGAGTCCTGCCCAGTTCCGCGTCGTTCGGCTTCGGCTTCGGCGGCGCTACTCCTACACCCCCCCTCAGCTTGGGTGGCTTCACCGTGGACTGATCGCCGGTGGCGCCGGTGACCTTCTCGGCGGCAGCCTGATCCTTCGATACTGCCGGTTCCGTCGTCTTTGCCGTCCGGACAGGCTCGGAGATCTTTACGGGTGCAGGCTTGGAGGTCTTCACGGGTGCAGGCTCGGAGGTCTTTACGGACGGGAGGACGACGTCGAGGGCGGACGACGGCGTCACACCGGTGAGGGCGAAAGCACTGGTCAGCGCCACGCCAGCGGCGAGCGTTCCCAGGACGACGCCTCTGGTCCTCCTCCGTACGGGCTTGCTGGATTGCTTTTTCATGATTGCTTTCTGGGTACTGAGGGGGTGGGTCCGTACTCTCCGCCGGTGAATCCGCTGATTTCGCGGAACCACTTGCGCAGTGCCAGACATAGGAAGAGGAAACTGCCCACTGTGAGGAGTGAGAAAAGGCCCAGGAACAGCCCCGGCGCGCCGAGCAGAATGAATGAAATGCAGAGAACCCCGTAGTCCATGGGAAGGACGAGGAGTCCGGTGATGATGTCCTTGATGCCGCCGGACGACGCCGTGATGCCCGCGTGTCCGTTTTGTTTGCGCAATTGCTCGGTAAGGATCATTCCGAAGAACGTTGCGCTGGCAACGACGGCGTAGACGAGGGGAACTGCGAGCCAGACCTCCGGAAGGTCGGTCCGCTGGAGGCAGACGAACACCGCGAGCGGCAATGCCGTCGTCTTGATCGCGTCGACAATGTGATCGAGCCACTCCCCCGCCGGGGTTCCGCCACCACGGAGACGGGCCACTTGCCCGTCCGCCGAATCGAAGGCGTAGCCGAGCACGAGGGCGGCGGCGATCGTCACTCCGAGCACGAACGAAGGTTCGAACAGGAGCAGGAGCAGAATCGCCGTGCCGGTGAAAGAGGCGCTGATACCGGTGACGGCGTTCGGGCTGAGGCCGGCGCGGTACGCCCAGGCCGCGAGCAACCGTCCGAGCTTGCGGTTGATGAAGCGTGAGTAGGCAGGTGCTGTCCGGGACGTTCCCTTCTGCGCCGAGGCCAGGCGGGACACTGTTGCCCAGTAGCCCTCTGCGGCGTGTTCCGGGGCGTGAGCGGTCGCGGTCATGATCGAACCCCGATGTTCACCCTCGAGCCGGCGTGCACCTCCAGCGGGAAGGCCCCCAGTCGACGGCCGCGCGTCCTGCGACGTCCGGCGAGGTTGCGGCACAGTTGCTCGTACCCCTCGGCGACGCGATCCCAGTCATAGGCGAGTGCGTCGGCCTGCGACTTCTTGCCGCGTAACACGGTGTCCGACGCTGAGGCCTCCGCCGCCTTCACGAGCACGGGAATCGCCGCCGCGTCCGCGAAGTACTCCCCGTTGGCGCCAAGTACCTCGCGGTTGAAGTTGACGTCGAACGCATTCGTTGCCACGCCGGCTCCCATGGCGCGAAGGAGCGACGGGTTGGTGCCGCCGACGGAATGCCCGTGCCAGTAGATCCGCGCGTTGGCGTACAGCTGGTCGAGCAGTTCCTGGTCCCAGACCCCGCCCACGAAACGGACCCGGTCGTCACCGAGACCGGTCACGAGGCGCGTGTAATCGTCCGAGTAGGGTGCGGAGCCGACGACGACGAGTGGTAGCTTCGCTTCGCTGCGAACGTACCCTTCGACAATCATGTGCACGTGGTTCTCCGGCTCGAAGCGGGCCACGACGAGGTGGTACCCGCCCGGTGTGAGGTCCATCTCGACAAGCCGGTCCGAAGCACCGGATTCAAGGATCGGTGCGCCGTACGCCAGGTAGGTGCTATCGACGCCGAACTCCTGGCGGTAGTAGTCCTGAATGCCGGCAGCGTCCGCGATCAGGGCCTCGGACCATCGCACGGCGAGGGACTCGGCGGCCCGGTAGTAGCGCTTGCCGAGCGGCCCCCACTTCGCCCGCTTCCACTCGAGACCGTCGACGTGGGTCGCGACCGGGATGCCCGCAGCTCGCAGCACGGGCAACCACGGAGAATTCGCCGAGTTGAAAACGATGGCGACATCAGCCCGCTTGAAGAACAGGTGCCCGGCTGATAGCCCGGTGTGGCTGAGGGTCTCGAGGGATCGTTTCTTGAGCGCGGGCAGGTAGACGAGCGTCATGCCCTTGTACTCGGTCTCCGCGCTATTGGTGTCCGGCGTGGTCCGGCAGTAGACGACGACGTCGTGTCCGCGGGCTGCGAGCCGCTGGCCCACTTCCTCGACGCACGTCTCGAATCCCCCATAGCGCGCGGGCACTCCGCGGGTGCCCACGAGGGCGATCCGGAGGGGTTTCGAGTAAGACGGTAGCAGGTACATAGTGGACTCCCAGTCAGTATGTGCCCTTCTCGGTGGAGGCGGGCGGCGTGTCATTGTTCTAGAGCGCGGCTTCTCGGACCCCTGGAGCATTGAGTAGCTCCAGGGTCCGCCGCAGGAACGTACTCGAGGTGTGGACGGTGTAGGGGAAGTAGACGACTTCGACGCCGACCCGGGCGAAGGTGTCCTCGAGTGTCAAGCCGAGGGGGGTTCCCTTCCAGTCGTCGCCCTTGAAGAACACGTTGAAGCCGAGCTGCTTCCACATGTCCAATTTGGTGGGCGCGGTCTCGGCGACGGCGCGGTCGACGAACTGGACATGCTGCACAATTTCGAGACGCTCGATCAGGGGTATGACCGGACGCTGTCCTTTGTTCTTCTCCAGCAACTCGTCGGAGACCACGCCGGCGATGAGGAAGTCGCACTCGCTCTTGGCGTGCCGCAGCAGGTTGAGATGACCTACGTGGAACAGGTCGAAGGCTCCTGCCGCATAGCCGATACGGATTCCCGTCGTCGTGCGCATTAGTAGGCTCCTACAGGCTTGAGCATCACCTTGAAGGTGCGCCACATGATGATCAGGTCTCCGGCGACAGACCAGTTCTCCACGTAATAGAGGTCCAGCCGTACGCTTTCGTCCCAGTCGAGGTCAGACCGGCCGCTGACCTGCCAGAGGCCGGTGAGCCCGGGCTTGATCAGAAGCCGGCGGCGGGTGTGCTCCTCGTAGGTGGAGACCTCGCTGAAGAGCGGCGGCCGGGGGCCCACGAGGGACATGTCGCCGCGCAGGACGTTCCAGAACTGGGGAAGCTCATCGAGCGAGTACCTCCTGATGATCCGGCCCGTGCGGGTGACCCGCGGATCCTCCCGCAACTTGAACAGCACGCCGTTGCCCTGGTTCTGCTCCTTGAGGAGTTCGAGCTCGTCCTCGGCCGTGGTGACCATGGAGCGGAACTTGAACATTCTGAACACACCCGAGTCCTTGCCTGCGCGCTCCTGCATGAAGAACGCCGGGCCCGGGGTGTCGCGGCGGATGGCGATGGTCAACAGCAGGAAGAGCGGCGCCAGGATGAACAGGGCCGTAGCGGAGACGGCGATGTCCATGCCCCGCTTCAGGACGTGGCGCCCCCCGGTGAACTGGGGCAGTTCGACGTGCATCAGGGGCAGTCCCTCGACGGGCCGCATCGTGATGCGCGGGCCGGCGACATTGGTCAGCGTGGAGGCGAGGACCAGCTCGGTCGAGGACTCCTCGAGGCGCCATCCGAGTTCACGGATGTACGAGCTGCCCTTGCGCAGGTGACCGGCCACGATCACGGCATCGGCTCCGGTGTGGGCGACGAAGTCCTCGATCTTGCGGAGTCCGCTGACCACGGGCACCAGACGGTCGCCGGTCTGCAACGCGACGGGATCGGCCTTGCCCTCGTACACGGCTCCGACGACGGTATAGGCGGCGCCCGATTTCTTGGCCAGCTGCGCGGCGACGTAGCGCACGTCGGACGGGTGGCCGACAACGACGACCTTTGACAGGGAGTGGCCGAGGACACTCTGGCGGAGCAGCCACTGACGCCAGAGCCAGCGGCTCGAGACCAGGAGAAGCGTGCCGGTCGGCAGCGCCAGGACGAGCAGGCTCCGGAAGTACTCGAGGTCGAAGAGCACGACGACGACGGCGGTCACCGCGAAGGTGGCGATGCTCGCGCGGATCACCTTCTTGTACTCGCCGGCGCCCGCGCCTACCAGCCGGGAGTCACGCGTGCGGAACAGCGACATCATGGCCATCCAGCCCACCGCCACGGCGCCGCCGAGCCCGAGGACATCCGTCATCCTCCCGACGCCGGCGTCGAGTGTTACGAGGTTAACCGTCAGCAGGAGCACTCCGAGAATGAGCACGGAGTCGGTGGCCAGCAGCGACATCTGGTAGCGGCGGCGCCAGGCGAGGCCCGACATCGCGATCGTCTGGTGGGTCGCCGTTGCTCCGGGGACCGCCCTCAGGCTGCCGAGTGCGCTCTGCATCTGCGTCATCGCGCGCCCGCCTTGCAGGCTGCCGGAACGGGGCTGCAGGTGGGGCTGCACGTGGGGCGAATCCGGGGAGCCGACGACGACTGGGGACGGACCTTGGTCTCAGAAGGTCCTGACATCGCCGGCTCCGAATAGGGGTGCGACGCGGCCGCAGGGGGAGCGGCGACCAAAGCGCAGATGATCGGGGCGGGCACAACCGATCGACGGTTGCCCCCCGATCCTGGGAGGAAGTGGTGGAGAGTGTTTACCTGTTCGAAGCGGCGACTGCCGCGGGTTGGACGACTCATGAGTGAGACCCGATCTTCAAGAATTTCCCCAGCTTTACGTGCAAAGCTCTTGCGAAAATCCTAGGGATCGGGTTCTGTCCGCACACGAGTAAGACCTACGTGTTTGTTTCCGGGAGCTTACGCACCGACTACCTGTGCACTACGCGTCGGCACTACCTGGGCGTACCTCGGCCTACGTGGAACTACGTATCGCGAAGGTCTTCGCGGCGGCTGACACCGAGCTTCGCGAAGATGCGATAGAGATGTCCCTCCACCGTCCGGACCGAGACATTTTTCGCGTCGGCGATCTCGCGGTTCGTGGCGCCGTTCCTGACGAGCTCGACGATCTTGCGTTCCGTCGGGGTGAGGCGCGGGGTGGCGGCGCCGGGGGACGCCGCTGCCAACGGCGGCGGCACCGGCCCCTCCCTCTGCTCCGTGAGGTTCACCAGCCGGCGCTGGACCGCGCGGGCCTGCCGGGTGGACCCCTGCCCCCGCATGAACTGCAGGGCATAGGATAGCGCGGCGAATTCGAAGGACGCGTTGCCGTGCTGGCCGGCGACTGTCGCGGCCGCCACCATCGCCTCGACGTTGCGTGCGCCGGCCGCGACGGCGAAGTCCCGGAGATCCACTGCAGCCGGACCCTCGAACCCCTGCAGCACCCTGATGAGCGGGCCAATGGCCCCAGCTTCACCGAGCAGAAAGGAGATCCCGAGGGCAGTCGCCGCCAGATCCTTCAGCTGATCCTTCTCCGCCGTCGCAGCGATCGCCATCAGGTCCGCGCGGGCAGCGGGGGCATCACCCAGCAGGGCCGCGGTCGCTGTGACGAAGATGCGCCCACCGAGCCGCATGGTGCGGGAGCCGCGTTCGGGCGTGCGCTCGAACTCCTCGACGAGCCCCTGGGCCCGTGCGGTGTCGCCGGCGAGCGCGCTGGCGTAGGCCGCAAGTCCCATCAGCAACGTCATGACCTGGGTGGCGTTCGATTCCCGCAGTGCCTCGAGCGCGAGCAGGAAGCGGTCGCGGGCTTCCCTGTTCCTGGCCTCGCGCAGAGCAATGACGCCGTCCACGAAGTCGCCCCAGCCGGCGAAGTAGCCGATGCTGCGGGGGTGGGTCCGGCAGTAGGCGTGCAGTGCGGCCTTCGCCTCGGCGCCCCGGCCACTGTTGGTCAGCACGATGACGTGACGGGCGGCCGCGAATTCGCGGCATCCGAGCAGCGGTGCGCCCTCGGCATCGATGATCTCGAGGGCCTGCGCGGTGTAGGTGCTTCCTTCATCGGAGCGTCCCACGCTGCCGAGCAGCTCCGCCAGGAGGGCCATCGCGCCGACCCGGATCTCGGGCGTTCCCTCTGGACTGGCCAGGATCGCGCGCAACTCGTCCTCCACGCCGCCGAAGCGGCCTTCGAGGATGAGAACGCGGCACTCCAGGATTCTGCAGCCGAGGCGCGATCGCACGACGTCGTCTGCCGTTGCGCCGGGCTGGTCGCGCAGCTCCATCGCCGTGATCAGGGACCCCCAGCGGTCGGCGATGTCGCGGAGGTCCGCGTAGGAGGCCCCGGATCGCAGCCTGACCTCGAAGGACAGCTGGATGGCGTCCTTCGTGATGGCCGCGTCCGGACTGCGGCGCAGCACCTCGTCCACCAGTTCCTGGGCGTAGTCGAGATTGCCTCGCCCGCACTGTACCCGGGCGATCTCGGTCAGGGCCCGGTCCCGTAGACCGGGGGCTGACACGGCGCGGGCGGCACGGAGCGCGAACTCGTAGTCCCGGAGCCCATTGGCGACGACGGCGGCCTTCAACAGTTCCGCATCATCGGGCGGCACACCGCAGTCAAGCCCCCACGAGACGCAGCGCAGGAAGCCCTCGAGCGAGGAGGCGCCCGGGTCCATCACGGCGAGGACGCGCCGCCGGAGCTCCATGCTGCGCGCAGCGGGTACCTGGCCTCGGAGCACCTCCCCATACAGCGGGTGCGTGAGCGAGACGGGGCGGTCGGGCCCGGTCCCGACCACGATGAGGTGGTCCTCGGTCAGTTGCGTGAGGGCTTCGGGCGAGACGCACTGCTCGACGGCGGCGAGGGCGACGGGTTCGGCGAGTGCGATGATGTCCAGCGCCTCCAGCTCCTCGGCGTTCCGCAGCCGGAGCTGCGAGCAGATGAGGTCCGCCAGGCGCAGGTGCATCATGGGCTGGTCGTTGGTCAACCGCCACAGGCCGTTGCGCTGGTCGAGGTACCCCTCGGTGACCCCCTGCTCGAGGAGGGTCCGGAGGAACATCGGGTTCCCGCCCGTCGCCAGAGCCAACGCATGCGCAGTTCCGGTGAGCACGGGACCGCCGAGCACCTGGGCGCACAATTCGCTCACTGCCTCGCGGTCGAGCGGCCGGAGGGTGAAGCGGGCAAGGAGCCGGTCCGCGCTCAGGGCCCGGAACTCGGCGGGTGCCGTCGCAGGGTTCCGGATCATCACGAGCACCTTCGCGCGGCGGGCGCTGATCAGCTGGGCGAGCAGGGCGCTGGAACTGTCGTCGAGCTCGTGGGCGTCATCGACGACGAGCAGGGGCAGCTGCTGGGAGCGTCCGGTCCGCCCTGCCGCCAGGTGCGCCATCACCGCGCGGAGGATCGCCACGGGTGATTCCGCGTCCGCCACGGAGAGACTGTGCAGGTAGGGGGCCAGGGCGCCGAAGGGGATATTGCGCAGGGAGGAGCCGCCGGTCACCTTCAGGACGGGTGCTGTCCAGGTGAGCTGCCGGACCACCGCCCGTGCCGTGGCGGTCTTGCCGACCCCGGCCTCGCCCACGAGCATGACCCCGAAGCCCCCCGCGTCGACGAGCGCCGCCGCGATTTCCTTGACGAACCGCGCCCGTCCCACGAGCCCTGGTGCCGATCCTGTCTCGATCATTTCTGCGGCCCGAAGACAAGGGCGAGTTGCCGGCGGCTCGACAGGCCGAGCTTGGACATGATCTGGTGCACGTGGCCCTCCACCGTGCGCGGCGAGATATGCTCCTGCTGCGCAATTTCCTTGTTCGGGACGCCCCGCGCAACGAGCCTGGCGATTGCCCGCTCGCGTTCGCTGAGGAGCTTCCGGCGGACGTGCCGGCGCGCCGGTGTGGAGGTTCTCCGCAGGATCTGTTCGGCGTGCACGCGGATCATCGGATCGTCCGTCTCGTCGAGGTGCTCGATGCTGAGTGCGGCGATGTCCCCGGCGAGGTTGTAGTTGCCCCGATCCAGAGCCTCGCGGGCCACCTCTTCGAGGGCGCCCGGATCGCGTGCGGTCAGTGCGCCGGCGAAGTTCGCGCTGAGTCGGGCAGCCGTCCCCTCCGAGGCCGCAGCCGCTGCGGCGAGCAGCGGCGCGGCCTCGCGCCGTGCCAGCTGGACGGCCTGGTTGAGGTAGAAGAGCTCGACGCCGTGGTAGCCCTTGCCGCCGAGCACCACGGCGCGCTCCAGGAATTTGGTGGCGATGATGTCAGGGGTGTCGAGCCAGGCTTCGGTCAGCAGGGTGAAGTACTGGACCGCCTCCCGCAGGTGCCACGAGTAGCGCTGGTCCGTGAGGTCGATGTTCCGCAGGTGGTCCTCGGCGGCATCGGGCGCGTCCTCGAGGACCTGCGCGTAGGCGGCTGCCGCTTGGGCGAGCGGCAGGAAGCCGTGCCTGTCCCGGATGCGGAATTGGCTGATCGCCGGAAGGAGCTTCACCAGTGCATCCCTGCTCCTGCCCAGGTAGGCGAGCAGCACGCCCTCCGCGAATTCCGAGGGCGAACCGCCGAACAGAAGCACCGCGGGCTGCCCGTTCTGGTTCCCGGCGAGCCGCAGGCACGTCTCCCAGTGGCCGGCCATGAAGAGGACCTCGTACAGGTGCGCGGAGGTCACCTCGCGATCGAACGGGTCCGAAGGTGTGTCGGCCAGGCGTGCGGTTACCTTCCGGGCGATGGTGACCGCCTGGTCCTGCCTTCCCGTGGCCGCGTAGGCGACCCCGAGGAGGCTGCGGATCCTGACGTTCCAGCGCGCGTCCTCGGCCCACCGTGCAATCATCTCCGGCGCGCGCTCACACACCAGATCGAACTGTCCCTCGAACACGTGCAGCTCCATCCGCAGGAGGTCCGCCTGGCCCTGCAGTCCGGAGACCGTCGGAGAGGCGGGCTCCCGCCCGAGCCGCGCCACGACGTCGTCCACGAGGCCGTGCGCATCGTATTCGCGCCCAGCGGTCCGCACGCAGAGCCGGGCGGCGAACAGACGCGCCTCCGCCCAGTCCTGCAATGGAATAGTGTCCACATCGTCTGCCCCCTCAGCCTGCAGCAGAGCATCCTGCACCAGGGCATCGACGGTGGCGAGGGCTTCGGGCAGCAGACCGTCGATCCACAGCTGGCGGGTCCGCTGGAGGAGCGCGGAACTCCCGACGGCGGAGGAGGGTATCGCGTCGAGGAAGCGCGCGGCAGCGCCTTCAATCCGGTGGTCGTTGGCCAGGCAAGCAAGCTCCACGAGGTGATCCACCTCGAGCACAGCGCGCTGGGTGAGCATCCAGCCGGCGAGCGCGATCCTCGTCTGCACGGGCATGGCGGCGTCCCCCTGCAGCGCGCTGAGGATTTCCAGCGCGGTCCGGCCGCCCGGGGACAGCAGCTGCGAGCGGACAATATCGGCGCAGACCTCATGGGTGAGGCGCACGAGCGGTACACCGACCACCTCGAGGCCGACCATCCCCTCGCACTGGAGCTTGTCGAGTGAGCCGGCGGGTACAGCCTCGAGCAGAACGGTGACCGGGACCCGCCCGGCGACGGCGAGGACCTCGACGACGGCGCGGTCCCCGGCCGGGAGGGCCGCAAGCTTGGCGGTGGTCCAGTCGGTGACCGAACGCCCCGAGCCCGGGTGCGGGGCGTCGCGGGACACCCAGACGCCGTCGCGGAGGAGGAGGTGCCCCGAGGTGACGTCGGCCTTGGTGGCCAGCTGGAGGTATTTCGCGTTCCCGCTGCTCGCGGACCACAGCTCGTGGGCGGCGGAGCGGGAGATGGGGGCGCCCAGGGCGGCGGAGAGGAGTGTGGTCGCGGCGTCGAGGTTCAGCGGCTGGATGTCGAAGCGCTCGAGGACCCTGTCCTTCCACAGGTCGAAGAACTCTCCGGGAGCTCGCAGCAGATCCTCGCAGGTCACCAGGAGACGGACCGCTCCGACGCGGGCGAGGTGCGCGATCACCGTGGCGGACAGTTCGTCGATGTCCTCCACCCCGTCGATGTGCATCAGGGTGCGGCGCTTGCCCGCGCTGCCGTCGAACATGCGCTGCAGGGCGCTGAGGACCAGGAGGGGGCTGCGCGCGGTGTCCTCATCGAGCTCGGCGAGGAGGACGTTGAGCGCGCCGTACGG